>Ga0208596_1000197_pt1 | contig 19676 bp, 16 predicted proteins | sample LakMenEpi12Jul11_FD_150686 | JGI IMG/M metagenome (GOLD analysis project Ga0208596, IMG submission 150686) | Freshwater microbial communities from Lake Mendota, WI - 12JUL2011 deep hole epilimnion (SPAdes) | ecosystem: Environmental > Aquatic > Freshwater > Lake > Epilimnion/Euphotic zone ...
CCACGCTACCGAGGACGCCGCCCGCGCCTTGGCGCAGCGACCCTGCGCCCCAGTGCAACGAGGCGAGCGCACATCCCGCCGCGAGCATCACCACGAAGCCGCCGACCCGCAGCAAGGTACCGATGCGCGACGACGGTATGTCGACGCCACGCTGCCGGTGGAACCAGAGACAGGCCGCTCCCAACATCAGGGGGAAGAGGAACGCGGGTCGGCCGAACAGGAAGAAGAGCGTATCGGCAAGCCATGCACCTTGGCGTCCGATCAGGTTGCGCACCGGGTCCGCGCCGCTGCCGACGGGGACCGGCTCCGCTGCGCCGGTGTAGGTGAAGCCCGGGTCGGATGGGTTCCAGGTCGAGAGCGCCGCGAGCAGCATGACCGCCAGCACGCCGAGCAGGATCACCCCGCCCTCGCGCAGACCGCGCTTCAGGGCTTCGGACAAGGGTGCAGGTGCTTCGTTCTTCGCGGCGGATTCGGCCAAGACAGGCCCTCGTGTGCGGCATCGTGCTCGCGCCCGGATTCTAGAGTAATCGGCCGCTCCGGGACAGGTCGGCCGAACTGAGGCAACGTTTCGTCGGCGTGGCTTTCGTGCGCGTCACGCCCTAACATTCCCGCATGAAGACCCTCCACCGTCCGCTCATCATCCTAGGCTCGGGCCCCGCAGGTTACGCAGCCGCCGTCTATGCCGCCCGCGCCAACCGCTCCCCGATGCTGATCGCCGGGATGCAGGAGGGCGGCCAACTCATGACCACCACCGAGGTCGACAACTGGCCGGGCGATCCCCACGGCCTGATGGGCCCCGCGCTGATGGATCGGATGAAGGAGCACGCGCTGCGCTTCGGCACGGAGTTCGTGAGCGACCACATCCATACCACCTCGCTCGGCGAGCGGCCGTTCCGGCTGGTCGGCGATCTCGGCGAGTACACCTGCGACGCGCTGATCATCGCCACCGGCGCTTCGGCGCGTTATCTCGGCCTCGAGTCCGAAGAAGCGTTCAAGGGCCGCGGGGTCTCCGCATGTGCGACCTGCGACGGCTTCTTCTTCCGCGGCCAGGAGGTCGCGGTGGTCGGCGGCGGCAACACCGCCGTCGAGGAAGCGCTCTACCTCTCGAACATCGCCGCGCGCGTCACCCTGGTGCATCGTCGCGACCGATTGAAAGCGGAGAAGATCATGCAGGACCGCCTGTTCGAGCGTGCGCGCGCCGGAAAAGTGCGGCTGCTCTGGAACCACGCCATCGACGCGGTCATCGGCGACGAGGCAGGGGTCACCGGTCTGCGGGTACGCCCGACCTTGGGCGGCAGCGGTCAGCCCGACCCGGATGCCACGCCCCAGGACCTCGCACTCACCGGCGTCTTCATCGCCATCGGCCACACGCCCAACACCGCGATATTCGACGGACAACTCGACATGCACGGTGGCTACATCAAGGTCCGCAGCGGCACCAGCGGTGATGCGACCGCGACGAGCGTCGACGGCGTGTTCGCAGCCGGCGATGTCGCCGATCATGTCTATCGCCAAGCCATCACCTCCGCGGGCTCGGGCTGTATGGCCGCGCTCGATGCGGATCGCTACCTCGAGCGGTTCGACAAAGCTTGATGCGTGCCGGACTCCTCGAGCGGGTCGAGGACATCCCGGCGGACGAATGGGATGCGCTCGGCGACCCGCATTACCCGTTCCTGCGCCACGCCTTCCTCGCCTCGCTCTGCGAAAGCGGCAGTATCGGCGGACGCAGCGGTTGGCAGCCGTTCATCGTCACCCTCAGCGACGCCAAAGGACTGGCGGCCGCCGCACCCGGTTGGCTCAAGCCGCATTCCTACGGCGAGTTCGTCTTCGATTTCGCGTGGGCGCAAGCCTATGCACGCCACGGTCTTCAGTACTACCCGAAACTGGTGGTCGCCGCGCCGTTCACGCCCGCGACCGGGCCGAGGCTGCTCGTGCGCGGGGATCTCGATCATCCGACCGTGGCGCCCACCTTGTTGTCCGCGCTCGCCGCAGCCGCCGATGATCGCGGCCTCTCCTCGACCCATGTGCTCTTCCCCGCGGAGAGCGATCGCCGGATCCTCGCCGCTGCCGAACCGACCGACGATGCCGGATGGCTGATGCGCCGTGACTGCCAGTTCCACTGGCATAACCGGGGCTATGCGCACTTCGAGGACTTCCTCGCCGGCTTCACCGCCGAGAAACGCAAGAAAGCGCGCCGCGAGCGGCGCCGGGTCGCCGAGGAAGGCATCACCTTCCGCACGGTATACGGCCGTGACGCCGCACCCGCAGAGCTGCTCGCCGCTTGGCAGTTGCACCGCGGCACCTTCCTGCGACGCGGCCAGGAACCTTACCTCGGCCTCGAGTGCTTCCGTATCCTCGCCCGCTCGCTCGGAGACTCGCTGCTCTTCAAGTTCGCCGAACGCCGAGGCGCGATCGTCGCGGTCGCGGTGTTCTTCGTCGGCGGCGATACGCTCTACGGCCGCTACTGGGGCGCAGCGGACGAGTTCCATAGCCTGCACTTCGAGACCTGCTACCACCAAGGCATCGAGCACTGCATCGAGCACCGCATCGCGCGGTTCGAGCCCGGCACGCAGGGCGAGCACAAAGTGGCGCGCGGTTTCGTGCCGACCCTGACGCACTCCGCGCACCGCATCGCCGATCCGCGGTTCCGCCGCGCCATCGCCGACTACCTGCTCGCCGAGGGCGCCGGCGTGGACGAATACGCGGCAGGCATCGGTGAGCACGTGCCCTATCGTCAGGAGCTCACCCCATGAGCACGCGCCGTCGGCGGCTCATCTGGCTGGATCCGGCGGGTGACCCGACTGCGTTCCCGAACTTGGAGTCGGCGCAGGAGGATCCGCCCGGCCTGATCGCCGCCGGTGGCGACCTGTCACCGGAGCGCCTGGAAGCCGCCTACCGGCGCGGCATATTCCCTTGGTATTCCGACGGTCAGCCGATCCTTTGGTGGTCACCCGACCCGCGCATGCTGCTGTTCCCGCGCGAATTCCATCGCTCTCGCTCGCTCGCCAAACGCGAACGCCACGGCGGGTTCGACCTGCGGTTCGACAGCGATTTCGATGCCGTGGTCGGCGCCTGCGCAGCCCCCCGCGGCAGCGAAGGCGGTGGCACCTGGATCACCGTCGAAATGCGTGCCGCCTACCTCGAGATGCACCGGCGCGGGCTCGCGCACAGCGTGGAGATCTGGCGGCGAGATCAACTGGTCGGCGGGCTCTACGGGGTGCAATTGGGGGCCTGTTTCTTCGGCGAATCGATGTTCAGCCGCGAGACCGACGCCTCGAAGCTCGCCCTCTCGGCGCTGGTCCGGCACTGCCTCGCCGTCGGGATCGCGCTGGTGGACTGCCAGATGGAGACGGGCCATCTGGCCTCGCTCGGCGCCCGGCCGGTCGCACGGGCCGGGTTCCAGGCGTTGCTCGCAGAGCACTGCGACCCGACCATCCCCCCTCGTTGGACGAACGGCGGAGATTGATTCGCGGGGGGCGCTGCGGCAGAATCCGCGCTTCTCAAAGCCAACCGGTGCCCGCAAACCTGATGTCGAAAGAAGACGCGATCCAGATGGACGGCGAAGTCGTCGAGACCCTGCCGAACACCACCTTTCGCGTGAAGCTGAAGAACGGGCACTTGGTCACGGCGCATATCTCCGGAAAGATGCGCAAGAACTACATCCGCATCCTCACCGGCGACACGGTCACCGTCGAGATGACCCCGTACGACCTCTCGAAGGCACGCATCGTCTACCGCGGCCGCTGAGCTCACCCCTCAGCTGACGAGCGCCGGCTCCTCGTTGGTGCTGCACTCGAGGTCGAGCCCGCTGCCGTCGGCCTTGACGCTGATGCGCACCTGACCACCGTCCACCAGTTTCCCGAACAGCAGTTCTTCGGCGAGCGGTCGCTTGATGTGCTCCTGGATGACCCGAGCCATCGGCCGCGCGCCCATCTTCGGGTCGTAGCCCTTGTGTGCGACCCAGCTCCGCGCCGCGTCGTCCATGTGCACCACCACGCGCTTGGCCTCCAACTGCGCCTCGAACTCCACCAACAATTTCTCGACCACGCGCTCGATCGTGCGCTCGTCGAGCCCGTTGAACTGGATCACGGCGTCGAGACGGTTGCGGAACTCGGGCGAGAACAGCCGCTTGATGGCCTCCATGCCGTCGGTGGCGTTGTCCTGCTGGGTGAACCCGATGGATGCGCGCGCCATGTCGGCGGCGCCTGCATTGGTCGTCATGACCATGATGACCTTGCGGAAATCGGCCTTGCGGCCGTTGTTGTCGGTAAGCGTGCCGTGGTCCATGACCTGCAAGAGCAGGTTGAAGACATCCGGATGGGCCTTCTCGATCTCATCGAGCAGCAACACCGCGTGGGGGTGCTTGGCGATCGCCTCGGTGAGCAAGCCACCTTGGTCGAAGCCGACATAGCCCGGCGGCGCGCCGATCAGGCGCGACACGGTATGACGCTCCATGTATTCGGACATGTCGAAGCGGATGAACTCGATGCCTAGCGCGATGGCGAGCTGGCGCGTGACCTCGGTCTTGCCGACGCCCGTGGGACCGGCGAAGAGGAAGTTGCCGACCGGCTTGCGCTCGTCGCCGAGACCTGACCGGGACATCTTGATGGCTGCCGACAAAGTCTCGACGGCCTTGTCTTGGCCGAAGATCACGAGTTTCAGGTTGCGCTCGAGGTTGCGCAGCGTCTCTTTGTCATTGCTCGATACGGTCTTGGGCGGGATGCGGGCGATGCGTGCTACGACATCCTCGATATGCCGCACATCGACGACGGTCTCACGGCTCGCGGCGGGCTGCAGGCGCAGACGGGCGCCTGCCTCGTCGATCACGTCGATCGCCTTGTCCGGCAGGTGGCGCTCGTTGATGTGGCGCGCGGCGAGTTCGGCAGCGACCTTCAGGGCGTCCTCGGTGTAGGTCACCTGGTGGTGCTCTTCGAAGCGGCTGCGCAGCCCCTTCAGGATCTCGATGGTCTCAGCGACCGAAGGCTCAACAACATCGATCTTCTGGAACCGCCGCGCGAGCGCATGGTCCTTCTCGAAGATGCCGCGGTACTCGGCATAGGTGGTCGAGCCGATGCAACGCAGCTCGCCGTTGCTGAGCACGGGTTTGATGAGGTTGGACGCGTCCATCACACCGCCCGAGGCGGCACCGGCGCCGATCACGGTGTGGATCTCGTCGATGAAGAGGATGGCGCCGGGCTGCTTGCGCAGCTCGGCGAGGACGGATTTCAGTCGCTTCTCGAAATCGCCGCGGTATTTGGTGCCGGCGATCAGCGAGCCCATATCGAGCGACCAGATCGTCGCGCCCGCGAGCACCTCCGGCACCTGCCCCTCCACGATGCGCCGCGCCAGCCCCTCGGCGATCGCGGTCTTGCCGACCCCGGCCTCGCCGACGAACAGCGGGTTGTTCTTGCGGCGGCGGCAGAGGATCTCGATGGTCCGCTCGACCTCCATATGGCGGCCGATCAACGGGTCGATCTTGCCGGCTTCGGCACGCTGGTTAAGGTTGGTCGCGTATTTCTCGAGCGCACTGCCGCCGTCGGCCTCGCGCGGATCGGCTCCAGGCGCGGCGGCCTCTTCCTTGTCGGACTTCTCTTCGCCGTCCTTCGGGGCGCCATGTGCGACGAAATTGACGACATCGAGGCGTGAGACACCCTCTTTCCCGAGCAGGAACACGGCATGGCTCTGCTTTTCGCTGAAGATGGCGATCAGGACATTGGCGACACCGACTTCCTTGCGGCCGCTCGACTGGACATGGAACACGGCACGCTGCAGGACGCGCTGGAACCCGAGCGTCGGCTGCACCTCGCGGTCTTCGCCCGCCTTCAGGCGCGGCGTGCTGGCTTCGATGTGCGCATGGAGCTCGGTGGAGAGGCGGTCGGACTCGGCGCCGCAGGCGCGCAGCACCTCGCGGACCTTCGGGGTCTGGAGGATGGCGTGCAACAGATGCTCCACGGTGAGGAACTCGTGCCTCCCGGCACGTGCCTCGTGGAACGCCTTGTTGATGCAAGTCTCGAGTTCGTTAGACAGCACTTTCCGCTCCTGCGATCCGTTCCCTTACTTCAGGTTTCCTCGAGCGTGCACAACAGCGGATGCTGATGGCTGCGCGAGTATTCCATCACTTGTGCGACCTTGGTCTCGGCGATCTGAAAAGTGAACACGCCGCAGACTCCCTTGCCTCGCATGTGCACTTCCAGCATCACTTGCGTGGCTTTCTGCCGACCCATGCCGAAGAACCGCTCGAGCACATCCACGACGAACTCCATGGGCGTGTAATCGTCGTTGAGCAGCACGACCTGGAACAGCGGTGGTTGCGCGACCTCCGGGGTGGCCTCGGCCACCGACGCGTCGAAGTCGGGCCGAGACCCTTCAGAAGACATATGTTCGTTATAGGGGCGACCGTCACCGAAAACAAGGGAGCCGTCACCCGGAGAGCGTCACCCACCGGCCGCCCACACCGTCACACCGATGGACACCGCCAGTCGCTATGATGGGCGGATGATGGAGCGCTTGAATCTGCCCCGGCTGGCCACCCTCGCGCTCGCGCTCGTGATCGGGCTGCAACTCGCCTGGATCGTCACCGGGGCCTTGGGCAGCCATGTCGCCGCCGGCCCGCGCGCCTCGGGCGGGGTCGGATCGGCGCCCGTCTCCGAAGCGATGGACACCGGCCTCGCCGTCATCGGGCATATCGTGGCCGCCCGTCTATTCGGGGAGTCCTCGGGCGGCCCCGGCGCACCCAGCGACGGCGGCGGCGCTGCGCCCCCCTCCTCGCTTCCGCTCGTGCTGGCGGGGGTGTTCGCCCGCGAAGACCCCGGTGCCGGCCGGGCCATCATCGGCGAGACCGCGGCGACCGGTCGCTTGTACGGGGTCGGGGCGACCCTCCCGGGTGGCGTCCGGCTCGCAGAGGTCCATCCCGATCGGGTGATCCTCGATCGTGGCGGTCAGCGCGAAGCGCTCTCCCTCCCCCGCTCCACGATGCCCGCCCAGCCCTCGACGGACGGGGCGACGAGCGTGCCGGCGCTCGCGCCGGGTGCGTCACCGTCGCCGCTCGGCGCGTCCATCGCCGAGGACCCCGGTCGCTTCATCCGCTGGCAGGCGATGCTGCGCGACGGCCAAGTGGCCGGGGTGCGCGTCTATCCCGGCGAGCAAGCGGTGCTCTTCACCCGCAGCGGCTTGCGTCCCGGTGATCTGGTCGTGGCGGTCAACGACTCACCGCTCACCGATCAGGCGACCGCGGCACAGTTCCTTCGGATGCTGGCCGGGGCGCCGAGCTCCGTCGTCACCGTGGAGCGTGACGGACGGACGGAGAACCTCTCGATCGATCTCGCTCGTCTAAGTCAGGTGGGCGTGAAGTGAATCGTTTTTTGGCTATAGTCCACAGGTCTTCCCTGAGAGCAGCCATGTCGCGACCCTCCTCGGCCTCGCCCCTCTTCATCAGCACGCGCACGACCCTGCACGCATGGGTCTTGACGGTCGTGCTCGGCCTCGCCACCACGGGCCAGGTGGCCGCGCAAGGGACCTCCGGCCCGCGCATCACGCCGAACTTCAAGGACGCCGACATCACCCAGGTGATCGAGGCGGTCGCTGCCGCCACCGGCAAGAGCATCATCGTCGACCCGCGCGTCAGGGCGCAGGTCACGATGTTGTCTGCGACGCCGATGACGCCCGATGCGTTCTACGAAGCTTTCCTTGCGCTGCTGCAGGTGCATGGTTTCGTGGCGGTGCCCTCGGGCAAGACCGTCAAGGTGATCCCGGACGCCAACGCACGGACCGTGCCGGGCAACGACCTGCCCGACCGTCTGAGCGCCACCTCCGACGAGCTCGTCACGCAAGTGGTGGGCGTACGCAATGTCAGCGCGGTGCAGTTGGTCGCGATCCTGCGTCCGCTGATGCCGCAGAACGCGCACCTTGCGGCCTACCCCTCCTCGAACATGCTGATACTCGCCGACCGCGCCAACAATGTGAGCCGCATGTTGCGCATCATCCGGCGCATCGACCAGGAGAGCGACGCGGATGTCGAGGTCGTGCCGATGCAGAACGCCTCGGCGAACGAAGTGGTGCGCACCATGACCGCGCTCAACCCGCAGCAGACACAAGCCGAGGGCGGCATGGCACCGCTGCGCGCGGTGGCCGATGAGCGCTCGAACAGCATCCTGCTCGCCGGCGACAAGACCCAGCGACTGCGCGCCCGTACCCTGATCGCCTATCTCGATACGCCGCTGGTCGGCGGCGGCGACACCCGCGTGCGCTATCTGCGCTACGCCGATGCCGAGAAGATCGCCGCCAAACTCAAAGAACAGATCGGCGCCGCCGGCGGCAGCGCGCCCGGCGCCGCCAGCGCCAGCGCCAGCGCCGAGCGCAGCACCACCATCTGGGCGGACCCCGGCACCAACGCGCTCGTCGTCACCGCACCGGCCAAGCAGATGAACTCGCTGATGTCGATCGTCGACCGCCTCGACATCCGCCGCGCGCAGGTGATCGTCGAAGCGATCATCGTCGAGGTCTCGGCGGACAAGGCCGCCGAACTCGGCGTCAACTGGGTGCTCGACGGCTCACAGAGCGGGAACGTGGTCGGCGGCTTCATCGAGCCGGTGGGCGGCGTCAGCATCATCGACCTCGCGCGTGCGGTGAACGATCCGACCACGCTCACGAGCGCACCACGCGGCACCACCATCGGCGTCGGCCGCCTGAAGGACACCGGCGTCAACTTCGCGGCCGTGGTGCGCGCGCTGCGCGGGGATTCCACCACCAACATCATCGCCACCCCGTCCATCGTCACGATGGACAATGAAGAGGCCGAGATCAAGGTGGCGCAGGAAGTCCCGTTCCTGACCGGCCAATACACCAACACCAGCGGCGGCGGCACGCCGCTCGCGCCCTTCCAGACGATCCAGCGCCGCGAAGTCGGCACGCTGCTCAAGGTCACACCGCAGATCAACGAGGGCGACTCGGTGATGCTCAAGATCGAGCAGGAGAGCTCGAGCATCGCCGCCTCGAGCGCCGGCGCGGTGGACCTCATCACCAACAAACGCACCATCAGCACCCGGGTGCTGATCGAGGATGGCGGCACGGTGGTGCTGGGTGGTCTGATCCAGGACTCGCAGACCGGCGGCGAGCAGCGCGTACCGTTCCTCGGACGCATCCCGGTGATCGGCGAGGCCTTCCGCACCCGCAGCGCCAAGAAGAACAAGACCAACCTGATGGTGTTCATCCAGCCGCGCATCCTGCGCGACGGGCTCGATGCCACCCTCGAGACCAACCAAAAATACAACTACATCCGCGACGAACAGCGGCGCCTCGGCCCGCAGCGCGAGATCCTGCCGCTGCTGCCGGGCGAGCCGCGTGCCGAGTTGCCGCCGCTGCTGCAGCCCGCCCCTGACGTCGCGCCGGCGCAGCCACCGGCGGAGTCCCCGCCGTGACCACAGGTGGCGCCCCGACCGGGTCGCCCCGACTGCCGCTCGCTTTCGCACGCCGCCAAGGCGTGCTGCTCGCCGGTTGGGAAGGTGACACCGCGCGGCTCGCCGTGCGCGAAGGGGCTGGCGCGACCGCCATCGCCGAGGCTCGGCGGCACCTCGGAGCAGCCGTGCGGCTCGAGCAGGTACCGAGCGATGCCTTCGATCGTCTGTTGCAACAGGCCTATGAATCCGGCGTCGACGCCCGCAGCGCTGCAGGCGGACTCGAGGAGCGCATCGATCTCGATTTCCTCGCCCAAGACCTGCCCGAGCAGGCTGACCTGCTCGAGAGCGAGGATGCGGCGCCGATCATCCGACTCATCAACGCCTTGCTGACACAGGCAGTGCGCGACAACGCCTCGGACATCCATATCGAACCGTTCGAGAACCGCCTCGTGGTGCGCATGCGGGTCGATGGCGTGATGCGCGAAGCGCTGCAGACCAAGCGCGCAGTCGCCGCCGCCGTCGTCTCGCGGATCAAGGTCATGTCGAAGCTCGACATCGCCGAGAAACGGCTGCCACAGGACGGGCGCATCGGGCTGAGGGTCGCCGGGCGTGCGATCGACGTGCGCGTCTCGACCATCCCCGCAGGCCACGGTGAGCGCGTGGTGCTGCGCCTGCTCGACAAACAGGCCGGCCGGCTCGACCTCGGCGGGCTCGGCATGGATCCGACCTCGACCCAACTGATCGACACGCTGATCCACCGACCGAACGGCATCCTGCTCGTCACCGGCCCGACCGGTTCGGGCAAGACCACCACGCTCTACGCCGCGCTCGGCCGGCTCAACGACGCCACGCGCAACATCATGACCGTCGAGGATCCGATCGAGTACTACATCGATGGCATCGGGCAGACCCAGGTCAACCCGCGCGTGGACATGAGCTTCGCGCGTGGGCTACGCGCCATCCTGCGCCAAGATCCCGATATCGTCATGGTCGGCGAGATCCGCGACCTCGAGACCGCACAGATCGCGGTTCAAGCCTCGCTCACCGGACACCTCGTGCTCTCGACGCTCCACACCAACACCGCGGTCGGCGCCGTCACACGGCTGCGTGACATGGGGGTCGAGCCGTTCCTGCTCGCCTCGAGCCTCATCGGCGTGGTGGCACAGCGTCTGGTGCGCACCCTCGACCCCGCGCTACGCGAACCCTTCACCGCCGGCGAACTCGAGCGTCGGCAACTCGGCCTCGAGCCGCAGGCTGCACCGGTGACGCTCTGGCATGCGGGCGCGGACGGCAAAGGCTACCGAGGCCGCACCGGCATCTACGAGATCGTCCCGGTCGACGACGCGATGCGCACACTGATCCACGACGGCGCATCAGAAGCGCAGCTCGAACGTCATGCGCGCGGGCTCACGCCATCCATCCGTGATGACGGCCTGTCGAAAGTGCGCCGTGGCACGACCACGCTCGAGGAAGTGCTGCGCGTGACGCGCGAGGACTGACGCACGATGCCCGCCTTCGAGTTCCAGGCACTCGATCCTGCCGGCCGCGAGCAGCGCGGTGTGCTCGAGGCTGACAGCCCGCGACAGGTACGCCAGCTGTTGCGCGACCGCCAGTGGCTGCCGGTCTCGGTGCTCGAGGTCGGCGAGCGGCGGACGACGGCGGCCCAGCCCGCGACCGAGTCGCCCGCCTCAGCATTCGCACGCCTGCGACGCGGACTGCGTGAGCCACCGGCGCGCATCGGCGGACGAGACCTCGCGCTGATCACCCGACAGTTGGCGACCTTGGTGCGGGCCGCGCTGCCGTTGGAGGAAGCGTTGCAGGCCGTCGCCCAACAGACGGACCGACCTGCGGCGCAACGGATCCTCACCGGGGTCCGCGCGCGGGTCATGGAGGGCGATACGCTCGCCACGGCGCTCGGCGGCTTCCCGCGGGTGTTCCCGGAGATCTATCGGGCCACGGTCGGCGCAGGCGAGCAATCCGGCCGTCTCGACACCGTGCTCGAGCGCTTGGCCGACTACACCGAACGCCGCGATCAACTGCGGCAACGCGTGCTTGGCGCACTGCTCTATCCCATCGTGCTCACCGCGATGTGCGTGGTGGTGGTCGCTGGCCTGCTCACCTATGTCGTGCCGCAGGTGGTCGCAGTGTTCGAATCCGGCGGCAACAGCCTGCCTTGGCTCACGCGCGCGTTGCTGGCGGTGAGCGCGTTCCTGCGCGAGTGGGGGCTGCTGCTGCTCTCGCTGGCTGCGCTCGGCGGCTTCGCGTTCATGCGCTGGTTACGGGCGAAATCGGCGCGCAGGCGTTTCGAGGGCCTGCTGCTGCGCTTGCCGTTGATCGGTCGTCTGCTGCGCAGCCTCGGCGCAGCGCGCTTCACGCGCACCTTCAGCATCCTCATCGGCAGCGCCGTTCCCGCACTCGAGGGACTGCGCATCGCCGGCGCCACGGTCGGCAATCTGCCGATGAGCGAGGCCATCGAGGCGGCTGCGGAGCGCGTGCGAGAGGGCGCGCCGATCGGCCGATCGCTGGCGGCGAGCGGCCTGTTCCCGCCGCTCACGGTACATCTGGTCTCGAGCGGCGAGTCGAGCGGACGGCTCGAGGAGATGCTCGGACGCGCAGCCGATGCAGAGGAGCGCGAACTCGACCGTTTGCTCACCGCGTTCGTGGGACTGCTCGGCCCCCTGCTGATCGTCGCCATGGGCATCCTCGTGCTGCTCATCGTGTTCGCCATGCTGCAGCCGATCTTCGAGATGAATACGCTGGTCCGCTGACCCCCCTTGCAAACGGGTGTGCTGTCGCCCTACATTCCGCGCGATAGGGGCTTGCACGGCGATCGGGCCATGAACGAAAGACCTGAACAGGATGATTTCGACGAGGAGGAAGACCTCGGTTCAGGCGAGGACGTCGACTCGGCGATGCGCGAGTTCGACCAAGGGCGCCGTCGTCCACCCAAGAATGCGGGCGATCCGGCTTGGCGCCGCCTCGAGAGGTTACGTGACGATCAGCGCACCGCCGAGTTGACCAGCGACTTCGATGACTACGACATCGGTCCGATCCCCGGCGCAGGCAAACCGTCCGGCAAGGGCGCCAAGCGCCGCTAGCAGACGACCACGCACGCGGGTGTCAGCGAAAATCCCGCGACTGCACCCGTAGAGCGCCGAGCAAGCGCGAGCGGTCGGTGAGCCGCTCGGCGATGACATGGGTCACCTCGCCCTCACGCTGCAGGCGACCGCCCACCTCGAGCAACCGTGAACGCAGCAGTGCGGAACGCTGGGCCTCGCCGACGCGCTTCCAGACGATGAGGTTGATGTTGCCGGTATCGTCCTCGAGCGTGACGAAGGTGACGCCGCTCGCGGTGGCAGGCTTCTGGCGCGTGACCACGAGCCCCGCCACCCGCACCCGCGCACCATCGGGCAGCCCGGCCAGCGTTCCCGCCGTCACCATCGGTGGCATACCCGCTCGCCCCGGCGGCCAATGTGGTCGCAACAGCGCGAGCGGATGACGCCCGAGCGTGAGCCCGAGGCTACGATAGTCGGCGATCACGCCCTCCCCTTCGGTCGGCTGCAACAGCAGGGGCAGCGACCTGTCTGTGGCGGGCGGCGCCAGCGGCAGCGCCACCTCGGTACCGGCCACCTGCCAGAACGCCTGATGGCGGTTGCCGGCGAGCGCTGCACAGGCGCCGGCGGCGGCGAGCGCTTCAAGATCGCCACGACCGAGCGCCGCCGCCTCGGCGAGATCCTGCAGGTCTGCGAACGGCGTGTGCGCACCGGCGGTCGCAGCGTCACGTGCAGCACGCGCGGCGACCACCCGCGCAGCGCCTGCCGCCGTCAGGCCGCGCACGAGGCGCAGCCCGAGCCGCAGCGCAGAGCGACCTTCTATGCGGCCTGCGGTCGGACAGCGCGCAGCCCCGGTCGGTGGAGGGGCGCCGGCCGGCTCGAGGCTGCAGTCCCAATCGCTCACGCAGACATCGACCGGCCGCACCTCGACACCATGCTCGCGCGCATCGCGCACCAGCTGCGAAGGTGAATAGAAGCCCATCGGCTGGCTGTTGAGCAGCGCAGCCGTGAAGGCGGCAGGCTCGTGGCACTTGAGCCATGCCGAGACATAGACCAGCAGCGCGAAGCTCGCGGCGTGCGACTCCGGGAAACCGTATTCACCGAAGCCCTGGATCTGGCCGAAGATGCGTGCCGCGAAGGCCTCGTCGTAGCCACGCGCGCGCATGCCCTCGAGCAGGCGCTGCTCGAAGTGGCCGAGCCCGCCATGGCGCTTCCAGGCCGCCATGGCGCGGCGCAACTGATCGGCCTCGCCCGGCGTGAAGCCCGCCGCGACGATCGCCACCTGCATCACCTGCTCCTGGAAGATCGGCACGCCGAGCGTGCGCTGCAGCACCGCCTTCACCGCCTCGCTCGGATAATCGACCGGTTCTTCTCCCCGGCGGCGGCGCAGGTAGGGATGGACCATGTCGCCCTGGATGGGTCCCGGTCGCACGATCGCCACCTCGATGACAAGGTCGTAGAAGTTGCGTGGCCGCAGTCGCGGCAGCATGGCCTGCTGGGCGCGCGACTCGATCTGGAACACCCCGACCGTATCGGCACGGCAGACCATGTCGTAGACCGCAGGGTCCTCAGGGGGGATGGTGCCGAGCGTGAGCGGCACGCCGCCCCGCGCCGTGCGCCACTGCGACACGAGATCGAGCGTGCGGCGGATGGCGCTCAGCATGCCGAGCGCGAGCACATCGACCTTGAGGAGCCCGAGCGCATCGAGGTCGTCTTTGTCCCACTGGATGACGGTGCGATCCGCCATCGACGCGTTCTCCACCGGCACCAGCTCTTCGAGGCAGTCGCGTGCGATCACGAAGCCGCCGACATGCTGCGACAGGTGACGCGGGAATCCGAGCAACTGCTGCGAGAGTTCGAGCAGCAGCGCGAAGCGGCGTATTCCGCCGGCATCGCTTGGCTTTTGGACGTCGCCCGGCACGCCGGCCTCGCGCAAACGCACGGTGTCGATGCCATGATCCCAGCGGCCCGCGGCCGTGGCGATCGCCTCCACCTCATCTGCGCCGAAACCGAGCGCTTTACCCAGATCGCGCAGCACGCTGCGCGAACGGTAGCTGATGACCGTGGCGGCGAGCGCAGCACGGTGACGGCCGTACTTCGTATACAGGTACTGGATGACCTCCTCACGGCGCTCGTGCTCGAAGTCGACATCGATGTCGGGCGGCTCGTTGCGCTCGCGCGAGATGAAGCGCTCGAACAGCATCGACATGCGCGAGGGGTCGACCTCGGTGATGCCGAGGCAATAGCACACCGCAGAGTTCGCCGCCGAACCGCGTCCCTGACAGAGGATGCCGCGACCGCGCGCGAACGCGACCAGATCGTGCACGGTGAGGAAATAGGGTTCGTAACCGAGCTCGGCGATGAGCGCGAGCTCGTGCTCGACCAGCGTGCGCACATAGGCCGGCATGTGATCGCGCAGCGGCGGCGCCCCGCCCCAGCGCTGCGCGGCGCCGCGTTCGACGAGTTCACGCAGCCACTCGGCGGGCGTACGCCCCTCGGGCACGATCTCGCGCGGATATTCATAGCGCAGCTCATCGAGCGAGAATCGGCAACGCGCCGCGATGGCCCGAGTCGCGGCGAGCAGCTCAGGCGGATAGAGGCGCGCGAGACGCTCGCGTTCGCGCAGATGCCGCTCGCCGGAGGGCTGCAGCGCGAGCCCGGCCGCATCGACCGTGGTGCCGAGGCGGATCGCCGTCAGCGCATCGTGCAACCGACGCCGCGCCCGCAGGTGCATGCATACCGCGCCGGCCGCCACGAGCGGCAGGTCGTGCGTCGCACCGAGCGTCGTGAGCGCCGCCAGATGCGCCCGCTCTGTGCCATCGCGCAGCAGCTCGGCAGCGATCCAGGCCGCACCCGGGAAATGCGTGCGCAGCCAGAGCGCTGCAGCGTCGGACGAGAGGTCGGCTGCGACAGCGGCAGAACGGCTCGCCGCCGCAAGATCCGCCGGGCGCGGCGTCCAGAGCACGAGGCAATGACCGGGTTCGATGATCTGCACGACATCGGCGCGCGTGAGCTGGTAGCTGCCCTTGGGCGCTGCGCGCCGACCCCGGGTGATGAGGCGGCAGAGCTGCCCGTAGCCGCGCCGGTCGGCGGCCAGCAGCACCAGCGGCAGACCGCATGCGAGTCGGAACTCCGCACCGATGATCAGGCGCGTGCGTCGCCCCTTGAGCGCAGCATGGGCGCGCACCACGCCCGCCACCGAACACTCGTCGGTGATGGCAAGCGCGTCATAACCGAGCGCATCGGCACGCTCGGCGAGCTCCTGCGGCTGCGAGGCGCTGCGCAGGAAGCTGAAACTGCTGAGGCAGTGCAGCTCGGCGTATCCGGGGGCGGATGTCGGATGCGGGGATGGCCGCGTCATGCTGTTCATCGAGGCAGTGTCAGAGGCGCATCGTCCTACCCGAACACGCCATGCAGCCACCAAGCGTGCGGCGGCAGCCGTTCGCGGTATACCCAAACCTCGGCGCCGGAGGGCTCGCAGGCGATGTAGTAGTCGCGCGCGATGTCGAGGCCGTCCCACCACCCTGTCTCCAGCCGCTCGGGTCCCTCGAGCCGTTGCAGCGTCGTGAACGGCCACGGCAACGGTGCAGGTTCGCGCAACAACCACAACGGTCGGCGCACGCTGCCGGATCGTACGTGCGTCTCTGCGACGCGCGATGCCGACGGCAACGCGGGTTCGGAGATCCGCCAAGCCGACTCGGGACGATGCTGCGGCACGAGGCACAGGCCATAGACGGCATCGTGGCCGAGACGCGCACGCAGACGTTCGATGAGCGCAGGCGACTCGCGGGCGAGACCGCCACCGTGTTCACCGGGCCGCCAGAGCGCCGCGGAACCCGCGACCACAGGCCGCAGGCGTCCGGAGCGCAGTTCGAGGCGGGTCACCGGCGCGGGCAGGACGGTGCGCGCAAGATGCTCGGCGAGCAGCGCAGCGAACGTGGCGGCACGATGCTCGGAGGCCGCCAGCCGCAGGTCCAGTTGGGTGTGCAGCGGGATCGCGGCGCGACCCTGCTCGGCGTCTCGTGCCCGGTGCGAGAGCCGCAGCATCAGCAGGTCGATCCCGCATTGTCGGGCGCGCAAGAAGTCTTCGAGCTCGACGAGCAAGGGCTCGGTCTCGCGCAGCACGGCCGCTGCGGTATCGGCTTCGAAGGAGGGATCGCGGCGTGTGCGGAAGCGCTCGCGCGGCACATGGGCACGGCGCGGCTCAGGGCAGAGACCGGTGAGCCGGTCGAGATCCGCCATCGCCGCAGGCCCGAAACGGCGCGCAAAACCTGCGCGTGGCAGGCGCTGCGCAGCGCCGAGCGTGCGCACCCCGATCGACTCGAGGCGCGCGAGGGCTTCCGGCGGCCAACCGAGCACCGCGATCGGCAGCGGCGCCAACGCACCGACCAGTCGGTCGCGCGCCAGCACTGCGACACTCCGCCCCGCCCGCGACAACGCCAGTGCGGCGAGCGGGGTCGGCGCGAGCGACCACCGCGGTGCGAGCCCCGCCTCGCGACAACGCGCCAACACTTGCGCACAAAGCGCTCGCGCACCGCCGAACAATCGGAAGCTGCCACGCACCTCGAGCAATACGGCGTCGGGTTCGAGGCTCACGCGTGGACTGAAGCCGATGGCGAGCTGCGCGAGGCGCTCGAGATCGGCCACCGCGACACCTTGCAAGGCGAGCCAAGATTCGGGGGCCGTGTCGAACAACGACTCGAGCGGCGGCGGTAAGTCCGGTGGCGGCGCGCCAGGTGGCGGTGGACCCTGCACCCCCGGAACGCCGACCGGCAGCGCCAACGGCTGCGCAGTACCGCGTGCAATGCCGCGCGCAGTGCCGAGCGTATCGAAAGCGCGCCGCGTCGAGGCGACCCGCTCACGGCGCGCCATGCGAGGGCTCCTGACGCACATCAGCGCCGCGCGATCCACCGCGATGCCATTCGTCCCAGCGCAGCTCGAAGGGCTCACGACGACCACCGCGACTTTTGAGCAACTGCAGCCTGGCACCTGCGGGCAGCGGCTCGAACGATATGCGCAGTTCGGCGGGCGATGCCTCGCAGGCCGCTTCGAGGGGACGGAACAGGAAAGCCGGCGCACGATGGCGCTGGGTGATGAGCTGCAGCCGCCGTAGATCACGCGGACGTACCCGCAATCGTCCTCGCGGCGCGCCCGTATCAGGCCAAGCCAGCGCGAGGCAGCAAGCCCCTGAATCGAGCGTCTGTTCGAGTGCCCACAACGACCGATCGGTGCGGATGACGAGCTGACGCTCGGCGGGCACCCCCTCGGCGACGAGCGCAGGTGCATAAGGTTCGAACGGGGGGGAGATCCAACTCACCCAGCGCGGTGGCTGAGTACGACCGAGCGCGACCAGCCACGGCACCAGCAGCCGCAACTCGCCGAGGCCAGGCCGACGGGTGAGGATCTCGGTGAGCCCGGTGGCCGGCCAGCCTCGTCCCGGCAGCGCCTCATCGAGGCGCGCACAACCCGTGGCATGCGTATCGATGGGAGCAAGGCTGCGACCGCGCCAGATCGCCGGATGCATGAGCAGCCCGTCGAGGCCGGTGAGCGGCGTACCCTGGGGGATACCGTCTGCGGAGTCCGTGCGCATTGCAGCCATGCTTGAAAGTGCGACACCGCCGCATCAGGCGGGGCTCGACCCGCGCACACTGCGCGCCTGCGAGAACCATCGCGTGCTGCCACACCCGCAAGGACAGGTGTAACGACGCAGGCTGGCGCGCGCCGCATTGCGCACGGGCGCGGACCGAAGCTTGCGCGGCGACGATGTCGGCTGAGGCAGCCCGTCGCGACGTTTCTTCGGGACGAGCGTATCTGTCGCGCCCGGTGGCGGGCGCAGTTCGAAATCGATCATGGGGGACCTCTGCGGCTGTCACGACAGCCGCTGCAGCGCCGTTACATCAGACCGGTGGCCGCCTTGCCCGCTCCGATCGCGCCACGCCGCAGCACGCCGACCACCACTCCCTCGATGATGAGCGGCTCTTCGCGCAGGTTGACGCGGATGGGTTCAAAATCCACGTTCTCGGGCAACAACCACACGGTGCTGCCTTCTTGTTTGTAGCGTTTGACGGTGACCTCGTTTTCGAGGCGTGCGACGATGATCTGGCGGTTGCGCACCTCGGGTGTGCGATGTACGGCCACGAGATCGCCATCGAGGATGCCGGCGTCCTTCATGGACATGCCGGTGACCTTGAGGAGGTAGTGCGGCTTGGGTGAGAAGATGTCCGGATCGATGTTGAATCGCGCTTCGATGTTCTCTTCTGCGAGAATAGGCTTGCCAGCGGCCACACGGCCGATGAGCGGCAACCCGAGCTGCTCGCGCAGGATGTCCTTCAGCTGGATACCGCGCGAGGTGCCCGGCACGAGCGCGATGACGCCCTTGCGGGCGAGGGCGCGCAGGTGTTCCTCGGCGGCATTGGCCGAACGGAAGCCCAGCTCCTGTGCGATCTCCGCGCGGGTGGGGGGCATACCGGTCTCGGCGATAGCACGCTGAATGAGACGGAGGATTTCGGATTGGCGGGGGGTCAGGTCTGACATGTGGCACCTCTACCTCTGTTGATCCGTACAGTAACTGTGAATTCATCCAGTCGCAAGCCCCCTGCTGCAGATTTCGACGCCCTGATCATCGGCGGCGGTCACAACGGCCTGACCTGCGCCTGTTACCTCGCCCGGGCGGGGCTGCGCGTGGCCATGTTCGAGCGCCGGGGGGTGGTCGGCGGCGCGGCCGTCACCGAGGAGTTCCACCCAGGCTTCCGCAACTCGGCCGCCAGCTACACCGTGAGCCTGCTCGATGCCGGCGTGATCGCCGAACTCGGGCTCGCCGGCCACGGGCTGCGCGTGGTCGAGCGGCCGATGCAGAACTTCCTGCCGCTGCCCGACGGCGATTCGTTCAGCGCCGGCCCGACCGCCGCGGACACGATCGAGGAGGTGCGCCGCTTCAGCGTCCGCGACGCCGCACGCCTGCCCGCCTTCAACGAGATGCTGGGCCGCGCCGTCGCGCTGCTGCGCGATCTGCTGCACCGCACCCCGCCCACCGACCTGCGCCGCGGCCGTGACCTGTGGGAAGCACTGCGCTTCGGGCACGGCTTGCGCGCGTTACCGCTCACCGCGCAACGCGAACTGCACGAGCTGTTCACGCGCAGTGCGGGCGAGATCCTCGACCACTGGTTCGAGAGCGATGCGCTCAAGGCGCTCTACGGCTTCGATGCCATCGTCGGCAACTACGCGAGCC
>Ga0208596_1000200_pt1 | contig 19626 bp, 15 predicted proteins | sample LakMenEpi12Jul11_FD_150686 | JGI IMG/M metagenome (GOLD analysis project Ga0208596, IMG submission 150686) | Freshwater microbial communities from Lake Mendota, WI - 12JUL2011 deep hole epilimnion (SPAdes) | ecosystem: Environmental > Aquatic > Freshwater > Lake > Epilimnion/Euphotic zone ...
GATGGAAGATATTATGAAATGTTGACATTTTTACCCTTGATAATACTACTATACTTAAATATGTAAAGTTTTGTAACGACATTCAACATTTCTGATATAAAATATAGCTTATAGTAATTCTGTAATTCTTATGAATGTAGTTACTGCTAAACGCTTCACTGTCGCTGAATATCACCGTCTAGCGGAACTTGGCTTCTTTAGAGAAGATGAACGAGTTGAGTTAATCAAGGGTGAAATAATTCAAATGGCTGCAAAAGGTACACCGCACTGTGTTTGTGAAACACTTTTATTTAGGGAATTAGTCAAACTTTTGCTAGACCGCGCTATGGTACGAGGACAACAACCTATTATTATCCCTGACCACAGTGAACCAGAACCAGATTTAGCCATTGTTCATAATGTCAATGATAATTATCTTTCAAGTCATCCTCAACCATCTGATATATTACTTTTAATTGAAATTTCTAATTCTACTTTAAAATATGATCAAGAAATAAAATTACCTCTTTATGCAGAAGCAGGTATTTCTGATTATTGGATATTTAATTTAAGCAAATATTGTTTAGAGTGTTACAGTGAACCTTATCAAGATTCCCAAGGTAATTTTGATTATCGTCGTAAATTAATTTTATTACCTGATGAGTCTGTTAAATTGTCATCTTTTCCTGATTTAGTTTTGGATTTATCCAAAGTATTTCCTGGGTAAAAATTAGGGGATAAAATGAATTAAAGTCTGAAAATTAACTACAAAGTAATATCCTTTAATCTTCTAAATCCTGATTCAGACAATTATTGAATTCATTTTCATATTGACCATACCAATATTCAATAACCAATAAACACGCTCTGATTAATTTATCCCAATTCTTATCATTTATTGATATTGGTTCTGTTGCTGGTCGAAAATGAACAATAGAATTACGAATTTTATAAATAAACTCTCCTAAATTACCTTCTGAGTTACCATCAAGATCATTTTTAATTTCCTTCAAAATATTAATAGCATCTTCGGGTGACTTATCTATAAGTTTATTAATAGCTTCCTTTTCGTTTGGCCGCCAATTAGTATAATTTTCTATATTAGCAGAAAAGTTAAGTAAAGAATCTTTAATTCCTAAATTTTGATAAAATTCTTGCCAAAATGAAATTGAGAATAGTCTTTCTATACACCGATAAACATCAAGAAATGAATGTTTCCAACTAACTGATACTAAGCTAAATAGTAAATTCTCAAAAGTATCAAGTTGCATCATTTTTACAGATTCAATAAACAACCTTTCAAAAACAAAAAGAGTTTCTTCCCTAAATTTTAAAGAAATAATTTGCCTCTGTTGAATAATATAAAATGCTGATAAATTTACAGTAGCAATTTGAATTATATCAGATTTAACTTTAATAAATGGACATTCATCATTAATTTGATAAACAAACACTGGCTCAAAGAAATGATTTATCTGACTAAATTCATATCTAATAAGGTCTTCATTTTCGGGAGGATAAAAAATATCTTGTGCTATTTGATAAGCATCAGCATTTTGCTTAACAGAAACTTTTAAATCAGATAAAAGTGCTGTAAGCATTCCTCCATTTAGCTCAATTTCTTCTATTATTTCTTGTTCAATTTCTAATTTATGTTGCCAACCAATAGCAACAAAGTAATTTTTATTATCAAACTCAAAAGTTGCAGTTCTGAAATAAGGTAAAATTGATTGTTGATTTGTAATTTCTAGTTCTTTTAACCATTTTCTATCATCTTCATTCGTCTGAATGCAACGTTTATGATCCCTAAAAATAGGCACTTCAATATTTTGATTTTCTACAAAACTAGCTAATAAATCAAATATATGTTTATTAGCTTCTTTCATGTTTCTAGACATAATTATCTCAATATAATGCTCTCCAGCATTGTGTCATATTATCAATATTAAATTTTTCAGAAATTAATAAATTAAAAGCCTGTAGAAAAAACTCTCTTTCAAAGAAATCTTTTCTACCTGTTTTTTTACTAATTAATTCATTTAATGTTGGAAAATCTAAAAAATTACCTATTTCATCATTACTCAGCTTATCTATTTTTGTTAAAAGTATATCGGTGTTGTTTTTGATATCTTGCCATTTTTGGTTTTGCTCTTCTGGTTCATAATCATTACCAGGTCTACCTAATATAGAAAAAGCTAACGCAGTCACAAACCCAACACAAGCTGGTTGACTACTAAATAAATCCTTACCTTTCTGAAAATATCCTTGTATTTCTTCATTTTGATATCGAGAAATTGCTTGATCAAATTTATACAAACAAAACATTACTTCATAAAAAATATTAGTCAAATTAGGATTTGATGTTGAGCTTATAAAATCTAGTCTTATAAACTCCTCTGCTAATCTTTCCGGAATATCTATTTTCACCTTTTTAGCTCCAAATACTAAAAATAATTCAATGATATCATCAGATTTAAATTGTCCTGGACTTGAACGTTTATTTTTGTGATTTTTGTCTGTGATTGGTATTATTTCAATTACAGGAAATTTTTCTTTAAGTTCTTTAATTATTCCTTGAAAAACTGTTTCAATTTGTCTTCTTATATCCCAAGGAACTTGTCCTGTATTCAAAACTAACATTCTATAAATTAAGCTATTTATTTGTGAAGCAATCCAAAACTCTACACGAATTTCATGATCGCAAATATTCGCATTATCTTTTAAAGCTACACTTAAAGCTTTAGTTCGTTGCATACCATCAATAATAGATATACTATCTTCAGGTATTTTGTTAATAAATTCTAAAAAAGCATTATTGTCTTCTAATTGTTCAATAATGGCAAAATTATCCTGGGGAATAATCACCCCTATAACTATTGGTGGTAATACCGCTCCAGCTTCTATATCTTTAGTCATCCTCTTGCGTATACGTATAGCAGTATTTGTTTTTAAAGTATCTCTTTGTCCTTCTAAACCTCCTCTATTTTCAAAGGCATTTTTTACCATTTTTAGATATTCTTCTACTTGGAACTGTGTCATCACAGAGTAACAATTTACTCTTGTATCTTTGATTTTATCAATATTTTTACTCATAACCATGAATGAGATATTATTTACCATATTTTTAGTTTATCCTTGAATCGGTTGCTTGTGTATGATCAGGAAATTAAAAATTAATAGCATTTTTAGAATGCTATACAAATATAGCACATATTTTTGAAAATGTATTACCTTCTATAAATCCTGATATGGCTACGCTACCAGACGATTAACAAATAGCCGCATTCACAAACTGAATTATATCTCCTAAACCAGTTTGAGTCTTCAGGTTTGTAAAAACAAAAGGTTTATCACCGCGCATTTTTTTCGCATCTCTTTTCATCACATTCAAATCAGCACCAACATAGGGAGCAAGATCAGTTTTATTAATCACTAATAAATCAGATTTAGTGATACCTGGACCACCTTTACGGGGAATTTTATCACCAGCAGCCACATCAATGACATAAATGGTTAAATCTACTAATTCAGGACTAAAAGTAGCCGCTAAATTATCTCCACCACTCTCTAAAAAGACTAAATCTAAATTGGTAAATTTCTCTTCTAATTGTTCAATTGCAGCTAAATTCATGGAAGCATCTTCACGGATAGCAGTATGGGGACAACCTCCCGTTTCTACTCCTAAAATGCGATCGCTTTCTAAGGCTTGAGAACGGACTAAAAATTGAGCATCTTCTTGAGTATAGATATCATTTGTCACTACTGCTAATTGATATTTTTCCCGTAAATTCTTACATAAAGCATCTACTAAAGCCGTTTTTCCCGAACCCACCGGACCTGCAACTCCTACTCTTAAAGCCGTCATAATTCTTAACTCCTAAATAATCTAGTGTACTGGATTTCGTGCTGCATACTTGCTAAAGATAAACCCCAATTACAACATCCTAAATCATCATCATCCATAATCAAAATTTCCTCCACAGTAGTAGTTAATAAAGGTTGTAAACCCAGTAATAATTCTTGTCCCGCAGTTTGTCCCAGAGGAATAAGTTTGATCCCAGCCGTAATTAAATTATTAGCCCAACTGTGTAAATAAGCTAATAAACAAGCTTGAATATTTATATCCCAATGAGCGCAAGCAATCGCAAAAGCGATCGCATAATTACTAGGATAACCCACAGCATGGACTAAAGGTAAAATTTCCGGTTCTAGCTTACCTAATAATTGTATCAAAGAACGTCCCATTTGCCAACTAGCAGCCCGTAATTCTTCCGTATCTCTGGCGGCTGATAACCATAAATTCCAGCGTTTTAAAGCCTCTATATCATCGGTTTTTACAGCATGAAAAGCCCTAACAATTACCCCAGCATCTAGACGAATTGAACCATAAATTAATTCAGATTTTAGCCAAAATTTGAGATTATCAGCATTAGTAATAGTCCCATTTTCTACTAACATTTCCAACCCTTCCGAATAACCATAAGCACCTACAGGTAAAGCGGGACTTGCTAATTGTAAAATCGCCAAAAAATTGTTATGAGTGAGAGTGATTTCCATAAGCCCCTAATTCTGGTTGAAAAGGTACAAATTCCGCTTGAATTTCTAAACCTAATTGTGTTAACATAGCCTGTAAAACTGGATCTGGAGATAAGCGTAAATAAGTGGGAGTAATTTCCACAGGTACATGACGATTTCCTAAATGATACGCAGCCCTTAATAATAAAGGAATTTCCGCGTAAGCAGTTAAAACAGTTTCAGATTTAGCAATAATTCCCATATAAATACTTTGAGTTTCATCTGTGAGAATATCGCCATTATTTAATACTGTACCTCTAGATAAACGCAAAAAAACCTCCTGACCATCTGCTAATATAAATTTATGACGGCTACGAGTACGTTCTTCCGCAGTTAGTGAAAGAGTAATACTAACTTTAGCATCAGAATTAGGTGGGTTGAGTTGGGTAAAAGTCAGCATAATTTCCGAAATTAAATTAAATTTCGATAATTTTAGATCTTATCTTAGTTCATTTTCAATAATTGGTAAACAAAAATATACCCGAACCTTCTCAGAAATCGGGTATTTGATAACGCAGTTTTAGTGATAATTTTTGATTTGTAAATTAAATTTCTCCTCACTAAGCAGAGATTTAATTTATCAGAGATACGTTGAATAATTCCTTATAATCATGGGAGAAATAATCATAGAATTTGCGAAACTTCTCTGGAGTCACAGCATTTTGTAAAACCGCAAAAACAGCCCGCACATGAATAATAGATATAGTGGGTGCTAGACTTTCTTTTTGACTGATACGTTCAATAAACTCCTGTAAGTGAAAAGATTGAATGGGTTCTGTTTCACTTCCACATAAATATTTTCCTAACTCCTGGGGTATTTGTACCGCTAATTCTTCTCTTTCATTACTAGGAATAATTTGTTTAATAATTTCCAAAGTAGCACGGGTAGCAACTTCTGCTTCTTCACGAGATTCTGATTGTGTTAAACTTTGAACATGGGTGATAAACTCGGTATATTCCATTTTTTTATCTCCAGTATTTAACTCAATAACGAAATAATTATGAGTGAATAGTCTAAGACTAATGTAAATTTACTTTAGTATAAGCTTTAATCATTAATTTAACTTCATGCTAAAGAAGTAGATAGAAATATATCTAAAGTGAGATTTCAGAATCCAGATGATCACAGTCGGGACAATTCATGAATTATCCCAACAATGTTTTCTATTATTAACGAATTGCTTGATATTTACCCAAAGCCATTAAAGGAAAATACTGTTGATAAAGGTGATACTTCAAATAAAAATGACAAGGAAAACCCGTACCTGTGAAGTAAATCTCATCCCAAGTACCATCTGATTTTTGAGTTTCTAACAAGTAATTAATTCCCTTTTCAATACTATCAAGAGCTAATTTACCCACTGCTTTACCAGCAGATATTAACCCAATTAAAGCCCATGCTGTTTGGGAAGCAGTGCTGTCACCTTTTCCTTTTAAACTAGAATCATTATAACTAAAACAAGTTTCTCCCCAACCACCATCAGAATTTTGAACTTTGACTAACCAATCTGTACCTTTAGCGATATTTTCACCATATTTTAGAGGATTAATTAAAGCCAAAGCTGATAAAACACCGCTAGTTCCATAAATGTAATTTACACCCCAACGTCCAAACCAACAACCTTCTATTTCTTGTTCGTTCAAAAGATAATTTAAAGACTTTTCTAAATTATTGGCTGAAATTGATAAATTACAAAATCCCAACATTTCTAATACTCTAGCAGTGACATCAGCCGTATTTGGATCAATCATAGCTTTCAAATCACCATAGGGTACAGAATTAAGCCATTCTTGATCATTATCAAGATCAAAAGCCGCCCAACCTCCTGGTTTGCATTGCATAGATGAAATCCAATTTAAAGCCCTATTAATAGCTTGTTTTTTCAGTTCCTCATTTGGTAATTTTGCTTGATGTAAAGCCATGACAACTACAGCCGAATCATCCACATCTGGATAAAATTGATTATCAAATTCAAACGCCCAAGCACCGGGTTTTCCTTGCTTATTTTTGATATTCCAATCACCATAATCAAGAATTTGTTTCTCTATTAACCATTCTCCAGCCTTAATAATAGCGGGATCATTTGGCGGAAAACCTGAATCAATTAAAGCCCGAATCGCCCAAGCAGTATCCCATACAGGAGAAACACAAGGTTGTACACAGTAACTATTTTCTGTTTCCATAGCAAAATTATCAACTGCTTTTAAACCCCGTTCTATAATTGGGTCATTCACATCATAATCTAAACATTTTAAAGCTAACAGAGAATTTAACATAGCGGGAATAATTCCCCCCCAATCTCCAGTAACTTCTTGACGTTCTAAAATCCATTTTTCTGCGGCTTTAATTCCTTCATTTTTAAAAGGAACAAAATTCAGACTTTCTGCTAATTTAAAACCATCATCGAGAATATTAAAAATATCCGACCAATCACCATTTTTTGGTAATTCCCATCGGACATTATTCACACCTTCAGCATATAATTCATCTAAATTAATTGGTTGATCAATTTTAAAGATTGGTTTACGATCAAAGACAATTAATAATGGTACAGTGCTAGAACGCGCCCAACTAGAAAGTTCATAAATATTGAAGAAAAAATTATCAGGTAGTAACATTACCCAAGGAGGTAAAGAAGGAAGTCCGCGCCAATTATAACAGCCAATTAAAGCCAGATGTAACTTTGTAAAAATCCGAGTTTTGCTAATACCACCTTTAGCTAAAATTAGAGATTTCGCTTTCAGCAATGCGGTATCTGTAGCGGGTACACCTAACAAACTCAAAGCCATATAAGCCTCTACAGTTGTGTTTAAATCTCCACCATCACCATAAAACAATTCCCAACCTCCATGTTCTCGCTGTTGAGAAAAGAGATAATTTTTAACCTTATCTAAAGGTCTGGTTTTGTCAGTTCCCCAAATCTTATGGAGTAAAACAGCTTCAGATGTGATGGTAACATTAGATTCTAACTCAGCCCACCAATAACCATCGGGATTTTGAATAGAAAGTAGATGTTGTTGACTAGCCGTAATCGCATCTACAACCTGCTTGACCTTCACCCTATCTTGTGTCTGCATCAAATACCTACCTCAGTAGTAAATTATAATTATTTTTTCTAATCATTTAACTTTTTTTATCTGGTTTTGACCTTTGTATTGTATTACTTAATGCCTGTCATTGTATAGATTTGATAATATTATCAATAAATTGATCCGCGAATCCATTCATACAGCATGACGTAAATAAAACAACGTTAGGACTTGCACACGAGTCACGGAATAACGAACCACTCCAGGCACAGATAAATGAGGGTTTGAGGAATATTTTGCGTAAGTCCTGTTTGTTTATCCTTAGTTCAAAATCTTTGTTGTAATATGTTCATTCAATCTATATTTTTTCAGAACATCTGGGGATAAGTAGGCTGCCCCTTGAATTTTGCCGACACATTTTTCACTCCCGCACAAACAATCAAATCTTTGTTCCATAGACCACTCTGTAGATGGATAAAAAAATGTCATTGCTTCACCAATATCAATTTTTCTCAAACAGGTAATTACCATATTCGTTGTGTCAAAAAAAACATTAGGATCACAACTGTGATTGATGTATTGTAAGAATTCTGGAGATAGTAAAATATGCCTTGTATCGTGTATTTGAACTGATAAATAATTAGGTTTTTTTAGATATCCCTTGATACTTATTTGAGCAATAAAATCGCCAGGTAGAATCTCAATCCTGGAATGTAGAGATTTTGCCCCAGTTTGTTTGCATTCCCAAATTTCCGCAAAAGAAGATATTTCCTCCCTTTGAAATTCTTGATGATTATTGTTTACGGAGTAATATTTTGTTGTTTCGGTTTGGTTTTCTAGCATAATAGTTATATCTATGGAACAGTTAAAGGAACAATCAAAAGCTGGGATGGATTGAAACGCGTATATTGTTTAGGAGACTTTAGGAAACTATCATAATATACAGCCATGCTGGAAGTCAAGTAAATACAAATTTGAATCACAAAGCCTTATAAATAAAGGATTTTACAGCTAACCGCTGACTAGTGAATGAATTCCAATCCTTTGATTCCTCTGGTTAATTTGGCTTATTTCTTACTTCTTTAATCTGGAGAGTCATGGAAAAAGGGTTAGACAAGTATTAAAATTATATTTTTAGTATATTATTAGTCTTTGAGCATCAGGTTACTGCCATAAAAGGCACGACTCTGAACCTCCGCAATTCTACTACTTCTTTACCGCTATGATCAACAGCCAATTAACACATGAAACAGCAGGAGAAAATGAGAAATATGGAAATGGGCTGGCGATCATCGCACTTATCCTCAGTTTGATGGCTTATGCCTTTGTGCCACTGTTAATTCGATGGTCTCAGGTCGAAATTAGTCCAGAGTCCACCATGTTCAACCGATTCTGGATTGCCGGTTTGATGCTGTTTTGTGGTCAAGGATTACAGAAGATAAAGCAGATTCTGACCAAACCCGCAGAAAATGTCATTATTCAGAAGTCTGTGGCGATCGCCCCCACTCTCGATTATCAACTCCTCTTCTTGTGGATAATTACAGCCACGACTTCTACCATAGTTCCAGTTTTATGGGCTTGGTCTCTCCAGCAAACCAGCATTGCTAATTCTGCTCTTATCCACAACCTCACCCCCTTATTTACAACAGTTTTAGGCTGGCTGTTGTTTAAAATCCAGTTTAATCGCCGATTTATCTTGGGGACTGTTACTGCTGTCGGGGGAACGGTGGCTCTAAGTATCAACGATTTCCAGCTTGATATTTCCAAAATCCAAGGAGATGCCTTAGCCCTTGCTTCAGCGATATTTTGGACGGTCTCTCTGCTGGGTATGGAACGATTACGAGATAAATTTAGCAGCAGCTTTATCCAGCTTTGGCTTTGTCTAGTAGGAATGGTACTGACAATGCTGATGACACTGGCATTGGGTGAGCAATTTTTTCCCTCTTCTCTCCAAGGCTGGTTAGCTGTAGTTAGCTTGGCTATTGTGGGTCAAATTTTAGGGGATGGGCTAATTACCTATAGTCTGAGTTATTTTTCAGCGAGTTTTGTGGCATTGGTATTTTTGCTAGATCCGGTATTGACAGCGATCGCTGCCTGGTTTGCCTTTGGAGAAACCTTGAATCTTGCCAATGCGATCGCCTTTGCCATAATCCTATTTGGTGTTTATTGCGGTATCACAGCAACTCAGGCAAAAACTGACCCAGATCCCCCAGCCAATTTAATTGATATTAATCAGTAGCTAAACAAGGTGAATCTTGCTGTTAGACTGTTTTGAGTTGAAGTCAAGGAACAGTTATGGCAGCAATTATATTGAGTTTGACGCTTTTATCCTTAGTAATTTGGTTATTTTTACTCCTATTTTGGGGACAATTTTGGCGAGTTAATCACCAATTAGAAGCAAATAAAGACCAATATGTTGATATTAATACCTTACCGACAGTATGCGTAGTAATTCCCGCCCGTAACGAAGCCGATGTCATTCCTTTTAGCTTGCGATCGCTCCTCCTTCAAGACTATACTGGTAATTTCACCATCTTCTTAGTAGACGATCAAAGCAGCGATGGTACAGCCAATTTTGCCCAAGGAGTAGCCTACGCCCTAGATAAAACCCAACAATTACATATTGTCCCCAGTGACCCATTACCTAGGGGTTGGACGGGCAAATTGTGGGCAATGGAACAAGGTATACAAACAGCCAGCGAATTAAAACCAGACTATTATTTACTGACAGACGCAGATATAGAACATGACCCCAGTAACTTACACCGCTTAGTAACCAAAGCCGAATCCCAGAATTTAGACTTAGTATCCATCATGGTACGCTTGCGCTGTCAAAGTTTTTGGGAGCAGCTATTAATTCCCGCTTTCGTCTTTTACTTCCAAAAACTTTATCCCTTTTCCTGGGTAAATAACCCCAAAAAAGCGATCGCTGCTGCTGCTGGAGGTTGTATTTTAATTCGTAGAGAAGCTTTAAATAGAATTGGTGGACTGCAAATAATTCGTCAAGCCTTAATTGATGACTGTTCCCTAGCCAAAGCGGTCAAATCAACTAACGGAAAAATCTGGTTAGGACTAAGCACCCTCACCCATAGCCTACGTCCTTATAATTCCCTGAAAACAATTTGGGATATGGTCGCCAGAACTGCTTACACACAATTAAATTATTCACCCCTCCTGTTACTAGGAAGTCTATTAGGAATGACCTTAGTTTATCTAATTCCACCATTAGGAATGATTTTAGGTCTGGTATTCGGGAATTGGACAATTATCCTAGCCGCCTCCATCACATATCTACTAATGACCTTTGCTTATTTCCCCATAATTCGCTTTTATAGATGTTCTCCCGCTTTTGCATTTAGCTTACCCATTATTGCTTTTTTGTATACTTCCATGACAATAGACTCAGCATTAAGACATTGGCAAGGAAAAGGAGGTTTATGGAAAGGTAGAACATATGTGAAATAGGGAAGAAAAGAAGCAGAAGAGAAACTTGCTGATTTCCTCCTCCCCACTTCTCATCAAGCTAGAGTTTATCCCGTTGACAACAAGTAGCAGACATTTTTTCCAAAATTCCTATTTCCACCCATTAAACACCAGCCCCAGCATTACCCACACATTAGGATTACTAGTAAACACAGTAGATCAAAAGTAGTCAGAATCTTTAAAAGCAGTCCGGATTAGACATTAGCAATCAGGGATTAAATAATGGGAAGCGGGAATTAACAACCAGGGAGAGCAAAATTTCCCCATTAGGTTAAATATTCTAACCGTAGACCAGTTCTGATTTTCCTGCTTACATCTGATGATAAAAGCCCAACTCAGAGCTTTGTGTGTTATTTACCTTAAGTTCACAGTAAGTTCACAAAAACTTCACAATCAATAGCACAATATATGAGCTATAGTGTTTTCGGGCAATCAAAGTAAACTTCCTCGTTAGTAAAAATCTAAAAGTCCTTAAATCAAATCAGGCATAAACTTCAGCATCTTCTCGCGTATGGGTGTCGTCGGCGCAAACCCCAAGTCTTAAATAGACCTGGATTTGATTATATGAGGTGAAAAATTGGGTACAGGAATATGGATATAAAGAGAGTTTGATCTAGCACATAAATTAACCGGATCTAACCATCCAAAAAAATTATCTGCATTAACTCTGGCTAATCAACTGCAAGCCAGGGAAGTTTCAGAATACCAGGGCATTAACTACTATTTCCCTACTTCCATCAAAAGTTGTCAATCACGCATATTTACCCCTGAGGTAGGAAATTTTATCCATACCATTACTCTAGCCACTCAACCACAGCCTAGAGCTATTTCTTAACGCAGATTTATAGCAAATACTTGTGTAAGTAGAATGAAACTATTTATTACATTAGCTTTGCTGTAGCTGAAATTTATCAACCACTGAAAAAACCCATAACACTACACCATCATGGAAGAACTTACTACAACAGGTACAGAACCAGCAGAACTAGATACTACAACAAGCAATCCATTAATACTAGAAGATCCTTTAGATAGCAGCAATCCATCAACAGAACTAGGTAATACAACAAGTGAAACTGGCACAGTTGAAGAGATCCCATTTCAAGAAGCCCTCGATCAATCAGCAGATCCTAATGCCGACATTGAAGAGTCATTTTTGATCGCTATAAACAATACAACTGGCGAGATTACCACCATAGATGCTCTAACTGGTGAGGTTGTACGCACCTCCATTGACACATCCGACAACAAAGGCTTTATCATCCAAGGTGTAAGTGACGATAACTTAGGCTACTCAGTTAGCAGTGCCGGTGATATTAACGGTGATGGGATTGGAGATATCGTCATTGGCTCACCTTTGAGCGATCCTAATAATCAAAGTAACGCTGGGAAAACCTATGTAGTCTTTGGTAAAACAGATTCGTTTAATCAAACCATAGACATCTCTAGTCTCAATGGGACTAACGGCTTTGTGATCAACGGGGCTAAAGCAGGTGATGAATCCGGTCGTTCTGTTAGCAATATCGGAGATATCAATGGAGATGGTGTTGATGACCTAGCCATTGGCGCACCTGGCGGGATTGGGAATGCAGCCGGCTCTGCTTATATCATCTTTGGCAGTAAAGAATCCGACTATTTTAATAATCCCATTGAACTCTCCAACCTTGACGGTAAAGGCTTTGAGATTCAAGGCAGTGAATTATTTACTAATCGTAATGCCGGTTGGGCTATTAGTGCTGCTGGTGATATCAATGGTGATGGCATCAAAGACCTATTAATTGGCGCAAGCAATCCTGGTAATAATGAATCAGGGACTATAGGTGAAACCTATGTCATCTTTGGGAAAGAGAATTTTGACTCAACCTTAAACCTCGACGAACAAAAATTTGGGTTTGATGACGGTTTGATTATCTACAGCTATAACAAGGATAACCTAAATGATGACAAAAATAGCTTAGGTTATTCTGTCAGTGATGCTGGGGATATCAATGGTGATGGAATTGATGACCTCATCATTGGTGCGCCCTATGCAGACCCCAATGGTAACAATTCTGGCAGTAGTTATGTCATTTATGGGCGTAGCGAGGACAACCCCTTTACTGATGATATCAACATTTTCAACCTCAATAGCAGTGATGGATTTGTCATCAACGGACAAAATGGTGATAAATCCGGCTTCTCTGTGAGCAAAGCTGGAGATATCAACGGTGACCGCATCGGAGACTTGATTATTGGTGCGAAAGATGGAAATCCCGATGACAAAGAATCTGCTGGTAGAAGCTATGTAGTCTTTGGCAGTGAAGATAGTGAAGATTTTGATTCTAGTATCAATCTTTCTGACCTTGATGGCAGCAATGGCTTTGCTATCAACGGTATTTCAGCCGGTGACAATTCCGGTTGGTCTGTCGGTGCTTTAGGAGATATTAACGGTGATGGCATTGATGACATCATTGTTGGGGCAAACAATGCTAATAGTACCGCTGGACAAAGCTATGTCATTTATGGTAACGACACAGGCTTTGATTCTACCTTTGAACTCTCAAGTCTCGAAAGTCCCGATAGTCAAAATGGCTTCATAATTGATGGCGCTTTTATTGGTGATAACTTAGGTCACTCAGTCCGTGGTGCTGGAGATGTCAATGGTGACGGTGTTAACGATTTAATTATTGGCGCACCCTTTGCTAATTCTAAAGCAGGCGCGGCCTATGTGCTGTTCAGTCCTTCTCTCGACGGTACTGACACGGGAACTGATGACGTTACTGACACGGGAACTGATGACGGTACTGACACGGGAACTGATGACGTTACTGACACAGGAACTGATGACGGTACTGACACGGGAACTGATGACGTTACTGACACGGGAACTGATGACGGTACTGACACGGGAACTGATGACGGTACTGACACGGGAACTAATGACGTTACTGACACGGGAACTAATGACGTTACTGTTAATGATTCCCTCTCACTAGTTAGTGATGATGTCTTCAATATTAAAGGCAACGACGGCAAAGTGACACTGGAAATAAAATTGACAGGACTTAATTCTAATGGTGTCAATGAACTAGGAGTATTTACTGTTGATGATGCGTCTGGTACAATAGATGGAATTGCACCTGGAGAATCTGGTTATGCAGAAAAAGCATTAGCAAAAGGTCAAGTAATTTTCTCTACCATTACTAATTTTCCTGCTGGATTTGATGCTGCTAGTATCGAGAAGTTAATAGAATTTGAATCCAATGACAATTTGAGATTCTATTTAGTAAAAGATGGTTCAACCGATTCTGTACTGAATAATAACACACCCATTAGCAATGTTCTCTTTGCAGATCCTTCTGATGTCAGAATTACGGACTTAGGGACTAATAGTTTCTCTCTAAATTGGGAAGATGGTTCTGGTAATCCAGCTGGGTTTGAGGATTTACAAATTCAGATTCAAGTAACTGATCAAGCTATACCTTTGGGTACAGCTGGACAAAACAAACCGCAGGGAGAATCACTGGATTTACGGGGTATTGCAGGTCCCGTGAACGCCAATTTTGTGGTTAACCGAGAAGCAAGTTACAACAATTTTATTGGATTCTATCGCGTCACTGATGCCAATGGCGGTATTGATACTAATGGTGATGGTACGGCAGATATCCTCCCAGGACAGGATGGTTATGTGCAAGCAGCTTTGAATGGTCGTGTTTCTGATATTAGTTTGAATACAAATAATGGTGGAACAGCAGAGTTGAATACCACTCTTCAAGGTGGTGCTATATATGTACCATTTCTTGTCGCTGATGGTGGATTTGATGCCAATAACCCCAATATTTACTTTGCTTTTTTGGGAGCTAACTCAGATGGTGTTGATCACGTGCGGATGTTAGGTGATAATACCTTCGGCTTTGAGGATTTACGTGGTGGTGGTGATAAAGACTTTAATGATATGATTGTTAAGGTCAATTTGACACAAGTAGTTTAGCTTAAAAGTTCTTCAAGTTAAATTTTGTTCATATCCCTGACCGCTTAAAGAAGTCAGGGATATTTTTGTGCGTCAAGCCGTAAACAATAATTGTGTCACTGCTGTTAAAGCTTTGAGTCCTGTCAATGAACCCGTAATTAATCGAGTCCCTGCTAGGGGTTGGCGAATTAATTTCCAAGATAGAGCCGCATATTGCAATGAACCATCCTCACTAATCGCCGATGTGATATCTGGAATATCATGATCAGCATCATCGCTAACTACTCGTAGTATTGCTAATTCTACATTTTGGCAAACCCCACCCCTCCGGAAAAATTCTAGAAAGGCATATCCTTCCATATCTACAACGTCAGCGCCGGATTGTTGATGTAAGTGGCGTTTTTCTGTTGCTGAACTTATGACGAAATCGCTAGTTAAGCCTTTAACTAAAGATACATGATCCCCAAGTTGATTATGTATAGCTACAGTAAAAGAACTATTGCACTCTTGCAGATTTCCTTGATAAAGGCAATTCTGATATAAAACAATATCTCCAACCTGATATTTTGGGTTTAAGCTACCACATAAACCCATCATCAGAATGCGATTCTCACCAATATGGGTTAATTTTTGTAAAAATTGCCGCACTGGTTCGATTCCCATTGGTATAGCTAATACTTTGGGTGGGGAATTGGGGACGCGACTTAATCCGCGACAGATAGCCTGATATTCTGCTCCCTGAGGGACTACAATCAGAGTTGACATTTACTAGGGTAATTGGTAATGGGCCATTGGTAATGGGTCATTGGTTCAGCAATGCGCTTTACCCCGACAACCATTTTTATCCGATAAGTTCTATACTAACCTGTCAGTTGTCAGTGATCAAAAACACCGATGATTAATGACTAAAGACCAACAACTATGATAATTTTCTTGTGATGGTACATACCAATAACTCAAAATCTACACGCGAAAGCTTCAATATTTCCAAATTAGCGATTAAGTTTTCTTGGTTGACGGTATGTTTTTGGATAGGTGTGGCGGTAGCTGGTGTCCTGGCCTTCAGTTCCCTCAAATATGCTTTATTTCCAGATATCACCTTTCCTGTGGTGGTGGTAAATGCTCAAGCACCCTTAACATCTGCCCTGGAGACAGAAGAAAAACTGACCAAACCACTGGAGGAAAGTCTAAAATCACTAGTAGGACTTGAGGGTATTCGTTCATCAACTTATCCCGGCCAAACTGCTGTAGTTTCCTCTTTTGTTGTTGGTACAAATTTAGAAACCGCGACTAAGAAAATTTCTCAAATAGTCAATCAGTTAAATCTACCCAAGGATGTCAATAAAAAAATTATCCCTTTGAATCTAAATGAATCAGCGGCTGTTAGCTATGCTATTGAAAGTGCCACTGGGAAGATTGATAATTTACGGGAACTGGCAAAAGAGAAAATTGTGCCAGCGATCGCTAAATTACCAGGGGTTCTCAAAGTCTCTCTATTAGGAGATGCTAACAGCGCCACTCCAGAAACAAGGAGTCAAGAAGAAAAAACAAAGAGGAATGTTTTATTACCCTCAGCCGGGACTTTAGTAAGGTTTAATGGTAAGGATGCTTTAGCCTTTCAGGTAATTAAAAAAGGTGATGCTAATACCTTAGAAGTGGTCAATCAGGTAGAAAAAGAAGTCCAACAACTACGGTCTAGCTTAAAAGATGTCACCCTCACCTTAGCTGCTACCCAAGCGGAATATATTCGCAATGCTACCCATTCCACCATAGATGCCCTGATAGAAGCGATTATCCTATCGGTAGTTGTAATTTTTCCTTTTTTATGGAATTGGCAAGCAACTCTGATTTCTGCTTTAGCTATCCCCATATCTTTGTTAGGGACATTTATCGTAATGGCGATATATGGCTTTAACTTAGAAACCATCACCCTGTTAGCATTAGCTTTGGTCATTGGCTCAATAGTTGATGATGCCATAGTGGATGTTGAAAACATCATGCGGCATATCGAAGCAGGAAAAACCCCCCGCGAAGCCGCTTTGATAGCTACTAATGAAATTGGTTTAACTGTCACCGCTGCCACTTTGACGGCGGTAGCGGTATTTTTGCCTATCGGTTTAATGGGTGGGGTCATCGGTCAGTTCTTTAAACCCTTTGGGATTACTGTTTCTGCTGCTATGCTGACATCTTTGTTAGTGGCACGGACTTTATCTCCGGTTTTAGCTATTTACTGGCTCAAAGCTAAACCATCCAGTTCTCCCCCCAGCCAAAGTAGAATTTGGCTAGAATTTGAACAGGTTTACCGTAACTTGTTAGCCTGGTCTTTGCAGCACCGCTTGATAGTTATTGGGTTAGCATTAGGTAGTTTAATTGCTGGTATTGCCTTGATTCCCCTAATTCCCAAAGGGTTTATTCCCAAACTTGACCGAGGAGAATTTAATATTGTCTATACTGGGACTTTACCTAGTCTTCCTGGGGATCTTGGACAAGAGGTGCCAGCAGGAGTAGGACAACCAGGAGGACAAGCAGGACAAACGGAACAAAGGGGACAAAAAGATAAATTAGGAAATTCTTCGTCCGTTGCTGCTTTAGTTGCTTCATCATCTTCTATTCCCATTCCTAATCCTTTAAACGATTCTTTGGATCTTGCTAAAAAACTAGAAGTAGTAGTCAGGAAGTCCCCCGCAGTGGCAATCGTGTTTACTACTGTCGGTTCTCGTGAAGGTGAGCCAAACAAGGGTACACTCTACGTTAAGCTGAAAGCAGACAGAAAAGTAACAACGGCGGAAGTACAAGACCAACTCCGGGCTACTTTGCCAAAATTGGCGGGTATGACCACAAGTGTAGAAGATATTCAATTTGTAGACACCGGTGGGCAGAAACCTTTACAAATAGCTTTACAGAGTAATGACCTCCAGGCTTTAACAGCAGCGGCTAAAGCGGTGAAGGCACGAATTGAAAAAATATCTGGTTTTGCTGATGTGACTATTACAGGTGCATCTCATCAAACAGGGAATAGCAACAAATCTGATGAATTGCAAATTGAAAGGTTGAATAATCAGCGAGTAGTTTATATCAGCGCTAATTTGGGTCAAAATTTAACTTTAGGTGATGCGACTGATAAAATGATAACTGAAGCTAAAGCCGTTATACCTACGGGTGTTTCTTTGAATTTAGGGGGAGATTCTGCCCGTCAAAATGAAGTTTTTGGTAGTTTCGGCACAACCTTAGGATTATCGGCACTTTGTATTATTGTGGTGCTGATTGGGTTGTTTAAAAGTTGGGTAGATCCCATAGTGATTGGTCTTTCTTTACCTTTAGCAGTGGTTGGGGCGTTGCTGGCTCTACTATTTACCAAAAGTGATTTTGGTATGATATCTCTGATTGGTTTTGTGTTTTTGCTGGGGATTACTAACAAAAACGCGATTTTAATTGTAGATTACATTAACCAGTTACGGGATTCTGGATTAGAAAAAACTGAGGCAATTCTCAAGGCTGGACCTGTGCGTTTGCGCCCCATTATGATGACAACTGCGGCGACAATTTTGGGAATGGTTCCTATTGCTTTGGGTTTAGGTGCAGGTTCAGAATTGCGATCGCCTATGGCTGTATCTATTGCTGGTGGTTTAGTAAGTTCTACTATTCTCAGTTTGTTTGTTGTCCCGGTATTTTACGCAATTTTAGATGATTGGTTTCCTAGAAAAATGATAAAAGGGGATAGGTAAATCTTTCAAGATACCCAACTTCTTAGAAAAGTCGGGTATCTTGTTGTTCATATTTTTTTGTCTAAATATTGAGTTAGAGAGGATTATTATCCATAAAACTTTTTATTTTTGCATTAAGTCTTTTTTCAGCTTCACGCTTCATGATCACTGCTTCATTTTTAGCATTTTGAATTAATTTATCATTTTCTTCTTTAATAGGTTTCTCATTGTCCATCAGAAGTTTTGCATAAAAAAGTCCAAACAAAAAAATCAGAAATGCAAAAAATGGAACCTGAAAAACAGTAATTATTAATATTAAGCCAATAGCAAGACAACCGCACCCCCATTTTGCATCATTATTTTCTTTTCTCTTTTTTCCTTGTTCTGTTGCATCAGCAATAAGTTCATCAGCTTTTCCTTCTATCTCTGGTATTTCTTTTAAATAACTACCTACTTCAGATATAAAACTATTCATGTATGAACGGTCATGTTCTCTAGCTAAATTGAGTTTTACACCTGTGCAATCTTTAATAATTTGCAGAAGCTTAAATAAATCTTCAGCTTTCCAAGATTTTCCACAGTCTAAACAAGCATTGACATTTCTATCTTCACCTGTAACAGCCCCAACTGCCGCACCTACAACACCAAATAAAGCGTATCCGGCTATAGCATTTCCCCAATTCACATCAGTTTCCTGTTTAAGTTGGATGTGACTAGAACCACAATTAGGACAATTAGCCATGATAGAAACCCTTTAATACTACTATACTCACAGTAGTATTACATTTTTCTACTCATCATGTATTATTAAATTAACTTTTTGACACACCTGGAGATAAACGCTAAACAATCAAACCAAAAAACAAAACCCCCGCTAAATAAATAGAGGGGGTCTTGTTATATGAA
>Ga0208596_1000204_pt1 | contig 19439 bp, 16 predicted proteins | sample LakMenEpi12Jul11_FD_150686 | JGI IMG/M metagenome (GOLD analysis project Ga0208596, IMG submission 150686) | Freshwater microbial communities from Lake Mendota, WI - 12JUL2011 deep hole epilimnion (SPAdes) | ecosystem: Environmental > Aquatic > Freshwater > Lake > Epilimnion/Euphotic zone ...
CGTCATCAACCTGCGCCTGCGCGAGGACAGCACGGGCGGCGAACTCGGCGTGAGCTACGGCTGGCGCGACACCACCTACGAGAACCGGACCGGCACCCCGCCGGCGGGCGCCACCTGGTCTGCACCTGCGATCCTGAAGCGCTCGCGCTCGGACGGCGAGACGCTGACGGTGTCCGGCTGGAAGGGCTTCGCGCTCGGCGACAGCGGGTACATCACCATCTCCGGCGAATACAAGGACCAGGAGCGCACCGAGCGCGGCGGCTGGGACTTCCGCACGCAGTACGCGCGTCCGACCCCGACGACCTTCGATCCGCGTGAGGCCACCTTCGACCGCTTCAGCCAGTGGTACGGCGAACCGGAGATGAAGCAGACCACGCTGTTCGTGAACGCGGGCTACGACATCAACGACAACGCCGAGTTCTACGCCTGGGCGAGCTACCAGGACCGCTCGGCGCTTTCGGCCGGCTTCCAGCGCCTCGCCAACGACCCCTCGGGCCGCAACATCCCGTCCATCTACCCGGACGGCTTCCTGCCGAAGATCCAGCCGGACGTCACCGACTACGCGGCCACCTTCGGCACGCGTTGGACGCTCGGATCGTGGGACATGGACGCCTCGCTCGGCTACGGCCTCAACGAGATGCAGTTCACCATCGTCGATACCCTGAACCGCTCGCTCGGCCCCACCAGCAAGACCGTGTTCGATGCGGGCGGCTACGACTACGACCAGCTCGTCTTCAACCTCTCGGGCGTGCGCGGCATCGAGGTCTCGGGCCTCGCCTCGCCGCTCAACGTCGCGGTCGGCGTCGAGGCGCGTCGCGAGTCCTACAGCATCACCGCCGGTGAGCCGGACTCCTACCGCAACGGCGGCGTGCGTCTGCCGCTCGGCAGCCCGGGCTGCACCAGCCCGACCGCGGCCGACACTGCGGCCGGCGGTTGCCCGACGCCCTCGGGCGCCCAGGTGTTCCCGGGCTTCCGCCCGTCGAACGTCGTGGACGAGAGCCGCAACGCGCTCGGCGCCTACATCGACCTCGAAGCCAACCTCACGGAGAAGCTGCTGATGTCGGCGGCGATCCGCGCCGAGGACTACTCGGACTTCGGCAGCAACGTCTCGGGCAAGGTCTCGGGCCGCTACGACTTCGCTGACGGGTTCGCGCTGCGTGGTTCGTACTCGACCGGCTTCCGCGCCCCGGCGCTGCAGCAGCAGTACTTCGCGACCACCTCGACGAACTTCATCAACGGCGTGCCGTTCGACATCACCACCTTCCCGGCGACGGATCCGGTGGCTGCTGCGCTCGGCGCGAAGCCGCTCGACTCCGAAGACGCCACCAACCTCTCGGTCGGTGCCGTGTTCCAGTTCGACCGCGCCTCGTTGACGGTCGATGCCTACCGCATCGAACTCGACAACCGCATCGTGCTCTCCGAAAACCTCACCTCGGCGGCGGTGCGCAATTACCTCACCTCGCAGGGCTTCATCGGCATCGGTGGCGGCCGCTTCTTCATCAACGGTGTCGACACCGTGACGAAGGGCGTGGATGTGGTGTTCAACTACCCCGTCGTCACCGACAGCGCGGGTCGCTTCGACATCACCGCCACCGCTAACTTCAACGAGACCACGGTCACCAAGCTGCCGGCGACCTCGCAGTTGTCGGCGCTCAACCCGGCGCCGATCCTGTTCGATCGCGGCAACCGCCTGACCTTCGAAGAGGGCACGCCGAAGGACAAGTACGCGCTGTCGGTGAACTGGTCGCTCGCGAACTGGGGTCTCACTGCCCGCGCCACGCGCTACGGCGAGGTCCTCTCGCCGCAGAACGCGCCGACGGTCTCCGCGCCCGACTTTCTGATGACGCCCAAGACGTTGGTGGACCTCGAAGGTCGCTACGAGTTCGGTGACCATCTGAAGTTCGCGGTCGGCGCCGACAACGTGTTCGACAAGTATCCGGATCCGCTGCCGCCGGGCCTCAACTCGACGGGTGCGACCTCGTTCTCGAACCTCGCGCCCTTCGGTCGTTCGGGTCGCTTCATCTACGGACGCGTGACCTTCGCGTTCTGATCCGGTGAAGTCCACGCCGGTGGCCCCGGAGGTCGTGCTGCTGCACGGCTTCACGGGGCCCACCGAAGACATCGTCGCGGCGGTCGAGTCCATCTCGGCCGCCGCGCCGTTTCGGCACCTCAAAACCCCCGGCGGACGGCCCATGTCCGCTGCCATGACCAACTGCGGCGCGCTCGGCTGGGTGAGCGACGCGCGCGGTTACCGCTACGAATCCTGCGATCCTTTGACCGGGCGCCCCTGGCCCGAGACGCCCGCGCTGCTGCGCGATCTCGCACAGCGCGCGGCCGCGGCAGCCGGCTGGCCCGGCTTCGACCCCGATGCTTGCCTCGTCAACCGGTATGTCCCCGGCGCGCGTATGGGCGCACACCGCGATGCGGACGAGCGCGACTTCACGCAACCCATCGTCTCCGTGACGCTCTGCGCCGCCGCGATGTTCTTCTGGTATGGCGCGCGCCGCGCCGGTACGCCGCTGAAAGTGCGGCTGGAGCCGGGGGATGTGCTCGTCTGGGGCGGCGCTGCGCGCCGCGGCTACCACGGCGTGGGCCCGCCCCTCGTCTCAGCCGACCCCACGCAGGCAGATCTTTGGGGTGATGGGGGCGATGGGGTGGTCGCCAGCGCCGCGGGCGCGCTGGCCGGTCCCGTGCGCATCAACCTCACCTTCCGCAAGGCGGGGTAGGGCGTTACACCAGCACCCGCTCGATGCCGCCGTCATTGGCGCGCGCGACGTAGTCGCGCATCCAGTGCTCGCCCAGCACATGGCGCGCGATCTCGACCACGATGTAGTCGGCGTCCGTCGCGGTCTCGTCCCCGTAGCGGTTGAGGCCCTGTAGGCAGGACGGACAGGAGGTCAGCACCTTCACCGGCCCGGTGAAGCCGTCGGCGCGCACTGCGGCCGCACCTCTCTGCATCTCCTCGGCTTTCCGGAAGCGCACCTGCGTCGCGATGTCGGGGCGCGTGACGGCGAAAGTGCCGGACTCGCCGCAGCAACGCTCGTTGTTGGCGATGGTGCCGTTGGCGGCGGAGTTCATGAGGGTGTTCACCACCTTCAGCGGCTCATGCTGTTTCATCGGTGAGTGGCAGGGGTCGTGGTAGACATAGCGCGTGCCGGTCACGCCCTCGATCTGCACCCCCTTCTCCATGAGGTATTCATGGATGTCGACGATCCGGCAGCCGGGGAAGATCTTGTCGAATTCATAGCCCTGCAGCTGGTCGTAACAGGTGCCGCAGCTCACCACCACGGTCTTGATGTCGAGGTAGTTGAGCGTGTTGGCGACCCGGTGGAACAGCACGCGGTTGTCGGTGATCAGCTTGTCGGCCTTGGCGAAGTCGCCGGAACCGCGTTGCGGATACCCGCAGCAAAGATATCCGGGAGGCAGCACGGTCTGCACCCCTACGCTCCACAGCATCGCCTGTGTGGCGAGGCCCACCTGCGAGAAGAGCCGCTCCGATCCGCAGCCCGGGAAATAGAACACGGCCTCCGCTTCGGGCGTGGTCGCCTTCGGGTCGCGGATCACCGGCACATAGTCCTTGTCCTCGATGTCGAGGAGGGCGCGCGCGGTCTTCTTGGGTACGCCTGAGGGCATGCGGCGGTTCACGAAGTGCACCACCTGTTCGCGGATCGGCGCCTTGCCGGTGGTGGCGGGCGGCGTCTTCGTCTGCGGCCTCGCAAAACCCTTGAGGAGTTGGTGCCCGAGCCGCTGGGCCTTGAAGCCCCACTCGATGAGGCCCTTGCGCAGGACCTTGATGGTCTCTGGGTTCGTGGCGTTCAGGAACGCCATCGAGGCTGCGCTGCCTGCATTGAAACGCTTCTTGCCCATGCGGCGCAGCAGGTCGCGCATCGCCATGGTGACCTCGCCGAAGTCGATGTCGACCGGGCAGGGTTTCTCGCACTTGTGGCATACGGTGCAGTGGTCGGCGACATCGCCGAACTCTTCCCAATGCCGGATCGACACGCCGCGACGGGTCTGCTCCTCGTAGAGGAAAGCCTCGATCAGCAGCGAGGTCGCGAGGATCTTGTTGCGCGGACTATAGAAAAGGTTGGCGCGCGGCACATGCGTCGCGCAGACGGGCTTGCACTTGCCGCAGCGCAGGCAGTCCTTGATCGCGCCCGAGATCGAGCTGATGTCGGACTGCTGCATGATCAGCGACTCGTGTCCGAGCAGGTTGAAGCTCGGCGTGTAGGCGCGTGTGAGATCGCCACCCGGCAGCAGCTTGCCCTTGTTGAAGCGGCCGTCGGGGTCGATGCGCGACTTGTAGGCGCGCAGTTCGGCAGTCTCGTCCTCGGTGAGGAATTCGAGCTTGGTGATGCCGATGCCGTGTTCGCCGGAGATCACGCCGCCGAGATCGCGGGCGATACGCATGATGCGCGCCACCGCGGCGTTCGCCTCCTGCAGCATCAGGTAGTCGTCGGAGTTGACCGGGATGTTGGTGTGCACGTTGCCATCGCCCGCGTGCATGTGCAGCGCCACCCAGACGCGGCCCTTGAGCACGCGTCGGTGGATGGCGGCGGCTTCGGCGCGGATCGGCGCGTAAGCGTCGCCGGCGAACAGCGCGGCGAGCGGATCGCGCAGTTCGCGCTTCCAAGACACCCGCAGCGAACGGTCCTGCAGGCGCGCGAAGAGCGCCGGATCGTCGAGCCGGTGCAGCAGATCGGACCAATGGTCGCGCACCTCTGCGACGAGGCGCAGCGCCTTTGCCGGGCGATCGCCCAGGATCTCCTCGCGCGACAGCGCGTCGAGCTCGGCGTCTCCGGTCTTGCCGGGCTTGAGCGGGCCGCGCAGGAACTCCTCGAGCGCGTCGGCAAGACGCAGCTTGTTGGCGATCGAGAGCTCGATGTTGATGCGTTCGATGGCGTCGGTGTAGTCACCGAGACGCGGCAGCGGGATGACCACGTCTTCGTTGATCTTGAAGGCGTTGGTGTGTTTGGCGATCGCGGCGGTGCGTGAGCGGTCGAGCCAGAACTTCCTGCGTGCGTCGGCACCGACGGCGATGAAGCCCTCGCCACCGCGGCCGTTGGCGATGCGGACGGTTTCGCTGGTGGCGCGCGCCACGGCGGCGTCATCCTCGCCGACGATGTCGCCGATCAGCACCATCTTGGGCAACGCGCCGCGCTTGCTCTTGGTGACGTAGCCGACCGCCTTGAGGTAGCGCTCATCGAGGTGCTCGAGCCCTGCGAGCTTGACGCCGTCGGCACGGTCTGCGGCGTCGAGGCGTCCGATGATCTCGACGATCGAGGGGATCGCCTCGCGCGCTTCGCCGAAGAATTCGAGGCAGACCGTACGCATGTGCCGCGGCATGTGATGCACCACCCAGCGAGCTGCGGTGATCAGGCCGTCGCAGCCTTCTTTCTGCACGCCGGGCAGGCCGCCCAAGAACTTGTCGGTGACATCCTTGCCGAGACCGGCCTTGCGGAACGCCGAGCCGGCCATCACCAGCGTCTCGGTGCGCAGCACGCGCGCACTCGCCGCCGGGGAACGGCCGTCCTTCCAGGTGAGGCGCCAGGTGACCTCGCGCGCGTCGTGGAGCTTGCCGAGGTTGTGGCCGATGCGCTCGACCTCGAGCCAGTCGCCCTGCGGGTCGACCATGCGCCACCAAGCGAGGTTGTCGACCGCGGTGCCCCAGAGCACGGCTTTCTTGCCGCCCGCATTCATGGCGATGTTGCCGCCGATGCAGCAGGCGTCCATGGAGGTGGGATCGACTGCGAACACGAAGCCGGCGCGTTCGGCGGCCTCGGCCACGCGCTTGGTCACGACGCCCGCCTCCGAGAAGACGGTCGGCACGGCGCGACCGGCGAGACCGTCGCCCGCGCCACCTGGCAGCGCGACATGCTCGACCTCGGAGACCCGTTCGAGCTTCTCGGTGTTGATGACCGCCGACAACGGTGTCAGCGGGATCGCGCCGCCCGTGTAGCCGGTACCGCCGCCGCGCGGCACGATGGTCAACCCGAGCTCGATGCAGGCGCGCACGATCCCCGGGATCTCGTCTTCGGCATCGGGGCTGATGACAACGAACGGGTACTCCACGCGCCAATCGGTGGCGTCGGTGACGTGCGAGACTCGCGCGAAAGCATCGAAGGCGATGGCATCGCTGCGGGTGTGGCGACGCAACCGGCGCCGCGCCTGGTCGCGCAGGCGACGGGTGCGGTCGAAGCCCTCGTCGAAATCGACCACTGCGCGGCGTGCTGCAGCGAGCAGCTCGCCGACCTTGCGGTCGCGCTCGCGCTCGGTCGCGCTGAGGTCGGGGTCGCGGCGCTTGTCGATCTCGCCGAGCCGGTGTCCGAGCGCCTCGATGAGGAGCCGACGGCGTCGCGGGTTGTCGAGCAGGTCATCCTCGAGATAGGGGTTGCGCTGCACCGCCCAGATATCGCCGAGGACTTCATAGAGCATGCGCGCAGAGCGACCGGTGCGTCGCTCGCCGCGCAGCTCGTCGAGCATCGTCCAAGCATCAGCCCCGAGCAGGCGGATGACGATCTCGCGGTCCGAGAACGAGGTGTAGTTGTAGGGGATCTCGCGGATGCGCGGCGCAGCGCTTTCCGGCGGGGCGAACAACGGCAGTTCAGAGGCGAGGGCGTTCATGCGGCGGGAGCGTCACAGGTGGATGCCCATTCTCCCACTGTTCCCCTATCATTTGCGCACCATGACATGCCCCTGCTCCCCGCCGAGCGGTCCATGACCGCCGCTGCATCGGTCCTCGAGGGCATCGACCCTGCCCACCCTCAGGCGGCGCAGATGGCCGATCCGGCGATGATCCGCACCCTGCGATTCCAAGCCGAGGCGGCGTGGCCCCAGGAGTCACGGCTCTACGCCCGCTACGCTTTGCCCGCCGGCGCACGGATCCTCGATCTTGGTTGCGGTACCGGTGAGGCCACGCGCAGGCTCTCAGGGCTCTTTCCAGGGGCCGCCGAGGTCATCGGGGTCGATCTGCTCCCCTCGATGGTCGAGGCCGCCGACCGCCTCAGCGGCGCCCCGGTCGCGATGGGCGGGCCGCGCCCCATGTTCGAGGTCGGAGACGGCCGCGCACTGCGTTTTCCGGACGGGCACTTCGATCTCGTCGCCTGTCGCCACCTCACGCAGTTGCTGCCCGATCCCGAGGCGGTGCTCGCCGAGTGCCGGCGGGTCTTGCGCCCGGGCGGTTGGCTGCATGTCGTCGCCGAGGATTACGGGATGCTGCAGTTCCCGCCGCGGGACGGGCTCGATCCCGATCGACTGTGGACCGGTGCGGTGGTCGAGCACACGCGTCTCACCGGCACCGATGCGCGGGTCGGTCGACGGACCTTGCCGATGCTGCGTGAGCTCGGCTTCGCGCATGTGAGCATCCAATACCTCGTGCTCGACACCGAGCGCGTGCCGCGGGAGGTCCTGGCCGGCATCATCGAGTCTTGGCGCGACGGCTATGCGCCGGTGTTGGCGGCGAGCTCGGCGTTGCCGCTTGCGCAGGTCAGCGCGCTGTTCGACGCCTCGATCGCGACGCTGCGCGATCCGCAAGGCTACGCGGTGTGGCAGTTGCCGGTGGTCGCGGGGCGCAGACCATGAACGCCGAGAAGCCGCTGCGGCATGTGCTGACGGCGCACCGCAGCCAACCGGTGCCTGCGGGATGGCACATCGAGGTCGTGACGCGATGGTCGCCGGGCGGACTGCTGCTCGAGTACACGATGGGGGTGCCGGCAGGCCGGTTGGTGCTGGCGCCGCGCAGCGAGACCCCCGCCGCGCGGGATTTTCTTTGGAAGCAGACCTGTGGCGAGCTCTTCCTCGGGCTGCCGGGCGACCCGTCCTATCTCGAGTTCAACTTTTCCCCGTCCGGCGATTGGGCGGCCTACGCGTTCGACGACTGCCGGACAGGCGTCCGCAACCACGATTGGATCGGGCAAACCCCCGAGGTACGGGTCTTGCCGGGTGAGGGCGCGACCCGCCTGCTCGCCACGGTTCCGCATGCGGCGTTGCGGCCCCTGTGGCGCAAGGACTCGGCGCTCACCTGGCAGGCCGGCATCACGATGGTGCTCGAGACCCACCTCGGGCTCAGCTACTGGTCGCTCGCCCATCCTCGGTCGCAGCCGGAGTTCCACGACCGCGCCGGCTTCGTCGGCGGGATCAGCGTCCCGGAGGACCTCTTCTGACACGCGGGATCCTCTTCGGCATCGATCGGCTGCTCGCCGATCCGGCGTTGCGCGCACCGCTCGCCGGACGACGGCTCGGTCTGCTCGCGCACCCGGCGTCCATGACCGCCGACTGGCGTCATTCTTTGGATGCCTTGGCCGCCACGTCCGGGCTGCGGGTGACGGCGGCCTTCGGTCCGCAGCACGGCTTGCGCGGCGACAAGCAGGACAACATGGTCGAGTCCGAGGATTTCCTCGACCCCGCACTCGGCATCCCCGTGTTCAGCCTGTACGGTACGGTGCGCCGTCCGACCGACGCGATGCTGGAGCATTGCGATGTGCTGCTCGTCGATCTGCAGGACCTCGGCTGCCGCATCTACACCTTCATCACCACGCTGCGCTACGTCCTCGAGGCCTGTGGCCGCCTCGGCAAGGCCGTGTGGGTGCTTGACCGTCCGAATCCGGCCGGACGGGAGGTGGAAGGCCTTGCGCTACGACCGGGTTGGGAGAGCTTCGTCGGCGCGGGCCCGATGCCGATGCGGCACGGGCTGACGATGGGCGAGATGGCGCGCTGGTTCTTGCGCGAGTGCCGCATCGATGTCGAGCTCGTGGTGGTGCCGATGCGGGGTTGGAGTCCGCACGTCTCCCCGGGATATGGTTGGCCGCTCGGCGAGCGCAGCTGGGTCAACCCCAGCCCCAACGCGCCGAATGTCTACATGGCGCGCGCCTATGCGGGTACGGTGATGCTCGAGGGTACGACCCTCTCTGAAGGGCGCGGCACGACCCGGCCGCTCGAACTCTTCGGTGCACCCGATCTCGATGCGTCGGTGCTGCTCGGTGAGATGGCGCGACTTGCGCCTGATTGGCTGGCAGGTTGCCGGTTGCGCCCCTGCTGGTTCGAGCCGACCTTCCACAAACACGCGGGCAAGCTCTGCGCGGGCGTGCAGGTGCACACGGACGACCCGGTCTACGATCCCGCGGCGTTCCGCCCTTGGCGCCTGCAGGCGCTGGCCTTCAAGGCCTTGCGGCGGCTGCGGCCTGATTATCCATTGTGGCGGGATTTCCCCTACGAATACGAGACGACGCGTCTCGCGATCGATGTCATCAACGGCGGTACGCTGTTGCGAGAGTGGGTCGACGACCCGGCCGCCGAGCCGGGAGACCTCGACGCGCTGGCGCGTGCCGACGAGGCGGCGTGGCGGCGTGCCAATGCGGATGTCCTGACGGCGGGAACCCTCGCAGGCTAGGATGGTCAAAAGGTTTTGACGGCACATCCGCCGACATGGAGGACAGCATGCACACCACCCCCGACTCCGACCGTATCCTGGATGACCTGCGACGGGTCGTGGAGGACGCGGAATCTTTGCTGCGCGAGACCTCCGGTCTGGTCGGCGAGCGTGCCGCCGAGGCCCGTGAGCGCGCCGCCGAGTCCGTGCGCGGCGCGCGCGAGCGGCTCGCCGGCCTCGAGCAGGAACTGCTCGATCGCGCCAAAGATGCCGCCGACGACGCCGAGAAGTATGTCCGTCGCAACCCTTGGCAGTCGCTCGGCATCGCGGCCGGCGTCGGGCTGATCGTCGGCGTGTTGCTCAGCCGTCGCTGAGTCCGTCCTCCCGAGCCGCACATGTTCGACTCCCTGCGCCAGCTCGTCACCCAGCTGCTCGCGTTGCTGCAGGTCCGCATCGAGCTGCTGACCACCGAACTCTCGGGGGAACTGCGGCGGCTGGCCGTCATCCTCGTCTGGGCGGCGGTGGGTCTGCTGTTCGCGTTCCTCGCGTTATTGATGATCATCACGACGGTCATCGTCGCGTTCTGGGACACCAATCGACTGCTCGCGGTGGGTCTGGTGGCGCTGTTGTTCGTGGTCTTGGCGGGTCTGGCCGTTTGGCAGGTCTTGCGCCGCGTGCGCAACGGGCCGCCGCTGCTCGAGGGCACGCTCGCGGAGCTGCGTCGCGACCGGGCGGCGTTGGACGCCGCGGCCAGACGCGCCGAACCCGGTACGCGCCGGGACGATCGTTGGCCGGAGGGGCCTACATGACGAAGCGCGAATCAGAGACCGAGCGCCGACGCGCGCAATTGCTGGCCCGCAGCGCCCGGTTGCGCGAGGACATCGTCCGCACCGGCGCAGGTGTCACCGGTCGGCTCGGCGGCGCAGAGCGCAGCATGAAGGTCGCCCGAGCGATCACGAGTACGCCCGTGCTGTTGGCGGCGGGCGCAGCGTTGTTGGCCTATGCGGGTCCCGCAAGGGCCATCACCCTCATCGGGCGAGGGCTGGCCGGCGTCAATCTGCTGCGCAGAGTGCTCTCGGCGCTCGGCCCTTCGGGTGCAGCGCCGGGTGCAGCCCGTGAACCGATCCGCCGGGAGCGCTCCGACGGCGGTCAGTGACCGAGGCGACGGCCCCGGTTCGACTTGGCCAGACGCAACGACAGGCGCAGCGAGAACGCCTTGAAGGTGACGGCTGCGACCGAGCGGTTGAGCGTCTTCGCCACCTTTTCGGTCGGCATCTTGCCGGCAAGCTTGCGCAGTTTTTTCTCGTCCGCCGGGGTCCAGGGAGTGAAGTTGCGCGACCCCTTCTTGGGCTTGCGGGTGACGCGTGCAGTCTTCTTAGCCATCAGATCGTCCTTCGCTTGATTGACCGGCGTTCAAAATTCCGGAGTGGCGGGATTATATGGGTTCATTGAAGGGTTTCGACAAAACTCGAGTGCGATGCGTGACGAAACGCACCGTATTTCGCATCGTCGGCCTCTCATCGACGCGATCTTTGGCGTCAGGTGGCCCTCGGACGCTCCTTAGGACTCACGGCTGGGTCGGGGTTGGGGGCGGCAGGAAGCCGCGCTTGCGCATCAGTGCGTCGATGCCCGGATCGCGGCCGCGGAACGCGCGGTAACCGTCCGACGGGTCGATGGTGTTGCCCACCGAGAACACATGGTCGCGCAGTCGCTTGGCCATATCGCGGTCCCAAGCGCCCTTACCGGCGGTGAACGCTTCCCACGCGTCGGCCGTCAGCGTGTCCGACCAAAGATAGCTGTAGTAGCCGGCGGAATAGCCGTCGCCTGAGAAGATATGACCGAACTGCGGGGTGCGATGGCGCATCACGATCTCGCGGGGCATGCCGAGCGCGGCCAGGGTCTCGCGCTCGAACGTGTCAGGGTCGATCCGGGCGCCCGGCTGCGCCGCGAGGTGCAGCTTCATGTCGACCAGCGCGCCGGCGAGGTATTCGACGGTGGCGAAGCCTTGGTTGAAATTCTTGGCGCGCTCGACCTTGGCGACGAGCTCGGCCGGAATCGGCTCACCGGTCTGGTGGTGCACGGCGTAGCGGTCGAGGATCTTCTGGGTCGGCAACCAATGTTCGAGCAGCTGCGAAGGGAACTCGACATAGTCCCGCGCCACCGCTGTGCCGGAGACGGAGGGGTAGCTGACGTTGGAGGCGAGGCCATGCAGCGCGTGACCGAATTCGTGGAACAGCGTCACAGCGTCGTCCCAGCTGATGAGCACCGGCTCGCCGGGCTTGCCCTTCACGAAGTTGGAGTTGTTGGAGACGATGGTGGTGACCTCACCGTCGAAACGCTCCTGATCGCGGTAGGCGTTCATCCAGGCGCCTGATTGCTTACCGACGCGGGCGTAGGGGTCGAAGTACCAGAGGCCCACATGCCGCCCTGCGAGATCGCTGACCTCCCAGACCGCGACATCGGGGTGGTAGACCGGCACGGTGCCCGGCGTGAGCGGCTTGAAGACGAGGCCGAAGAGCTCCTTCGCCACGAAGAACATGCCATCACGGAGCTTGTCGAGCTGCAGGTAGGGCTTGAGCTCGTTGGTGTCGAGGTCGTACTTGGCCTTGCGGACCTTCTCCGCGTAGAACCGGTAGTCCCAAGGCTCGATGGTGACCTTGTCGCCCTCGGCGTCCGCGACACGCTGCATGTCGGCGACCTCCTCACGCACCCGAGCGACGGCGGGCTTCCATACCGCCTCCATCAGCGCCATGGCGCGTTCGGGGGTGCGAGCCATGGTGTTCTCGAGCCGCCAGTGCGCATGCGTAGGATGGCCGAGCAGGCGCGCGCGCTCGGCGCGCAGCTGCAGGATCTCGCCGATGATCGCGTTGTTGTCGCGCGCGCCGCCGTTGTCGCCGCGGCCCACGAACTCGCGCCACACCTGCTCGCGCAGGTCGCGACGGGTGGAGTAGGTGAGGAAGGGCTCGACGGATGAGCGGGTGTTGGTGATCACCCATCGGCTTTTCAGGCCGCGGCTCTCGGCGTCCGTCGCGTAGCCCGCGCGCAGCGACTCGGGCAAGCCCGCGAGGTCGGCCTCGGCGCCGAGCTGCGTGAAGCGCGAGCCCTCGTCGGCGAGGAGGTTCTGGCTGAAGCGCGTGAACAGACCGGCCAAAGATTGGTTGATCTCCGCCAGACGGGTCTTCGAGGCGGCATCGAGCTTGGCGCCGGCGCGCACGAGATCGGTATAGGTGAGCCAAGTGAGGCGCTGTTGCTCTGAGGTGAGGCCGGCGGTCATGCGCGTGTCGTAGACCGCAGCGATACGCGCGAACAGCTTGCCGTTCTGGGTGATGCGGTCGCGGAACGCGGCGAGCTTGGGTTCGAGTTCGCGCTCGACCGCCTGCACGGCGTCGTCGCTGAGCGTGGAGCCGTAGATGCCGTAGACCGTATAGGCGCGGCGCAAGGCGCGACCGGAGCGTTCCATCGCGGCGATGGTGTTCTCGAAGGTGGCCGGCGCAGGATCATCGGCGATCGCCTGAAGTTCGGCCAATTGCCTGGCCATGCCGGCTTCCATCGCAGGCGCGAGCCCGGCAGGCGAGGCTTTGTCGAAGGCGGGCACGCCGCCGTATGGACCGATCCACGGTGCGGCGAGCACGGGCAGCGGCGGCGAGGCGGCGGTGGAGAGTGCGGTGGAGGCGGCGGCGATGAGTGCGGTGGTCATGGCTATACGGAGCGCGTGGCGCATGGGAGTGGTTCCGGGTGTCCGGGAAAGGGGGTCAGGATATCAGCGACGGACAGACGTCGCCGCGAGCCCGTCAGTCCGCGCCCAGATCGAGACGCAGCGTCGCCGGCAGGCAGTGCATCGGCAGCGGCGCGGCGCGGCCGCGGATCTGCAGCGCCGGCAGTTCGAGGATCTCGAGGCCGAGGCCGTCGGGGCCGAGTGCGGCCCGCACCGTGCCAGAGAACAACACTTCGCCGGCGCGGGCACGCTGGCAGAGCCGTGCCGCCACGTTCACCGTGTCGCCCACCACGGTATCGTGCCGGAACGAGGGCGGGCCGATCGGCCCGGCGATCACCGGCCCGTAGTGGATGCCGATGCCGAGGCCGGTGATGACGCCCTGCCGCGCCTGCCAGTCCGCGGCGAAGGTCTTCCAGGCATCGAGCAGCGCATGGGCCGCTCGCACCGACCCGCGGGCTGCTTGTTCGCCGGTGTCCGCCGCGAAGGGGCCGGTGCCGAAAGCGACCACCACGCCGTCACCGGCCATGTTGCAGGCGCGACCGCTGTGCTGTCCGACGACGCCTACGAGGAGCTCGAAGTAGCCCTCCAAGAGGGCGACGACCCCGTCTGGTCCGAGGTGTTCCGAGGCGCGGGTGAAGCCGCGCATGTCGACGAACATCACCGCGCAGTCGATCTGGCGCTGACCCATGGTCGGTTCAGTCCGACGGCGGCGCTGACGATGCCCCATGCGCCGCGGCTTTCGATGCTGCGTCCGCAACTTTGGGCGGCAACCGCAACGGTTCGGGATCCCGGTAGCCGGTGACGGCGTCGAGGTCGGCATGCATCCCCACCAAGGCGTCTTCGACGCGCCGCCGCAGCGCCTCGAGCTGCACCGCATCGAGTTTGGCCGGCACTTCGATCGGCTCGCCCGCACGCACTGCGACGGTGGCCCCCGGCTTCGGGATCACGGTGCGGTCCCACGAGGCATCCCAACGCCAGCAGCTCGCCGCCGACCCGGCTACCGGCAGCAGCACGCTGCCGGTCTTCTGCGCGAGGGTGATGATGCCGAGCTGCGCGACGCCGCGCGGGCCGCGTGAACCATCGATCGCGAGACAAGAGTTAAGTCCGGGATCCTCGCGCTGTGCCTTGATCATCTCGACCAGCGCCCGTGCGCCGCCCTTGCCGGAGGAGCCGCGCGCGACACGGAAGCCGAGACCTTCTTCGATGCGGGCCATCGCCTCGCCGTCACGGCTCTGCGAGCACATCAGGCTCCAGCGGCCCTGCTCGGGCAGGCTGAAGAAGTGCATCAGCGCAAAGGTACGCGAGTGCAAGAAGGCGCCTACCACAGGCTGTCGCGCGGCGATCAGCCGGTGCAGCGTCGTATCGACCTGTTCGGTGCGATAGGTCCAGGAACGGCCGAGCGCACGATAGGCGCGCCAGCCGATGGGCGGCAGCATCTTGTGCAGCACGAAGCGGCGTATCGGCTTGCGGGGCCGCTGCGTGCGGTCCGGTCCTGGTGCCGTGTCAGCCATAGGGTCTCAGCTCTCGCCGGTGCCGCGGCCCTTGCGTCCGCCGCTCGCATGCGCGTCGGCGAAGGCGCCGCTTGCCATCGCGCCGACCACCGCGAGCTCGCCGGCGAGCGCGACCACGGCGCAGATCTCCGCGAACTTCGCCGCCGTGCCGGGGCCGGTGCAGCCGAGCAGCGCGAGACATTCGCGCGCGGTCGGCAGGAAGGTGCCGCCGCCGACCGTGCCGACGATCAGGTTCGGCAGCGTCACCGAGGCATACAGATCGCCGGCCGGCGTCGCTTCGATGCGCGTCAGGGCGGTGCTCGCCTCGACGACGCAGGCGACATCTTGGCCGCAGGCGATGAACAGTGCGGCGACGGCGTTGGCGACATTGCCCTGCACGCCGATCGAGCCGGTCTGCAGCGAACCGATCGTGCCTTGCTGCCAAGCCCGGACCATGGTCGCGGCCTCGGTGCGCCAATAGCGGGCGAGATGCCGTCCCGGCAGCAGCACCTCGGCCGAGGCGTTGCGACCGCGCGCGCCGAGGAAGGCCTGCGCGGTGGCGCGCTTGTCGCCGGACAGCACGGATTCCACCAGCCAGTTCACCGGGGCGTGCGGCATCCGCGGCAGCAGCGCCGCGCAGACCGCTTGCGTGGCGAGCGTGACCATGTTCTGGCCTGCTGCATCGCCGGTCGTGTACTCGAGCATCAGGTAGACGGTGTTGCCGACCACCGAGGTGCGCGCACCTTGCAGCCGACAGTAGCGCGAGGTGGTGGCGGCGGCTTGCTGCATCGGCAGGAACTGCGAGGCCAACCATGCGGCCATGGTGGCGGCCGTGGGGAGGTCCGCGAAGGCGAAGCAGGGTGCACGACCGACCAGCTGCCGGGTGCAGGCCGCCGCCGCACCGCCGCCGCGGTTGATGGCGTTGAAGGCGTGCTGGTAGGAGGCGACCAGCGTGCCCTCGGTGGTGGCGAGCGGCACGATGAAATCACCTTGCGCGTACTGGCCACGTATGTGCACCGGGCCGGCGATGCCGATCGGCACTTGGGCGTAGCCGATGAAGCCTTCGATGCTGCCCGACAGGCTCGCGGGATCCGGTTCATCAGCCGCGCCGCTGATCGCGGTGACCGTGTGGCCATCGCTCAGGAGACGCGAGCGACGCGCATCGCGCGCCTCGCGCGAGGCATCGGTGGTGGAGGGCAGGCGGCGCGGGCCGGGGCTGCGGCTGTCGTCAGTCATGGGTTCATTGTGTGCGGCGCGCGGCGGGTTCCGCAAGGCGCTCAGAACCGCTCGCCGATGACGAGCCGGAACACCGACAGATCTTCGCCGAAGCGGTAGCCGAGACCGATGCGGGGCAGCGTCACACCGGCGATGCGCAAGGGCTCCGCAGTGCCGAGCGTGATGCCGAGCTCGCCCTGCAGGCGGGTCACCCCTCCGGTCGGCGCGCTCGCGAGCAGCGGGACCGACGGCGCATCGGGATACCAGCGGAGGGCGGCATAGGGTGCAAAGTCGAGCGCGACATCGCCGATCCTCGTGTCGAGCGGCCGGGTGAGCTCGATGCCGGACACGAGCAGCGCGAAGTCGTCGCTGCCAGCGCCGTCTATCCGGCTGTGCGCATAGGCGAGCGAATGGTGCCAGCGCAGCGCGCCGTGCGGCGACTCGCTGCGCCGGTCGGCGGTCGCGCCGAGCGTGGCGACGCTCGCCTGCAGACTGTTGCTGCGGTCGCGGGCGACCCCCGCCTCCACGAAGGGCTGCACCTCCCAATGTTCGCCGATCCCGATCTCCCATCGCAGTCCCGGCACGAACGACAGCGTCGAGAGGTCGCTCGGAAGGCCGCTCTCTAAGATGTCCTGCACCTTGAAATCGAAGAAGCCGAGCGTGACCGGCAGCGTCAGGACCAGGCCCGCGCGCTCGTCACCACGCTCGCGCAGCCGCCGTTCGAAGGGCAAAGAATAGACCTGAACGGTGCGGCCCGAGATCTCGTAGATGCCGGTGCCGAGCCGATGGGCGAAGGCGAAGTTCGCCTCCGGCAGTTCGCTCTCGCGCAACGGCGTCGATCGCGCAGGATCCTCAGCCGGCTGGGCTGCAGCCGGGACGGCCGCGAGGGCGGTAGCGAGGACGGCAGCGAATGCCGCAGTGGATCGGCGCATCAGCCCGGGTCTCCGGTCGTCGGCCGATCCGTACCGAGCATCAGCTGGCGCAGCCGCTCCGGTGCCACCAGATGACAATAATGGTTGCCGCGCCAGGTGTCAGGCATGACTTTCCAGCGCCAGTCCTCCCAAGCGGCGAAGAGTGCCGCAGAGCGCAGATGCAGCGTGTCGTCGGGGCCGCGCCAGGCGTTCGCGCGCGAACGCACCCAGCTCGAGCCCGTGTAACTCACGGCATCGGGTTCAAGCATCACACGGGAGGGCGTGAAGGGGGCGCCGCGACGATCGTCCGCGCTGAGGCTACGCCAGATCTCGCGGATCATGTCGCGGTGCAGGTCGCGGCAGGCGCGGTCGGGGGTCTGCCTGCTGAGGGCGACCGCGCCATGGGCGCTGCGCAGGTGGTCTGCGGTCTTGGTCTTGCAAGACAGCTGCAGGGCGCGGCCATCCTCGTCGGACAAGAGGTATTGGTGGGTGCGCAAAGGACGGACCGCGGGCTTGGCGCGCTTGAAGGTTTCGAAGTCCGTCTCGACGATGTTCTCGATGGGCAGAGTCGTTCCGACAAGCCGCCGTTGGGCCTCGGCGCAGAAACCGGCATGGCTCTGATCGAGCGTGGCGGACCGGGCGGCCGACAGGGCGACGGCCAGCGCCGCGCAGGAGGCGATCGCGATGGCGCGGCCGGCGAGGCCGGTGCGACGGCGGGTCATCGACGCTGCAGGCATGGCGATGAGTCTAGCAAAGCAAGCATGACGCGGCGGCGGGCCGCGACCGGGGGCGGCAAAGATCAATCGGCTGCGACGAACAGTTCGCGGCGTGCCCGCTCCGTGACCATCGCCACAGCCGGGTGCTTGATCCGCCGTTCGGTCGAGATGGCATAGAACCGCGCCTTCAATCCTTGGGCGGTACCGATGCGTGCCACATCGAACTGGCGGACGATCTCGGCCTCGATCGCGAGCGGCGCGGCGAACGCGCCGACGCCATGCTGGGCGAATGTCTTGATGAGCGCGCTGTCGTCGAGCTCGCCGACGATGCGCGGCACCACGCCGAGCGACTCGAACCACTCGTCGAGCATGTGGCGATTGGCGCTGCGCTCGGTCGGTACGAGCACTGGTGCATCGTGCAGGCTCGCCGGGAAGCCGCGTCGCAGCCGCGACGCCAGCGCACGTGCTGCGAAGAAACCGATCTCCGACTCGCCGAGCGGGTGGTTGAAGGCCTTCTTGGTGGCGTCGGTCGGCACCGCGCTGGTCGAGAGCACGAGGTCGAGCCGATGGGCGGCCAGATCTGAGAGCAGGTCCTGCAGCGGTCCCTCATGGCAGATCACATGGAACGGGCTGTCGCCGCCGAGCAGTGGTTCGAGCACCCGGAAGGCGATGAGTTTTGGCACGGCGTCGGCGATGCCTATGGTGACCGAGCGGTGGCCGTGCGTGCGCGCACCGCGCAACACGCTAGCGAGCTCGAGACCGCGCGGAAAGATCTCTTCGGCGTAGCCATAGGCGATACGGCCGAGTTCGGTGGGCACGAGCCGCCGGCCCTCGCGCTCGAACAGGGTGCCCTGCAGTTGCTCCTCGAGCAGCTTGATCTGTCCGCTGATGGTCTGCGGGGTGAGGTGCAGGGCCGCTGCAGCCTTGGTCACGCCGCCCTCGCGCACCACGGTCCAGAAATAGAGCAGGTGGGTGTAGTTGAGATGGCGCATGAAGGGCTCGGGGGGGAGGGCGGTCGAACCACGGTTGACAGCGCACGATAATCGATTTTCCGGGGTTCCGATGGAGCGCTATACTGGCCCCATGTCACATCCCTCTCCCTGGACTGATATCGGGCGACACGACCTCCTTCCAACGGCCTCGCACGACGAGATCGTCCGATTCGATGTCATCGCCCAACTGAACACCCTGCTCGCCGCCCGCTTGGCGCCGGCGGTGCGTGCGTCCTTCGAGGGACGGGTGAGCCCGGCCTGGGTGTCGCGGCATGGCCATGAACCCCGTGACCGACAAGAGGTCGCTGAGGCCATGTCCTCGGATCCCGCATGGCGCAGTTGGAGCCTTGTCCGTCGCAACACCATGGAGATGCGCCAGCAAGCCGGGCGCAGCTTGGTCGCCCGCCAAGCGACCGCTTTGCGCGATCGGGCGCAGGCGCTGAACGAAGGCGCCGCGACGCTGCAGCTCGACCCGTCGTTGCCGGTGCCCCGGTATGTGTCGGCGGTGGACACCCACCTGATGCGCGGTGGCTACACCGCCGAGCAGCTCGAAGGGGATGTCTCGAACCCCGCCAACTACGATGCCGGGTTCTTCGCCACCGTGGGCGGCATGGCAGGTCCTTGGAACGATGCTGCGGGCCGCGCGTTGGCCGCCTGGTTGCAGCGCGAACACCCGGATTTCCAGCCGCAGCGCATCGCAGACCTCGGCTGCGGGCTCGGCCACAACACGCTTCCGTTGCGTCATGCGTTCCCGCAGGCGCATATCGTCGCCGTCGATGTCGCTGCGCCGTTCCTGCGCTACGGCCACGCCCGCGCCCGCTCGCTTGGCATCGATGACGTCGAGTTCCGCCAACAGGACGCCACCGCCACGTCGTTGCCCGATGCCTCCTGCGACCTCGTGTTCACCACCATGGTGCTGCACGAGACCTCAGCCGATGCATTGCCGCGCATCCTCGCCGAGTGCAAGCGCCTGCTGCGTCCGGGCGGGCTCGCGATCCATCTCGAGCAGCCGCCCTATCGGCGGTTCCCGCCG
>Ga0208596_1000207_pt1 | contig 19345 bp, 20 predicted proteins | sample LakMenEpi12Jul11_FD_150686 | JGI IMG/M metagenome (GOLD analysis project Ga0208596, IMG submission 150686) | Freshwater microbial communities from Lake Mendota, WI - 12JUL2011 deep hole epilimnion (SPAdes) | ecosystem: Environmental > Aquatic > Freshwater > Lake > Epilimnion/Euphotic zone ...
GTGCGCGCCGGTTGCCACAATCTTCTCTGCCAGCTTTAGGTAGTAATCCAGTGTGTAGAGATCTTCCTTAGGGTCGATCATGTTTCCGGAGTAGCAAATTCCAACTTCAGCAACCGCGGTTCCAGTATCTAGAACAGCCTGAATAGCTGGACGCATCTGCTCAACATCGTTTAGCGCATCGAAGATGCGGAATATGTCGACTCCGCTTGCGGTGGCTTCTTGAACGAACGCCTTCGTCACAGCTTCTGGATACGGGGTGTAGCCAACCGTGTTTCTTCCGCGAAGCAGCATTTGAATGCAAAGGTTTGGCATTGCCGCGCGAAGAGCTTCGAGTCTTTCCCAAGGATCCTCTGCCAAAAAGCGCAGCGCAACATCGTAGGTAGCTCCTCCCCAAGCTTCCACTGACAAAAGTTCAGGGGTAATTCGCGCAACGTGCGGTGCAACCTGAACTAGGTCTCGAGTTCTTACTCGGGTAGCCAGAAGCGACTGGTGGGCATCTCTAAAAGTGGTATCCGTTATAGCCACCTGCTTTTGTTCACGAAGCGCTTTAGCAAATCCCTTGGGTCCAAGCTCCAACAGCCGTTGCCTAGAACCGGCTGGGGCCGGAACGCTTAGGTCAACATCGGGAAGTTTTAGTGCTGGGTTTGCGTAGTTCAAGCGAGGGCCATTTGGCTGGTTCACTGTTGTCTCCGCTAGCCACTGCAGAAGCTTTGTTCCGCGGTCCGCAGATGCTTTAGTTTGGAGAAGCTGTGGTCTTTCATCTATAAATGCTGTGCTGAGATCTCCTGAGACAAACTCTGGGTCTGCAAGCACTGCTTGCAAAAATGACACGTTCGTCGAGACTCCCCGGATTCTAAACTCCGCTAGCGCACGACGTGCTCGCATAACTGCCGCTTCAAAGCTTTTTCCGCGAGCAATTAGCTTTACGAGCATTGAATCAAAGTGTGGGGAGATCTCAGCTCCAGTTGAAACTGTTCCACCGTCGAGCCTGATGCCGGCTCCTCCAGGAGATCTGTAGGTGGTTATCTTTCCGGTGTCAGGTCTGAAATTTGCCGCTGGGTCTTCGGTGGTTATCCGGCACTGGAGGGCAAAACCGTGCATGGTGATCTTTTCTTGGGTTAGCCCCAAATCCGCCAAAGACTCCCCAGCAGCAATCCGCATTTGCGACTGCACTAGGTCAATATCGGTGATTTCCTCGGTCACGGTGTGCTCCACCTGGATTCTCGGGTTCATCTCAATAAAGACGTGCTTGCCTTTGTTTGGGCCCACGGTATCCACCAGGAACTCGACCGTTCCCGCGTTCTCGTAACCGAGCTCCTTTGCGAAGTTCACTGCATCTTTATAGAGCTGCTGGCGCAAGGTCTCGTCGATGTTTGGGGCCGGAGCTATTTCGACTACTTTTTGGTTTCTGCGCTGGATTGAGCAGTCGCGTTCAAATAGGTGAACTACGTTTCCTTTCCCGTCGGCCAGAATCTGAACTTCAATGTGCCTAGGCCTAAGCACTGCCTGCTCTAGAAAAACCCTTGGGTCTCCAAAGGCACTTTCGGCCTCGCGGGAGGCTTCGGTGATTGCTTGAGCTAGTTCTGACTCTTGAGCCACGCGGCGCATGCCGCGACCACCGCCACCGGCTACTGCCTTTACAAATAGTGGGAAGCCAATTTCCTTGGCAGCTTTGAGCAATTCTTTCGCGTCAGCCGAGGAGCTTGAGGATTTCAGTACCGGGACACCGGCTCTGGCTGCGGCGGCAATTGCGTTTACCTTGTTTCCGGCAAGCTCAAGAATCTCAGACTTAGGTCCGATAAAGGCAATACCGTTGTCTCTTGCTGCTTGAGCAAGTTCTGGGTTTTCAGATAAAAATCCATAGCCTGGATAAATTGCATCTGCGCCACATTCTTTGGCAACTCTAATGATTTCCGAAACGTCTAGGTATGCGCGAACAGGATGACCAACTTCACCAATCTGATAAGCCTCATCAGCTTTCTGGCGGTGGGTAGAATTTCGATCCTCGTAAGGAAAAACTGCCACGGTGCGGGCACCAAGTTCATAGGCAGCACGAAAGGCTCGAACGGCGATTTCGCCTCTATTTGCAACAAGAATCTTGTTAAACATCAGTTCCTTACCTGAAAGTGCAGTTTCGCTTCAAAGCTACGCCCAATAAAAAGGTAGCCTATTTGGGTGTATGTACTAAGTGTCAGTTCCCTAAAAGGCGGGGTCGGAAAGACCACCGTAGCCTTGGGGCTTGCCTCTGCTGCTTTGAATAGAGGACTTCGCACCTTGGTGGTTGATCTAGACCCGCAGTCTGATGCAACCACTGCACTTGGGGCCACTCGTGAATTGAAGGCAACCTGTGCTGAGGTTCTCAAACTTCCCAAGCACGCCAATGTGCATAAGGCAATCGTAGTCAGTGATTGGGAATCTTTGTCAGGTGGAGTTATGGACTTGCTACCGGGAAGCCCAAAAGTAGTCGAGTTTGATAGCCCAACCCCAACAAAGCGAGATCTCTGGAGACTTGAAGAGGCCCTAAGCCGAGTCGAGACCGAGTACGACATCGTGATCATCGATACCCCGCCATCCCTGAATGGACTCACCCAGTTGGCCTGGACTGCCAGCGACAAGGTGCTGATTATTGCAGAGCCATCTATTTTCTCGGTGCTTGCAGCCGACCGCGCAATCAGGGCCATCGCCGAAATCAGTAAGCAAACTGCTGGAAGACTTCAAGCTCTTGGGGTTCTAGTGAATCGATACATCCCGGCATCCAAAGAGCACCAGTTTCGCTACGCAGAACTACAGCAGTTGTTTGGTCCAAAGCTTTTATCAATTGCCATTGAAGAGCACTCCGCTATTCAACAGGCTCAAGGTGCGGCACGACCAATTCATAGCTGGCCAGGAGAAATAGCATCCAAGATGGCTCAGAACTTTGAGGATATTTTAGAGAAGGTCTTCGAGGCTCCAGCTATTGAGCACAGCTCGAGATCCCTTAAGCGCAACAAAAAGGCAACCAAGTCGGTTCGAATCAGAAGGGGTTCTTCGCTAGAAGCGGTTTTGAACCTGGACGATGACTAAAAGCTAAACAGCTTTTCTGCTTGCCCGTCTTGCTGCAAGCTCATCCATGTCATCTAGGTGCAATGTAGCGATGTTCACTAGTGAAGCTTCGACTTCACGAAGCACTCGGCCAACAGCGATTCCGAAGACTCCCTGTCCTCTGCCAAGAAGGTCAATTACTTCATCTTCTGATGTGCAAAGGTAGACTCTCGCCCCATCGCTCATCAGGGTAATTCGTGCAAGATCGTTTAGTCCCGCAGCGCGCAACTGGTCAACCGCGATACGGATTTGCTGAAGAGATACACCGGTATCCAAAAGTCGCTTCACGAGCTTTAGAACCAAAATGTCGCGGAACGCGTAAAGACGCTGTGAACCAGAACCTGTTGCTGAGCGAACAGAAGGCTGAACTAGAGAAGTTCGATCCCAATAGTCAAGCTGTCGGTAGCTGATTCCAGCAGCAGAAGCCGCAGCAGTTCCGCGGTAGCCAACTTTAGGGTCCTGAGAAATTAGGCCGTCAGTAAAGAGCATGCCGTCTTCAAAAATTGAGTTGTCAGACATTTCACGCTCCCTTAGAAATTAGGCTTCAACGCTCTAATTGTCCCCTCTTGGAGGTAACAACACCAGTTAATCCTGCCTTACGGCGTGTCGGGTGCGTAGGTAAAGGGTTTACTACTGGTCGATCTTGGAAATAACCGACTTTATAAGCTCACCGCGGATGGTGGCGAACTGATTCTCAATTTCCTGGGCGTAATGAGCTGCCCTTGACTTGCTGGCCGCCTCGTTTTTGCCCAGTACCGGTGCAACAACGCCCTCGATGATTCCAATCTCACGCTCGGCAGATGCTTTTAGTCCGCGAAGGTGCCTGGGTGAAATTCCAAACCGCTGCAGATGAACAATCGCTCTTGCAATTTCTAAATCGGAAGATTCAAATGGCTCTTTCGCAATCAATGTAAGAGTCTGGGCTTCCTGAAGCAAGCCGGCGCTGATTCCAGTTTCGCTCATCAGAGCTACCTTGGTTAGCTTGATTGGGTTTTTTGGCTGGAGCTTAGAAACCGAAGACTGGACCTGAGGAAGGTTTGGGCTTTTTCCGGAATCGAGTTGCTCCAGGTATTCGCGGATAACACGAAGTGGCAGGTATTGATCTCTTTGCAGCTCGAGAATTACTCTGGTGCGCTGAACATCTTGCTCGGAAAACTTTCGGTAACCTGCTGGAGTTCGCTGAGGCTCAATTAGGCCCTGCTCTTCGAGAAAGCGAAGTTTAGAAGGCGAAAGATCTGGAAACTCTGGATTTAGCACGCTGAGCACTTGACCGATAGTGAACAACTTCCCACTTGAGGAAATTGCCCTAACGTTGCTCTGCGCTGAACCCATTAGTTGTTGCCTGCTGCTTTCGAAGAATAAAACGTAAGTCGGAATTTACCGATTTGAACTTCGGCACCCTCTTCTAGCAGGGCACTCTCAATCCGAACCCCATCGTAATAGGTTCCATTCAGCGATGCCAAATCCTCAACTTGGAAGGAATTGCCATGACGATGGAATTCGGCATGCCTTCTCGAGACAGTCACGTCATCTAGAAAGATGTCCGCATTTGGATGTCTGCCGACGGTTGTGACATCGCTGTCAAGCAAGAACCTTGCACCGGATTTTGGTCCTGCTCGGACCACCAACAGGGCGTGACGTGCTGGAAGGGCGTCAACAGCGGCCTGGTGCTCAGGGCTCAGGGACTGGTTTTCCTCGTTCAGCCACTCGGAGTTGAAGCGCAGGGTGGATTCGACTTCGTTCTTGCCTTGATTGTCTTCCATCACGCTCCCGTTTTGCTTACATTTACATTAGTGGTTTTCTGGCGCTCTTCTCTAATCAACAAAACTAGGTGCCAGAGATAGACAAAGCCCGACCACCAGTAAAGAGCCACCCCCCAGAGGGCAAAGGCCCAGGCAATCGGTGTGATGATAAAAGCTGCCTCGGTGAAGATCTTCCCCATGAGCAAAAGCGGGAAGGAATAAAGTAGTGCAAAGGTACTGGCCTTGCCCAGGTAGTGAACCGGAAGCGACCTGTAGCCCACCGATGCCAGCACCGGAAGAGACACAAGCATCAGCACATCACGCAAGATTACAAGACCAGCAAGCCACCAAGGAACATATCCCGTGGCAGATAGCGCCAGCAAGGTAGCGAAGATGTAAAGTCTGTCGGCAACTGGATCGAGCATCTTGCCAAGCTTTGTGGTCTGGTTCAGCTTTCTAGCCAAGTACCCATCTAGAAAATCGGTTAGCCCGGCAACAGCCAAAACAACAATCGCCGCTAGAAAAAACTCATCGAGCAGAAACCATAGAAACACCGGGACCAACGCAATTCGAAGAAAGCTCAAAAGGTTGGGGATGTTGACTACCTCACCGTTGAGAAAGCCAGCTGATTTGCCCGAGGTCATGGCTTGAGTCTATTGGGTTTGAGATTGTCAAAGAGATTGTCTTGGCTGCCTTGTCGGGCTAGCGGGATTTGAACCCACGACCTCTTGACCCCCAGTCAAGCGCGCTACCAAGCTGCGCTATAGCCCGTTCTTGGAAGAATTCTAGCGCTTGCGTTTTTCGCGGACCCGCATCGATACTTCTATCGGAGTTCCCTCAAACCCAAAGCTTTCGCGAAGGCGTCTAACAATGAACCTGCGGTACTGGGGATCCAAAAAGCCGGTGGTAAAAAGGATGAACTTCGGCGGTCTAGTCGAAGCCTGGGTTGCGAACAAGATTCTTGGCTGTTTGCCGCCTCGCACCGGATGAGGAAACTCCATTGCGAGCTCCTGTATAAAGGTGTTTAGCTTTCCGGTTGGAATTCGAAGGTCCCAGCTGTGCAGGGCAACTTCCAAAGATGGCACCAACTTTTCCAAATGTCTGCCGGTTAGAGCTGAAATGTTTACCCTTGGCGCCCATGACACGTGAGCTAGGTCCTGCTCAATCTCGCGCTCGAGGTAGCGCCTGCGTTCTTCATCGAGCTGATCCCACTTATTGAACGCAAGGACCAGTGCTCGTCCTGATTCCAGGGCCAGGTCAACAATTCGAATATCGCCTTCGCTGATTGGCTCAGTGACATCGAACAAGATAACTGCAACTTCAGTTCGCTCAAGGGCTGCAGCTGTTCTCAAAGACGCGTAAAAGTCCGCACCTTGAGCGAGTTTGATGCGTCTTCTGATACCTGCGGTATCAACAAAGCGCCAGATCTTGCCACCGAGCTCAATTTGCTCATCGACCGGGTCACGGGTGGTTCCAGCGATTTCACTAACAACAGCACGGATGCTGCCGGCAGCCTTATTCAAAAGTGAGGACTTGCCAACGTTAGGTCGTCCAATTAGTGCAACTCTTCTGGGTCCGCCAAACTCCTGCTGGGCAACAGTGGAAACACTCGGAAGCTTCGATAGTGCGACATCCAGCATGTCTGCTACTCCCCGACCGTGAACGGCGGAAACAGGTAGTGGCTCGCCAAGACCTAAGGACCAAAGTGCTGCCGCTTCTGGCTCTTGTCTGGCATCGTCAATCTTGTTGGCAACTAGAACAACTGGCTTTCCTGATGCTCGAAGCATCTTTACCACTCGCTCATCGCTTGCGGTTGGGCCAACCATCGCATCCACAACAAACAAGACTGCATCCGATAGCTCAACGGCTACCTCGGCTTGGGCGGCAACAGCTGCGTCAATACCCTTGGGGTTCGGCTCCCAACCACCGGTATCAACCAGTGTGAACTTGCGGCCGTTCCATTCGGCTTTGTATGAAACACGGTCTCTTGTGACACCAGGGACATCTTCGACAACGGCTTCGCGTCGGCCAAGAATTCTGTTTACCAAGGCTGATTTGCCAACGTTTGGGCGACCAACAATTGCCAGCACCGGTAAGGCCGGCAGGTAGCCCGGAACAGCAGAATCATCAAGTTCTATATCGAGAAGCGCTAAGTCTTCTTCGTCTAATTCGTATTCGCTAAGGGAGCCGCGCAGCACGTCAGCGCGCGCTTGCTCATCGAAATTCTCTTCGTGCTCCATAGTTCCCTAGCTTTATTTAGTGGTTGATTAGATCAACCAGGGCAGCCACGGAACCTTCAAGTGAAAGATCTGTGGTGTCTAGCAGTGTTACCCCGGGCGCAGGATTTAGAAAATCCACCACTTTGGAGTCTTTCTTGTCCCGATCGCTTACCTGAGCCGAAATTGAACCATCGGCCTGCAGATCAACTGCTCTTCTTCCAAGTCTAACTTCTTCACTGGCAGTTAGCAGCACCCGAGTTTGGGCATCAGGCAGCACAACCGTGGTGATATCTCGTCCTTCAACGATGATTCCGGGCATTTGGCAGGCAGCCGCAATCGATCTGGTGATCTCGCGCATAAATGCTCGCACCTTTGGCTGAGCTGCTACCTTGCTGACGTTCAGCTCTACTTCTTTAGACCGAATACCTTCTGTAAGGTCATCACTGCCAACTTTGACCCAATAGTTCGATGGATCGGTCGAAATTGAGTAAGGAAAGATTTTCCCTAGATCCAGCTCCCCCACTTTTTCGAGATCAAGCTTATTATTTAGCGCTGTCAGGGTAAGGGCTCGGTAGCCAGCTCCAGTATCGAGATAGCCAAAACCAAGTTCCTGTGCAGCCTTTTTGGAAACACTCGATTTACCTGATCCTGCTGGTCCATCGACTGCTACAACTACCTGGCTCATCCGACTATTTTCCAGCCGCGGTTAGTTAGCTCAGAGACCAACTGCTTTTCAACAGAAGGAAGAACGTATAGCTCAGGTAACCCAACCGCTGCTCCAGTTGCGTGCTCAAGTGTTAGATCCTCAAGGTTAATTCCAACCTCGCCGACCTCCGTAAGCAATCTTGCAAGCTCACCCGGCTTATCGTCAATCATGACAATCACCTTGGCGTATTCAGTCGCCGATTGACCGTGCTTTCCAGGAATTCGAGCAACCCCTAGATTTCCTGCTTCCAAAAGCTTGCCCAAAGAAGCTAGCGAGCCAGGCTTGCCAACTTGCTGCAATGCTTCAAGAACTTGATCGAGATCTACCTTTAGTGCCTGAATTACCTTTGCAACCTCTTGACTGTTAGCGGCAAGAATCTGAATCCAGAGCTTTGGATCAGAAGCCGCGATGCGAGTTGTGTCTCTAAGGCCCTGGCCAGCCAGAGAAACATCTTTTATTTCCGAGCCTGAGAGTCTGGCGGCAAGAAGGGAGGCTACTAGCTGTGGCGCATGAGAAACCAGGGCAACCGCACGGTCGTGATCGTTTGGATTCAAGTGCACCAGCGTTGCACCAAGATCTAAAGCCAATGCTTCAACCAAGTCAACAGATTTCTTGGCAGATTGCTTGCTAGGGCTAATCACCCAGGGTCTTCCAATAAAGATGTCGCTTCTTCCAGCAAGCGCGCCGGCTTGCTCGCGCCCAGCCATCGGGTGCGATCCGACGTATCTGGAAAGATCAGCTGTTGTTGCCTCTAGCTTTTCCAGAATTGTTGCTTTCACGCTCGCAACATCGGTGACGGTGGCCGTGGAGTGAAGCTGAAGTTGCTGCGCAATAACTGAAGCTGTGACATCTGGTGGAACGCAGACAATCACAAGAGCTGGGTTCTGCCCATCCTTGAACACCTCGCCAGCTCCGAAGTCAACTGCGAGATCCTGAACAGCTGGTGAGCTATCGGAGATAAGGACTTCAACCCCGGCTTGGGTGAGAGCAAGGCCAATGGAGGTTCCAATTAGGCCGGAGCCTACGATTTTTACTGGTCCGGCTACGCGCGCTGTGCTCACTGCGCTAAATCCAAGCGAAGAGCCGTGGCGCCCCGCAGGTAGATGTGCTGAATTTCGCTTCTGGGAATATCCAGATCTGCGTTGATCAAAACTCGAATAACTCTTGGCATTGCCCCAGCAACGTCCATCTCAACAAAGCACATCAGCGGAACATCGCCAAGTCCTAGCTCTCTGGCGGCAAGGGCTGGGAATTCAGAAGTGACATCGGGGGTAGCGGTGAAAAGTATGGAAATCAACTTAGAAGAATCCACGTTGTTGGCATGAAGAGCTTTCGACAAAAGCTCAGCGGTTGATTTGAGCAGGTGCTCGCGCTCATCGCTATCTAGCTGGATCGCTCCCCTGATTGCTCGCATTGCCATCTCATTGCCTCTTCTTGTCTGCCGCTTTCAAAAGCACACCGACCTCTATTTTACTGAGCTGACGGATATGTCCTAGGTTCAAGTGGCCCAAATGTAGCGGGCCAAACTGTCTTCTAACCAGCGCTACAACGGGAAATCCAACAGATTCGAACATTCGACGAACGATTCTGTTCTTTCCGCTGTGTAGCTCAATCTCAACCAGGCTGTGGTTTCCCGACGCTGAAAGCAGTCTTGCCTTATCGGCTCTAGCCGGACCATCTTCGAGCTCTACCCCGGCAATCAACTTGTTTAAGATTGGCTGAGTAATCTGCCCGTGAACTTTAGCTTGATAGGTCTTGGTCACTTCAAAAGATGGGTGCAAAAGCTTATGAGCCAGATCTCCATCGTTGGTCAAAAGCAGCAGTCCAGTAGTTTCTGCATCTAGCCTTCCGACATTGAAGACTCGATCGTAATCAAGCGCATACTGACTCAAATCAGGTCGGCCATGTTCGTCCTGCATGCTGCTAACTACCCCGTAAGGCTTGTTGAGCATGAGATAAACCTTTGTCACATCCAGCTGGATTGGTGTTCCCTTGACTACTACCTTGTCGCGCTCTGGATCAATCCTGGTTCCAAGCTCGGTGACGACCTTGCCATTTACCTTTACAGAGCCGGCAACAATCATCTCCTCGCAAACGCGCCTGGAGGCAACCCCTGCAGCAGCTAAGACTTTTTGAAGTCTTATCCCTTCGGGTTTATCGCTCATTAAAGTCACTGTTTATATCGGGTAGGTAAGGGCTAATCGGTGGAAGCTGGTCCAGCGAATTGATCCCCAGTTGCTCAAGAAGCAGCGAAGTAGTTCCGTAGTGAATCGCTCCGGTTTCAGAGTCGGTGTATAGCTCAGTGACTAGTCCTCTTGAAGTTAGGGTGCGAACAACGGAGTCGACGTTAACTCCACGGATCGAAGCAATCTGACCACGTGCAATTGGCTGCTTGTAAGCAATTACCGACAGAGTCTCGAGAGCAGCTTGGGAAAGCTTGGTTGGGTTCTCGTTAGCAATAAACATCTTTACTGCCCAGTCGTAGTTTTCGCGAACGTAGATTCTCCAACCACCGGCCACTTCTCGAAGCTCAAAGCCTCTGGCGCCGATTCCATCCTTGCCTTCGTAGTCTTCACGAAGCTTGTGAACTGCGTCACGAACCTGGTTCACTGGAATCTCAAGAGCAGTTGCAAGGGCAACTAATGAAATAGGTGCATCGGTGACCATCAGGATCGCTTCGATAGCTCCTTCGATGCTCTCTTCCCGCAGTGTGTTTTCAAATTCCTGATTCTCATCAAGAGTCATAGTCAGCTCCCAGACTTGCTAGTTGTTCATCATCAAAGTGGTCAGCCTGCCAACTGATCTGAAGATCAGCCAGCGGGCTATCCTGGTGCATCGCAATCGCCGAAAGGCGATACAGCTCCAACACGGCAAGGAACCTTGCCACCACAACTGCTCGATCCGATACGTCGCGAATCAGATCAAAAAATGTAAGGCTGCCGGCCCTTCGAAGTCTCAGAATAACTTCGGTAGCCTGCTCACGAATGCTAACCGCAGGAGCGTGAAGGTGAGTTAGTCCAATTCCAGGAATCTCCCGAGGTGTGAAAACATCGAGGGAAAGTGCATGGAATTCCTCCAAAGTCATTGTCCAAACCAGCTCCGGGGTGCTTTCCCGGAAACGATTTTCGATTGGAACATCGCGGGCTAGACGCTTGGCTTCAACTTCAAACCTGGATTGGAACCAACCAGATACTTCCTTGAACGCCTTGTACTGAAGCAGCCTTGCAAACAGCAAATCTCTAGCTTCGAGCAGGGCCACATCTTCCGCGTCAACCAGTTCACCCTTAGGCAGCAAGCTAACAATTTTTAGATCAAGGAGCGTTGCCGCAATAACCAGAAACTCGCTGGCCTGTTCCATTTCTTCGTGCTCATCTAGTTGTTTCACGTATTGAATGAACTCATCGGTCACTCGGGAAAGTGATACCTCGGTGATGTCCATCTCATGTTTGGAAATCAAAGACAGCAAAAGATCAAATGGACCTTCGAAGTTACTTAATGTCAGCGCAAAGCCGGTGTCCTTAGGAGGCTCCAGCACATCTGGGCTATGGGGCGCTGCCACGGGCTACTAACTCTCTCGCGACGGTCCGGTAGTACTCGGCCGCATCTGATGTTGGGGCAAACTCTGAAATGGGCAAAGCCGCTATTGTGGCATCCGGGAATTTCACGGTTCTGTTTACAATGGTGTCGAAGACCTGGTCGCCAAATGCTTCGTAGAGCCTCTCAACTACCTCACGGGCGTGCAGGGTTCTCGGGTCATACATGGTTGCCAAGATGCCATCGAGCTTGATTGCCGGATTTAGGCGATCACGAACTTTCTCAATAGTCTCAATAAGCAAAGCAACACCGCGAAGAGCAAAAAACTCGCAGTTCAATGGAATTAGCACTCCGTGCGCGGCCGTCAAAGCGTTGACAGTAAGAAGGCCAAGTGATGGCTGGCAGTCAATGATGATGACGTCGTAGTTTCCAAGAATCGGTCTAAGAATACGAGCCAGAATCTGCTCCCTGGCAACTTCGTTGACCAGCTGAACTTCAGCTGCCGAAAGATCAATGTTGGCTGGAATAACGTCGAGATTCTTAACACTGGTTTTGACAATTACTTCTTCGACGTTTAGGTCTTTTTCAACCATCAGATCGTAAATGGTCTTGATATCGTGTGCCACGACACCAAGTCCGGCTGACAAGGCACCCTGTGGGTCAAAATCCACGACTAAAACTTTGCGTCCATAGCCAGCAAGAGCTGAAGCTAGGTTGATGGCTGTGGTGGTTTTACCCACCCCGCCTTTTTGATTACACATCGCAATTATTCGCGCTGGACCGTGAGAAGAAAGAGGGGCGGGGATTTCAAACTTTGGCCGTTTTACTGGTCGCTGTGCCATGAATCCTCCCGAGCTAATAGCCTACCTGCCCTGAGATTACCTCTATTTCCTGGCCCTGGGATGGCTAGTTGCATAGACCTCTCGCAAAGCATCAACCGTCACCAGTGTATAAATCTGGGTGGTGGCAACCGAGGAATGACCAAGCAGTTCTTGAACTACTCGAACATCGGCCCCGCCTTCCAAAAGATGGGTAGCAAAAGAGTGCCTCAGTGTGTGGGGTGAAATCTCTCCCGAAATCTTGGCCTGATCGGCAGCGTCACTAATAATCTGCCAAGCCGATTGTCTGGAGAGCCTGGTTCCGCGCTGGTTCAAAAATAGTGCCGGTGTTCCTCTACCTTTTCCTATAAGTGCTGGTCGCGACCGAACCAAATAAGTGCTGATGGCCCGTTGGGCAAAGCTTCCCACTGGCACAACTCGCTCTTTCGAGCCTTTTCCAAAAAGCCGAATCATTGTTGGATCTAACAGATCATCAAGATTTAGCGCCGTAAGTTCGCTGATACGTGCTCCCGTTGCATAGAGCAACTCAAGGATGGCGCGGTTTCGAACCCTGGCCATATCCAGAGCGGTGGCATCTTCGGCTTCTGGATCTGGACCAGAAGCATCAATTAGTTTCTCAACATCAAACACACTTATGGCTTTAGGAAGGCGTTTTGGTAGCTTTGGCGGCTTCACCCGCGCACTTGGATCACCGGAAGAAATTGATTCAAATAGCCAAAACTTATGGAGGCCCCGAACCCCAGCAAGCATTCGAGCCACCGAATTAGATGCCAAAGCGCCGGATGCGGCAATTGACTTTAGATACTCGGTGACTGTTTCTTCAGTTATCTCGACTGGATTACTGATTCTGTTCTTTTCAAGAAAGAGCAAATAGCCCGTGAGATCTCGTCTGTAGGCAGCAACGGTGTTTTTGGCAAGACCGCGTTCGATACTCAGGTGACGAAGATACTCCTCAATTAATTGAGCAAGCGGTTTCATTTTGCCAAGATACCTGTTTTTAGGGCATAGGCCATGATGCCAACTACGGCTGTTGGACTCTTTATCTCCGAATTCAGAACGCTGGCTAGTGCCTCACGGATTGGCACCCAGCTCTGAGGCATATCTTTTTCTTCTCCCGAAGTGACGTAGTCGGAATCTGCAGAACTTAGGCCCTTGGCAACAAACACGGTGATGGTTTCGCTATTGCCGCCAGGGGTTGCATGAAAGCTGATCAATTCTTCCCAGTTGCTTGCAGCAAGGTTTGCCTCTTCCGCAAGCTCGCGTTTTGCGCACTCCAGCTTCGTCTCCCCCGGAACATCCAACAGCCCGGCTGGAAATTCCATCAAGAAACTACCTACTGGGCGACGATACTGCTTCATAAGTAGCAGCTCGTCTTTATCGTTTATGGTCAAAACAGCAACTGCTCCGGTGTGCTTTACGTATTCGCGAGTTAGCGCTTCGCCGTTGAAATCAAATGTGTCAGAAACTAAATCCCAAACCATGCCTTTGTGTATCAACCGGCTACTTATTGCCGGAATCTCGACCGGTTGGTCGTTAGGCATCCTTGACCTCGAAGAGCCTGCTGGCTTCTTGACGCTTAAGGCTTGCTTCCACCAATCCAACGAAGAGTGGATGACCTTTGGTTGGTCGAGACTTGAATTCAGGGTGGGCCTGAGTGGAAACGTAATAAGGGTGAACTTCTCTTGGAAGCTCCAAGAACTCAACTAACGAACCATCCGGTGATGTTCCAGAAAATACAATCCCGGCTTTTTCTAGCTGATCGCGATAGCTGTTGTTTACCTCGTAGCGATGACGGTGTCTTTCAGTAACTGTTTCAGTTCCATAAACCTCAGCAACTATCGATCCTTTAGAAAGTTTTGCTTCAAAAGAACCAAGACGCATGGTTCCGCCCATTTCACCGGCTGCAAGTATGTCAATTTGCTCAGCCATGGTTGCAATAACTGGGTGCTTCGCCTTCTCGTCAAATTCAGTTGAGGAAGCTCCATCAAGACCCGCAACGTTTCTGGAGTATTCAATGACCATGCACTGAAGTCCAAGACACAGACCAAGGGTTGGAATCTTCTGCTCTCTTGCAAATCTCAAAGCACCAAGTTTTCCTTCGATACCTCGAACTCCAAATCCACCCGGAATACAGATTCCATCAACATCTGATAGAAGTGCTGCTGCACCTTCGGCTGATTCACAAGCATCTGACTGAACCCAACGAATGTTGACTTTAGTCTGATGAGCAAACCCTCCGGCTCTAAGAGCTTCAGTCACTGAAAGATACGCATCTGGAAGATCTATGTATTTTCCAACTAGAGCAATTGTCACTTCATGTTTTGGCTCGTTAACTGCCGTTAGAACGGATGACCATCTGCTCCAGTCAATTTCGCCGGCCTTTAGATCTAGGGCCTTGATTATGTAGGCATCGAGACCCTCGTTGTCCAAAACTGTTGGAATTGCGTAAATACTTGAGGCATCAGCCGCGTTTACAACTGCCTTGATATCTACGTCACACATCAGTGCGATTTTCTTCTTGATTGATTCTGGAAGCTCACGGTCTGAGCGGCAAACAATCGCATCCGGCTGAATACCTATAGAGCGAAGCATCGCAACCGAGTGCTGAGTTGGCTTAGTTTTTAGCTCTCCCGATGGACCAAGGTATGGAACTAGGGATACATGCACAAAAAACACATTGTCTCGTCCCACATCATGACGAATTTGACGTGCCGCTTCCAAGAAAGGCTGGGATTCGATGTCTCCTACGGTGCCACCAATTTCAGTGATAATCACATCAGGAATTGGCTCCTCGTTGGCCTGCAACCTCATACGACGTTTGATTTCATCGGTGATGTGGGGAATTACCTGAACGGTATCTCCCAAGTATTCACCGCGTCGCTCTTTGGCAATGACCGTTGAGTAAACCTGACCGGTAGTGACGTTGGCTGCTTGAGATAAGTTGATGTCCAAAAAGCGTTCGTAGTGACCGATATCTAGGTCAGTTTCAGTGCCGTCCTCAGTGACAAACACTTCACCGTGCTGGAACGGGTTCATTGTTCCGGGGTCAACGTTTAGGTATGGGTCCAGTTTCTGCATAACAACAGATAGGCCACGGGCTCTAAGGAGATTTCCAAGACTGGCAGCTGTGAGGCCTTTTCCAAGTGAACTGGCTACCCCTCCGGTGACGAAGATGTGTCTCGTTCTACCCGGATCCAAGGTTTCTACCATGGAATTTCATATTACTAGTTTTAAGGTGCGAAGTTCAATGATCCACAACGACACGCAAAATTATTTTGCCAGAGCGCTTTGAGCTAAGTCCAAAAGCTCCTTGGCATGGGACCTTCCGCTCTCGGATTCACTCAAACCTGAGAGCATTCGAGCTAGCTCCTCAACAACCTGCTCGCCTTCAAGGCGCACAACATCAGTTGCGGTGAAATCCGCCGTTGATGACTTGAGCACCCGAAGGTGCCTACTGGCAAAGGCCGCCACCTGTGGCAAGTGGGTCACGACTATGACTTGAGCGTTCCGAGCCAGCATTGCAAGGCGTTTGCCGACCTCACTGGCAGCAGCGCCGCCGACACCGGCATCAACTTCGTCAAAGATAAAAGTTGGCGCAAGCTCGCTTTTGGCTAAAACAACCTCGATTGCAAGCATGATCCTGGAAAGCTCTCCCCCGGAAGCTCCCTTGCCAATTGGCCTAGGTTCAGCTCCTGGATAAGCACTCAGCAATAAGGCCACCTGGTCATATCCATGTGCGGTAAGTTCACCGAGTCTGGTTATTGATGCATCAAGGCTTGCGCCAGTCATCGCCAACGCTGAAAGCTCTGAAGTGACTGCAGCTGACAGTTCAGCGGCGGCCTTGGTTCTAATCGAGCTAATTTGCTCCGCCAAATCGTGGGCTTGTTTGCTCAACTGCTGCTCTTCAATAGTTAGCGAAGCTATTGCCTCATCGGAGGAATCTAGATCCAGCAATCGAGATCCTGCGGTTTCCAGATAGGCAATTACTTCATCAAGAGTGGGTCCATACTTTCGCATTGCGGAGGATAGCTCTGCGCGACGAGATTGGATTTTCTCCAGCTCCGATGCACCGTCGTTATCTAGGCCTGCGATGTAGCTGGAGATGCTAGCTGCGGTTTCGTTCAACGAGAAGCCAATTTCCTTGAGTTGCTCGGCCAGTTTTTCAAGTTCTGGGTCGTGATTGCTTACCTGCTCGAGGGCTCGCCTGGCCTTACCTATGGATGTCAAAGCATCTGAAGAGTCATCGAATGAATCACTGCTTAGCTCATCGTGGGCGGCAGCAGCTGCAATGCGCAGCTCCTCGAGGTGAGTGAGCCTTTCAGCAAGTTCCGAAAGCTCAACATCTTCGCCCGATTTTGGATCGAGTTTGGTTAGCTCCTCGACGGCAGCTCTTATCTCATCGGCTTCTCGAGCACGAGATGAGGATTCGGTGGTTAAAACCTGCAACCTATTGGCAGCCATCTTCCAGGCGGTATAAGTCTCTGCATACTTATCAGTAATCGCAGCAAGAGGGGCACCAGCAAATTGATCTAAGGCCTCGCGCTGCGCGGCAGCTGATTTGAGTCTGATCTGATCGGATTGGCCGTGAACCACAACCAAGTGCTCACCAATTTCAGTAAGAACACCAACCGGTACGGATCTTCCGGAAACGGTTGCTTTGGATCTGCCTTCAGATGAGATTGATCTGGAAACTAAAAGTTCTCCGTCTTCGATTTCAATACCCGCTGCAGTGATTCGATCTAGTGCTTCTTTAGGAAGTAGCCAGCGGCCTTCGACGAAAGCTTGCTCTTGACCTTTGCGAACAGCGCTGGCATCGGATCTTGAACCAAGAAGTAATCCAAGGGCATTCAAAACCATAGTTTTTCCAGCACCGGTTTCACCGGTTAGAACCGTAAGTCCTGGCCCAAGATCGAGCTGGGCTTCACGGATTACGCCAAGATCACGAATGTGGATTTGTTCTATCAAAAGCTATGCCTTCTTCGAATCCGGACCGCGCCAGCCTTCGACGGGCAGGGAGAACTTACGAACCAAACGATCGGTGAATGGGCCTTGACTCAATCTTGCAAGACGAACCGGCTTATCGGACTTTCGAACTTCAACGCGTGCACCCACTGGAAGCTCAGTGCTTCTGCGACCATCGCACCACAGCACTCCCGCACCAGCGGAGCGCTGAAGCACTTCCACCGCGACAAGTGAATTTGGGCTGATAACAAGTGGTCTCGCGAAAAGAGCATGGGCACTAAGTGGAACCATCAATAGCGCATCAACTGATGGCCAAACGACCGGTCCACCTCCCGAGAAAGCGTAAGCGGTTGAACCGGTTGGAGTAGAGACCACAATTCCATCGCAACCAAAGCTAGATAATGGTCTTCCATCAACTTCAACAACCACTTCTAGCATGCGCTCTCTGGCACTTTTTTCAACAGTAGCTTCATTCAGAGCCCAGGTTCGGTATACCTCTTTACCGTCTAGCTTCACCGATACGTCTAGAGTCAAACGCTCTTTGACTAGGTAGTCTTTGGCAACGACCCTGGCAATGGTTGAACTGATCTCGTTTTTCTCACTCTCGGCCAAAAAGCCCACGTGCCCTAGGTTGATTCCAAGCAGTGGAGTCTGAGATGCCCGCACAAGCTCTGCGGCTTTGAGAATAGTTCCATCTCCCCCAAGTACCACGGCAAGTTCTAGATCGGATTCTTGGACATCTTTGCCCAGTTCAAGAATTGAAGCGGCTGAAGAGTTGCTTACGGTCTTTGCGTGGGCGAGGGTTTCTGAGCGTTCCTGCTGATCCATCACAGGAGTAATGCCGGCCTTTAGGAGCGCTTCTGCGCATTCCAATGTTGCCGAAAGGGCTTCTTTACGAGCGGTATGGGAAACCAGCAGAACAAGTCTCTGATTCGTCATTTGCTCTCCCTGGCCAGTTGCTCAATTCTCTCAGTCCATTTTGACCGATTTGGAGCCTCTGAAGTACTAATCCAAATCAGGTACTCAATGTTCCCGTGAGTCCCAGGCAATTCAGACCGCTCTAATCCAAGCATTCCAAGGCCTAGCTCGTGGCAACAATCCACAACCTGCTTGATTGCGGAGGCTCGAAGTCTGTGATCTGAGACCACACCGGAGGCGCTCAAAGACTGCTTTCCCACCTCAAATTGAGGCTTTATAAGTAGTACAAAATCCGCCTTTGGGGCAAGTGCCGCAAGTGCAGGAAGAACCAGCGTCAAAGAGATAAAGGATAGATCGGCTACCACTAGGTCGATTTCCAGATTCTTGTCATCGGTTAGTTCACGAAGCTCCCCCAGGGTTACTTCACGAGCGTTGATGCCTTCGAAGGATTGAACTCTCGGGTTGTTTATCAACTCGGGAGCGAACTGTTCGTGTCCCACATCAATTGCAACAACTCTGGCGGCACCGTGGCGAAGTAAAGCATCAGTGAATCCGCCGGTAGATGCCCCAACGTCAAGACAGGTTTTGCCTACAACTTCTAGAGCGCCAAACGCATCGAGTGCTCCCTTAAGCTTGAGTCCTGCGCGCGAGACATACTCATCGGCTGGAATGATTGTGATTTCACAATCCATCGCAACGGACGAACTGGGTTTAATGATTTCTTTGGTGCCAATTAGCACGCGCTTGGCTTTGACTAGGTCAGCTGCGTGACCGCGAGATCTTGCTAGACCGCGCTCAACAAGCAATAAATCGATTCGTAGATTACTCAGAGTCTTGTGGCCTTGAGTCGGCAATCATGGCCTCTAGCTTCTGCCGAATAATCTCGAACGCAGCGCTCTGCTGATCAAGTGGCAACTCGCGAGTCTTTGCAATTTCGCCCGAGAGATTATCTAGTAGTTCTGACATGCTTTCCTCATTTCTTGCCTACAGCCTATTCGTAAAGTGCGCTTTCTACATCGAGCAAATGTATTGGCGTTCCGCAGTCCCAGATGGTAAGGCAGCCCGCCTTCAAAGCATCAAGTGACTTAGGGTCGCCAAAGCTAACCACTACTTTTTCTCCCAGCAGCTCAACTTCAACATCCCCGAGTTTGTAGCCACGTTTGGTCTTGGAGGGGACGCGATAATCACTTCGCAAATCCTTCAGAGTTTCGAGAATATGTGTAGGTCTAGAGTCGGGCTTTGCACCCAGAAGCTCTTTACGGGTTGTGACTCCGGTCATAACAAGGGCTGAACCAAGACCTGCTTTGTTGGCGCCTGCAACATCGGTGTCTAGTCGATCTCCGA
>Ga0208596_1000209_pt1 | contig 19248 bp, 18 predicted proteins | sample LakMenEpi12Jul11_FD_150686 | JGI IMG/M metagenome (GOLD analysis project Ga0208596, IMG submission 150686) | Freshwater microbial communities from Lake Mendota, WI - 12JUL2011 deep hole epilimnion (SPAdes) | ecosystem: Environmental > Aquatic > Freshwater > Lake > Epilimnion/Euphotic zone ...
CGATGATGTGTCCGAGGTGCAGCGGGCCGTTGGCGTAGGGCAGGGCGCTGGTGACAAGGATGCGGCGTGTCATCCCCCCATTATCGCACAGGGGCAGGGCAGTCCCGGCCGCAACCCGCTAGAATCGCGGGCATGTCCCAAGGATCTTCAAGCACTGCGCCGCTCGACGAGGCGGTGATCGCGACGCAGGTCGGTCAGTTCGTCGAACCCCACCTCCGCCAGACGCTCGCTGAAGCGCGGGCGGTACGCGGTTGCCGCCTCGAGCAGTCCGGTTCCGGTGCGCTTCGTCTGCACCTGCAGATCGAGCTCGGTTTTCCGGTGGGCGGCTATTCGGCGGCGCTCGAAGCCTTGCTCGCCGCCCATCTCGCTCCGTTGTTCGCGGCGCATAGTGCGGTCCCCGAGATCGTCCTCGAGCTGCGGCACAAGATCGCCTCACACGCGGTGCAGCGCGGCCTCACCCCGCTCCCCGGCATCTCCAACGTCGTCGCGGTCGCCTCGGGTAAGGGAGGGGTCGGCAAGTCCACCGTGGCCGTGAACCTCGCGATCGCGTGGGCGGCGCAGGGCGCCCGAGTCGGCTTGCTGGATGCCGATATCTATGGACCCAGTCAGCCCATCATGCTCGGGCTGCAGGGTCAACGGCCCTCGACGCGCGACGGGAAACGACTCATCCCCTTGTCAGCCCATGGTCTGGTCGCGATGTCGATCGGGTTCTTGGTCGATGTCGAGCAGCCGCTGGTGTTGCGCGGTCCGATGGTGACCTCCGCCCTCAACCAACTGCTCAGCGACACCGATTGGGGCGACCTCGACTACCTCGTCGTCGACCTGCCGCCCGGCACCGGCGATATCCAGTTGACCCTCTCCCAGCGGGTGCCGCTCTCGGGTGCGGTCATCGTCACCACGCCGCAGGACATCGCGCTTGCCGATGCGCGCAAAGGGCTGCGCATGTTCGAGAAGGTCAACGTGCCGGTGCTCGGCATCGTCGAGAACATGGCGCTGCATGTCTGCAGCCAATGCGGTCATGCGGAACCGGTGTTCGGTGAGGGCGGCGGCGCACGCATGGCCGCCCAGTACGGTGTGCAGATGCTCGGTTCGTTGCCGCTCGATGGGCGCATCCGTGCCGAAGCCGACGGCGGTCGTCCGAGCGTGGTCGCCGATCCCGCGAGCCCGCGGGCGCTTGCCTATCTCGAGCTCGCCCGGCACGCCGCCGGTGAGCTCTCCCGCCGCAGCCGCGACCGCAGCGCTGCATTCCCGAAGATCGTCGTCGAGGACACATGAGCATCAAGTCCGACCACTGGATCCGCCGGATGGCGGCCGATCACGGCATGATCGATCCGTTCGAGCCCGGCCAAGTGCGTGCCGTGGACGGTCAGCGCATCATCTCGTACGGCACGTCGAGCTATGGCTACGATGTCCGTTGTGCGCGTGAGTTCAAGATATTCACCAACATCAACTCCACCATCGTCGACCCCAAGGCCTTCGACGAGAAGAGCTTCGTGGATGTCGATTCGGACGTCTGCATCATCCCGCCGAACTCGTTCGCGCTCGCGCGTACCGTGGAGTTCTTCCGCATCCCGCGCAGCGTCCTGACGATCTGCCTCGGTAAGTCGACCTATGCCCGTTGCGGCATCATCGTCAACGTGACGCCGCTCGAGCCCGAGTGGGAGGGGCACGTGACGCTCGAGTTCTCCAACTCGACGCCGCTGCCCGCCAAGATCTACGCCAACGAGGGCGTGGCGCAGATGCTGTTCTTCGAGAGCGACGAGGTCTGCGCGACCTCCTACAAGGACCGCGGCGGAAAGTACCAGGGCCAGCAGGGCGTCACGCTGCCCCGCACCTGAAACGCGTCAGCGACGCATCGTCTTCAGGCGCATCGTCCATTCTGTCCGGTCGCCTCGTCGGCGCTCAGCCTGCACAGGCAAGTGGCCGAGCGAAGGCGCATACCAGACGCGCGTCACGCGGTCTGATCCGGGTCGACGGCTCGACCAGATCACGGTGTCGAGTTCGCCGGCGGCGGTTCTCAGGCGCGCGGGGCCGAGGGATTCGTACAGGTATTCCTTGATCTCGTCCTTGTCGATGAGGAAGAAGCGCTGGGGCGCTCGTCCCTCCTGCAGCTCGCGCATCAAGGCGATCTGTACCGACATCCCATCCTGGAGCCCCTCCCGCAACGGCAGGTCCACCGGCCGTGCTTCGGCGGTGCCGCGCACGCGACCGGCGCGCCAGTCGAAATCGAGGCGGATATCGCGCTGAACGTCTTCGGTGCCGTCGTCCGCGACATAGCGCAGGGGGCGCGGCGTGCCGTTCGAGAGCACGAACTGGCTGGTCTGGCGGATCTCGCCCGCCAAGGCAAGCTTGAACACGCCACGCGCGTTCGCTCGCGAGACATAGCGCCAACGTTCGCCGCCCTCGGCGGTCAGTTCTAGGGTGGTGCTGCCGGCGTTCATTCCACGGTAGACGATTTCAAAGTCTGCGCTGAACGGTGTCAGCGGGGTCTGGGCGCGGGCGTCGACGACGGAAATCGCGAGCAACGCGCTGATGAGCGCGATCGCAGAGGGGGCGGCGGTCCGTCTTGGGGTCGTCACTCGGTCCTCATCGGGGTGTGGCCTCGCCGGCGGAGGAGTCTTCGAGCAGCCTGTCCTCGAGGAGAGGTGCGTCTAACGCGTGGCCATCGAGCCGCGGAATGCCTTGGTCGCAGGTCAGGCGCCCGTCGGCGATCCAACCGATGACGCGAGGGAATATGACGTGCTCGCGCTCGAGCACCCGCGCTGCGAGGCGGGCCTCGTCGTCGCCCTCCAACACCGTGACCCGCGACTGCAGCACGGGCGGCCCGCCGTCGAGCTCCGCCGTCACGAAGTGGACCGTGCAACCGTGCTCGAGTTCCCCGGCCTCCAGCACCCGCCGATGGGTATGCAGGCCCTTGTGGCGCGGCAACAGCGAGGGATGGATGTTGATCAAGCGTCCGGCCAGCGTCTGCACGAACTCGGCCGACAGGATCCGCATGTATCCGGCGAGCACGACGAGATCGATATCGAACCGGGTGAGTGCGGCCAGCAAGCGCTCGCCGTGGGAGGTGCGGGACTCGCCCGTCAGAGGCGGCAGTTCCAGCGTCGGGATGCCGTGGGCCTGTGCGCGTCCGAGCGCTGTTGCGCCAGGGCGGTCGGAGATGACCACCAGCACCTGTGCCCTGATGCGCCCGCTGCGGCAGGCGTCGAGGATGGCGCCGAGGTTGCTGCCGGTGCCTGAGGCGAGTACCGCAAGGCGCAAGACGCGCCCGGAAGGCGTGGCCGGCTCGCACTCGGCGGGGCTGCTCACCGGATCGACACTTCCCCGTCGCCCGCGGTCACCGCGCCGATGATCGTGGCGGTCTCGCCTTGCGCCGAGAGCAGTTCCAGCGCCGCTGGGGCGTCGGAGGCGGACACGATGACCACCATGCCGATACCGCAATTGAAGGTACGGTACATCTCTTCGTCGGCGATGCGACCGGTCTGCTGCAGCCAATCGAACACCGGATCGCGCGCCCACGCGTCGCGCTGCAAGAGCACGGCACAGCCCTTGGGCAACACGCGCGGGATGTTGTCGGTCAGGCCGCCGCCCGTGATGTGGGCGAAGCCGTGCACCGGCAGCGCTGCGGCGAGCGCCAGCATCGAGCGGACATAGATGCGGGTCGGGGCGAGCAGCCGGTCGAACAAGGGGCGCCCCTCGAGCTGTGTGGTGGCGTCCGCAGCGGCCATCGCGACCAGCTTGCGTATCAAAGAATATCCGTTCGAGTGGGGGCCGGAGGAGGCCAGTCCGATCACCGCATCACCGGGGCGCACCTTGCTGCCGTCGATGATGGCGTCTTTCTCGACCACGCCGACGCAGAAACCTGCGAGGTCGTAGTCGCCGCCGTGGTACATGCCGGGCATCTCGGCCGTCTCGCCGCCGACCAAGGCGCAGCCGGCCTGTCGGCAGCCCTCGACGATGCCGGCGATCACGCTCTCCGCGACCGCCACATCGAGCTTGCCCGTGGCGTAGTAGTCGAGGAAGAACAAAGGTTCGGCACCTTGCACGGCGACATCGTTGACGCACATGCCGACGAGGTCGATGCCGATCGTGTCGTGGCGACCGGTGTCGATCGCGAGTCGCAGCTTGGTGCCGACGCCGTCCGTGCCGGAGACCAAGACCGGACGCCGCCAGCGTCCCTCGGGCAATTCCACCAATGCCCCGAAGCCGCCGATCCCGGCGAGCACTTCGGGACGGGTCGCTTTTCGGACCAAAGGTTTGATCCGTTCGACGAGCTCGTCGCCGGCGTCCATGTCGACGCCAGCATCGCGATAGGTCAGGCCGGTGCGTTTGGTATCGGGATCCATGTGCTTTGCGAGGAAGGCCAAAACGCTATGGTATCTTATCGTCCCGTCATGATGCCTTCCGCAAATCTCCGCCGCCGACTCTGGCTGGCCGTCCCCCTCTGCCTCGCGATGCTGGCGGGTCCGCCGCGGGCCGTGGCCGCGCAGGCCGTGGCCGTCGGCGAAGTCACGACGGACATCGGTGGCGACGCCGCCTTTGCCGAAGGCATGCGCACGGTACTGGTCCGTCTGACCGGCCGTCGCCAAGCGGCGACAGACCCGGTGTTCGCGCCGCTCGTCTCGGGTGCCCGACGCTATGTGCAGGTCTATCGGCCTCCGAGCGGTAGCGCGCCGGCGCGCATCACGTTCGATGTTGCGGCGGTCGAGCGCGCCGTCGTGGCCTTGGGGCAGACCACGTGGACGCGCACGCGTCCCGTGGTGCTCGGCGTCATCATCCAGCCGCCCGCCGGCGCCGATCCCGGGAAGGTCCGTGCCGAACTCGAGGCGGCCGCCAGCGAGCGCGGGCTGCCGCTCAAGCTCTCCTCGGCGTCTTCAGCCGGTTTGCCGGCCCAAGCACAGGTGGCTGCCCCGGAGGCGATCGCCGCGGCACGACGGCTCGGCGCCGATGCTTTGCTGCTTGGGACCGTCGACGGACCGGATTGGCAGTGGACCCTGTTCGAGGGCGGCGCGATGACCGTGTTCACGGGCGGTCCAGCGGCGGGCGTCGAGGGCGCCGCAGATCACTTCGCACTCGGCGTTGCAGCCGCAAGCGGCCCCGGCAGCGCGGCCGAGCTCGAGGTCGAGGGTATCGGGTCATTGGCCGATCTGGTGCGCGTGCAGCGTCTGCTCGAGTCCCTCCCTGGTGCGCGCAACACGACCGTGGTCGCGCTCGGCGGCCCGAGGACCCGCTTCCGCATCGAGATCCCGCGCGGGAGTGAGGGGCTTGCCGAAGCACTCCTCGCGCGCCCTGAGCTTGCGAGACGGCGGGGCGAAGACGCTGCCTTGGTCTATCTGCTCGGACGCTGAGCCTGCGAGGATCGTGGACATGCTGCGTCACATCCCCAACCTCATCTGCGTGCTGCGCATGCTGCTCACCGTCCCCACAGTGGCTGCGATCTCACGCGGTGACCATGGCGAGGCGCTCGGGTTCTTCGTCGTTGCAGCGTTGTCGGACGGGCTCGACGGCTACCTCGCCAAGCGCAATGGTTGGACCAGTCGGCTCGGCACCATCCTCGACCCGTTGGCGGACAAGCTCTTGCTGGTCGCGGTGTTCATGACCTGCGTGTGGCAGGGCTTGGTGCCCACCTGGCTCGCGGTGGCGGTCATCGCCCGCGACCTCATGATCATCGGCGGGGCGATCATCTATCGATTGTGGTTCGGGGCGGTCGAGGGACAGCCGACCTTGTTGTCTAAGGTCAATACGGCACTGCAGATCACGGTGGTGGTCGCGGCCTTGCTTGCAGCCCTGACCGGTCAGCCGCCTGCCGTGTTCATCGAGGCGTTGGCGGTCGCGACCTTGGCGACGACCATCGCCTCGGGCACCGTTTACTTGGCTGTCTTCTCCCGTCGTGGCTGGCGGCAGCTCGGCGACCCTGCGGCCGACTGATGCAGCAACTGCCGCTCGGCGTCCGTCTGCGTGAACGTGCGACCTTCGACGCCTTCGTCGTGTCGCCCGCCAACGCTGAAGCCGTGTCGCGCTTGCAGGCGCTCGCGGACGGCGGTCGCGGCGTGCTCTGGTTGTGGGGTGCGCAAGGCACCGGGAGGTCGCACTTGCTGCAGGCCGCTTGTGCCGCGGCGCCTGCATCGAACCGTGTCGGCTATCTTCCGCTGCTCGGGCTTGAGGCCTCAGGAGAGGATCTGCTCGAGGGCGCGGGTTCGCTCGACCTGCTCTGTCTTGATGATCTCGACAGTCGGGTCGGGGGTCGCGACTTCGAGCTCGCGATGTTCGGCGCATACCGCGCGATCGAGGAGGCGCGTCATGCGCTCGTCGTGGCGGCCAGCGCGCCACCTGCCGCATTGCCGTGGGCCTTGCCCGATCTCGGCTCGCGTTGCGGGGCGGCTGAGATCTTCCAGCTGCGTCCGCTCGACGACGCACAACAGGAGCAGGCCTTGCGCCAGCGCGCATCTGCCCGCGGCCTCGACCTGCCTGAGGAGACGCTGCGTTATGTGCTGCGCCGGTTCCCCCGCGACATGACCAGCCTCGGCCGGTTGCTCGAGCAGATCGACGAGGCTTCGCTCAGCGCACAACGCCGGCTCACGGTGCCGTTCGTGCGTGCCATCATCGGCGACGCGGCGGGCGATCCTTGAGCGCGAGCGCAGCCTCTGCGACCCGTGCGCCGTGGGCCTGCGCGAGCGCCCGTACCGAACCATCCAACGCAGGCAGGCTGCCGTAAGGGGTCAGATGCGTGGCGCCGTACGGTGTGCCACCCGTGCGTGTCTCCGAGAGCGCAGGCTCGGAGTTAGGCAGTCCGACCAACAACATCCCATGGTGCAGCAACGGCAGCATCATGGTGAGCAGGGTGGTCTCTTGTCCGCCGTGAAGGCTGCTGCTGCCGCCGAACACGCCCGCGGGCTTGCCGGCGAGGCCTCCATCGGCCCATAGAGCGCTGGTGCCATCAAGGAAATACTTGAGCGCAGCGGCCATGTTGCCGAAACGGGTGGGGCTGCCGATCAGCAGCCCGTCGCAGCGCCGCAGGTCATCGAGCGTCGCCCAGGGCGCCCCCTCATCGGGGACGGCGCGCGTCGGACGCTCACTCTCGGCGGAGACGGGCGGTACCGTGCGCAGCGTCGCGATGGCGCCGGGCACGCTCTCCACGCCGCGACAGATCTGGCGCGCCAGCTCGGCCGTGGCGCCGTGGCGCGAGTAGTAGATGACCAGGATCTCGGCATCGCCGCTCACGGTTGCACCCGACCCAAGGCGGCCTGATGGGCGGCGCTCAAGCGCTCGACCACTTCACCGGCTGGCCAATCCTCGTTGGCGCTCGCGCGCCGGTGGCGATACTCGAGCCGCCCGGCATCGAGGCCGCGGTCGGAGACCACGATGCGGTGCGGTATGCCGAGCAGTTCCGCATCGGCGAACTTGACGCCCGGTCGTGCATCGCGGTCATCGAGCAGCACTTCGAGGCCGATCGCCTGCAGCTCTGCGTAGAGCTGCTCTGCGGCAGCGGCGACCCGTGGCGATTTGCCCGCGTTGAGCGGCACCACCACGACGCTGAACGGTGCCAGCGGTTCGGGCCAGCAGATCCCGGCCGCATCGTTGTTCTGCTCGATGGCGGCCGCGACGATGCGGGTGACGCCGATGCCGTAGCAGCCCATATACATCGTCACCGGTTTGCCGGCCTCGTCGAGGACGCTTGCCTGCATCGCCTCGCTGTACTTGCGGCCGAGCTGGAAGATGTGCCCGACCTCGATGCCGCGACGGATGGTCAGGCGGCCATCGCCGCCCGGGCTCGGGTCGCCGGGCACCACGTTGCGCAGGTCAGCAGGCGCAGGTTCGGGCAGGTCGCGCCCCCAATTCACACCCGTGAGATGCATGTCGAGACGGTTCGCTCCGCAGACGAAATCCGCGAGGGCGAGGGCCGCATGGTCCGCATAGACCAGACAGGAGAGGCCGCGCGGACCGAGATACCCCGGTTCGCAGCCAGTGGCAGCGACGACCGTTTCACGGGCGGCCATGCGCAGGGGGCTCGCGACACCGGGCAGCTTCTGTGCCTTGATGGCGTTCAGCTCATGGTCGCCGCGCAGCAGGAGCGCGACCACGCCACCCTCGGCGCCGTCGACCATCAGGAGTTTGAGCGTCTGCGTGCTCGGCACGCCGAGGAAGGCCGCCAGATCGGCGATGGTGCGTTGGCCTGGCGTCGCGATCTCGGCGAGCGCAGCGCCGGGCGGCGGGCGCGGCGTGTCGGACGGGAAAGTCGGTGCGAGTTCAAGGTTGGCCGCGTAGTGATCCGCGCCGTCGGAGACCGCGATCGCGTCCTCACCGGAGTCGGCAAGCACCTGGAACTCTTCTGAACCCGTACCGCCGATCGAACCGGTATCGGCCTTCACAGGCCGGAAGTCGAGGCCCATCCGTCCGAACATGCGGATGTAAGCGGTCCGCATCGCGTCATAGCCTTCTTGCAGCGACTCGGGCGTAGCATGGAAGGAGTAGGCATCTTTCATGATGAATTCGCGCCCGCGCATCACGCCGAAGCGCGGGCGGATCTCGTCGCGGAACTTCACCTGGATCTGGTAGAAATTGGCCGGTAGCTGCCGGTAGCTCTTGAGCTCGCGGCGGGCGAGGTCGGTGATGACCTCCTCGTGGGTCGGGCCGATCACGAAGTCGCGTTGATGCCGGTCCTTGAGGCGCAGCAGTTCCGGTCCGTATTGCTCCCATCGGCCCGATTCCTGCCAGAGTTCGGCGGGTTGGACGGCGGGCATCAGCACTTCGAGCGCGCCTGCGCGGTCCATCTCCTCGCGGATGATGCCTTCGACCTTGCGTACGACGCGCAGCCCGAACGGGGTCCAGGTGTAGATGCCCGCGGCGAGCCGACGGATCAGCCCCGCCCGCAGCATCAGTTGGTGGCTGACGACCTCGGCCTCTGCCGGGGTCTCTTTCGTGGTGTTGACGGGATATCGGGACCAGCGCATGGGTAGGACTCAGCCTCGGAGGGGCAGGGTGCGACATGTTACGGTCGCGGCGATTGTCCCGGAAGGTTCCCGACCCTATGATGCGGATGTTTTCTGCCATTCCAAGGCTCGACCCCCCCATCGTGAGCACCGACCCCACACCTGACACCCCGCAGCGGTCCCGCCGCTTGGGCGTCGTCCTGTTGCCGAACCTCTTCACCACGGGCTGCCTCGCCTGCGGCTTCTTCGGCATCATCTCCGCCATCAACGGCGACTTCGGCCGGGCCTGTGCCGCCATCTATTTCGCGTTGCTATTCGACGGATTGGACGGCCGGGTCGCCCGTTGGACCGGTACTGAGAGCGCCTTCGGAAAGGAGTACGACAGTCTCGCCGACATGGTGGCGTTCGGTGTTGCCCCCGCGCTGATCGCCTACCAGTGGGGCATCGTCCGGATCGCGGAGTACGGTGATGCCTGGGTTCGTTTCGGTTGGGTAGCGGCGTTCCTCTACACGGTGTGTGCGGCGCTGCGGCTCGCGCGGTTCAACGCCCGGGCAGCCTCCGCCGACAAGCGCTACTTCGAGGGGCTGCCGAGCCCGTCCGCTGCCGGATTCGTCGCCGCCTATGTCTGGTTCACGAGCGAATGGCGGGAACCCGGGCTCGTCGGTCTGGTGGTGCTCTTCGCCGTGCCGCTGGTGGCCGGTATGTTGATGGTGTCCCGGTTCCCCTACTCGAGCGCCAAGCAGGTCGACTGGAACGTGCGCGTGAAGTTCTTCTACTTCGTGATCGTGCCGCTGTCGCTGGCGTTGGTGGTCGCCGATCCGCCGCCGATGCTGCTGTTCCTCTTCACGATGTATGTGCTGTCGGCGCCGACGGTGTGGCTGTTGCGCCTGCTCCGGCGTCCCGGTGGCACTGCGCCGCCCGCTGCCCCGGGCTGATCGCATGATGGTGACCCGCCATGGCTGACGCGGAGCGCCGCGCCGCCTATCTCGGCGTGCTCGGCATCGATCACTGGGTATTGCGTCGCGCACCCGTACCCGCACCCGAGTCGCCGATGCCGCTGTCCGGGTGGGCGGCACTCGAGAGCGATGTGCGCGACTGCCGGCGCTGTGGGCTACACCAGGGGCGCACGCAAGCGGTGTTCGGAGCCGGTGATCGGGCTGCAGATTGGATGATCGTCGGCGGTGCGCCAGATGAGGAGGGAGACCGACAGGGCCTGCCTTTCGCCGGTCCGGCAGGACAGCTGCTCGATGCGATGCTGGGCGCGATCGGTCTGTCGCGCGATGCCGTCTTCATCGCCGGTGCGCTTCGATGTCGGCCACCGGGTGATCGCGACGTGCGCGTCGATGAGATCGCGCAGTGCCGCGACCATCTCTTGCAGCAGGTGGCGATGGTCCGACCGCGGATCATCGTGGCGTTCGGCCCTGTGGCCGCTCAAGGCCTGCTCGGTACTGCGGTGTCGCGCGATGGGCCGCTCGACGGGCTGCGGGGCTCGGTCCATCGCTTTGGCGTCAACACCCCGGTCGTAGTCACGTATCATCCCGCAGCTTTGTTGTGCAGCCCGGGCGATAAACGCAAGGCATGGGAAGATCTCAAGTTCGCGCGCCAGGTGCACGCCGGACTGGAACCGATCAGGGAATGACCGCAGCCGACACGCCATGGCCACCGCTCCGCAACACCTGCCGACTCCGACCCTCAGCCTCCGCGCGATGCGCGAGGATGACCTGCCCGGCGTCGCCGCGGCCGAGCGAGATTCCTACGCGTTCCCTTGGAGCGAGGGGGTGTTCCGGGACTGCCTCCGCGCCGGCTACATCTGCCGCGTGGCCGAGATCGACCACCGATTGGTGGGCTACGGCATCCTCAGCGTCGGCGCGGGCGAGGCGCATATCCTCAATGTCTGCGTGCGAGCCGAGTACCGCTGTCGCGGACTCGGTCGGCGGCTCGTGACCGCAATGTTCGATCTCGGACGGGCGTACGGGGCATCCGACCTGTTCCTCGAGGTGCGGCCGAGCAACGCGACCGCGATCCGGCTCTACCAGTCGCTCGGACTCGCGCAGGTCGGATTGCGTCGCGGCTACTACCAAGCTGCGGACGGCCGCGAGGACGCGATCGTGATGCGTCTGCGGCTCGCGCCATGAGCCTCGCCCGATGAATCTCTCCCAAGAGGTCGAGCGTCGCCGGACCTTCGCCATCGTCTCCCATCCGGACGCCGGCAAGACCACGCTCACGGAGAAATTGTTGCTGTTCGGCGGCGCGATCCAGCTCGCCGGTACGGTCAAGGGTCGCAAGGCGGCGCGCCACGCCACGTCGGACTGGATGCGTCTCGAGCAGCAGCGCGGCATCTCCGTCACCTCTTCGGTGATGCAGTTCCCCTATGGGGGTTGCGTCGTCAACCTGCTCGATACACCGGGGCATGAGGATTTTTCGGAGGACACCTACCGGACGCTCACCGCGGTGGACTCCGCTCTGATGGTGATCGACTGCGCCAAGGGCGTCGAAGAGCGCACGATCAAGCTGATGGAGGTCTGCCGGCTGCGCGACACGCCGATCATGACCTTCATCAACAAACTCGATCGCGAGGGTCGTGCGCCCATCGAGCTGCTGGATGAGATCGAGCGCGTGCTCGGCATCGCCACCGCGCCGGTCACCTGGCCGATCGGCATGGGACGCGAGCTCAAGGGCATCTATCACCTCGCCGAAGACCGGATCTATGTCTACGAGGCCGGCGAGCGCGGCCGGGTCGGCGAGAACCAGATCATCGACGGGCTGCACAGCGAAGCCGGGCGTGCGTTGCTCGGCGATGGCGCCGCGAGCTTCGACAACGAGATCGAGCTGGTGCGGGGCGCCACGCAAGCCTTCGAGATCGAGGCCTACCTCGCCGGTCGTCAGACGCCGGTGTTCTTCGGCTCCGCGATCTCGAATTTCGGGGTCGAGGAGCTGCTCAAGGCGTTCACGACGTTCGCGCCGGGGCCACAGCCACGCGCCACCCGCCAGCGACCTGTCGAGGCTGCCGAGCCGAAGCTCAGCGGTTTTGTCTTCAAGATCCAGGCGAACATGGATCCCGCGCATCGCGACCGCATCGCTTTCCTGCGGCTGTGCTCGGGAAAGTACACGCGCGGCATGAAGATGCACCACGTCCGTCTCGACAAGGACGTGCGCATCGCCGATGCGCTGACCTTCCTCGCGGCCGACCGTTCCGCTGCCGATGACGCGTATGCCGGGGACATCATCGGCCTGCACAACCACGGGACCATCAACATCGGCGACTCGTTCACCGAGGGCGAAGAGCTGGTGTTCACCGGCATCCCGAACTTCGCACCGGAGCTGTTCCGTCGCGCGGTGCTCAAAGATCCTCTCAAAGCCAAGGCCCTGTCCAAGGGACTCGGTCAACTCTGCGAGGAGGGGGCGACGCAGCTTTTCCGGCCGCTTCGCAACAACGACCAGATCCTGGGCGCGGTGGGTCCGCTGCAGTTCGAGGTGGTCGCCTTCCGCCTGCAGGACGAGTATTCCGTGCAGTGCGCTTTCGAGCCGATCGGCGTCCAGACCGCGCGTTGGGTCTACTGCGACGATGAACGCAAACTCGCTGAGTTCCGAACAAAGGCCTACGACCATCTCGCCGTCGACCACGGCGGGTCGCTCGTGTACCTCGCTCCGTCGCGCGTCAATCTCGGTCTCACGATCGAGCGTTGGCCCGAGATATCGTTCCGCGAAACCCGCGAGCATGCGGTGTGACGCACCCTTACAAGCGCCGCGATACGATCTCTTGGGCGTTCTACGACTGGGCGAATTCGGCGTTCTTCACCACGGTGCTTGCAGGTTTCTTTCCGGTCTTCTTCCAGAAGTTCTGGAGCGTGGGCGTCGATCCGACGGTGAGCACGTCGCGGCTCGGCTTCGCCAACGGCATCGCCGGACTGTTGCTGGCTATCCTTGCGCCGGTGCTCGGCGCCATGGCCGACCGGGCGGGCGGGCGCAAGCGTCAATTGGTCGGCTGGACGCTGCTCGGTGTCGCCGGCACGGCTGCGCTCGGCTTCGTCGGCGAGGGCGAGTGGTGGTGGGCGGCCGCCTGCTTCATGGTCGCTGCGATCGGTGCGAATGCCGCCAACATCTTCTACGACGCCCTCTTGCTCGATGTGTCGGAGCCGCAGGATTACGACCGGGTATCGGCGCTCGGATATTCGCTCGGCTACCTCGGCGGCGGCCTGTTGTTCGCGTTCAATGTCCTGATGACGCTCAAGCCGCATTGGTTCGGTCTGGCTGACGCCGCCGAGGCGGTCCGTGTCTCGTTCATCAGCGCCGCAGTCTGGTGGTTCGTGTTCATGCTTCCGGCGGCGCGCAATGTGCGCGAGCGACCGCCCAAGGGTCCGGCCCTTGGTCTTTCGGTCAGCATAAGGGAGGGTCTGCGCGGTCTGCGGACGACGCTCTCGCACATCAGTCAATATCGCGAGGTCAGTCTGTTCCTGTTGGCGTACTGGCTGTACATCGATGGTGTGCATACGATCTACACCATGGCGGTCGATTACGGCGTGGCGCTCGGTCTGCCCAGTTCGAGCCTGCTCGCCGCACTGCTGCTCACCCAGTTCGTGGCCTTCCCCTCGGCGTTGGCGCTCGGCTGGCTCGGCAACCGGATCGGACCGAAGCGCGGCATCTTGATCTGCATCGCGGTCTATCTGGCTGCGACCCTCTATGCCTGGTTCCTAGACACCGTGATCGAGTTCTTCGCGTTGGCGGTCGTGATCGGATTGGTGCAGGGCGGTGTGCAGAGCCTGTCGCGCTCGTTCTTCGGTCGTTTGGTGCCCGAGGGGAAGGGCGGTGAGTTCTTCGGTTTCTACAACATGATGGGTAAGTTCGCGAGTTTCTTGGGTCCGATCCTGATCGCGACGGTGGCGTTGCTGACCGGCGACTCACGCTTGTCGATCAGCTCGCTCGTGGTGCTGTTCGTGCTCGGCGGTTGGGTGTTGTGGCGTGTGCCTGACCCGACACGAGGAGGTGCTTGATGTCGGTCGAGGGACAGGGTCGTTTTCCGCTGCTGCCGCCGCAGGTGCCGCAGGTGCGCAGCCTTTGGCGACGGGTGGTCGGTGTCTTCGGCTTATGGCTCGCTGGCTGGCGCATCGACGGTTCCTACCCGCCGCTGCGGAAATTCGTGATCGTGGTCGCCCCGCACACCTCCAACTGGGACTTCGTCTTCGGGTTCCTGGCGTATCTCGCGATGCGCATGGATGCCTCTTGGCTCGCCAAGCAGGCCGCGCTCTCCGGGCCTTTCGGTCGGCTGGGTCGCCGCTTCGGCGGTATCCCCGTCGATCGCGGTCGAGCAGGCCATATGGTGGAGACCTGTGCGACGCAGTTCGCGGAGCGCGAGGGCTTGGTGTTGGTGATCACACCGGAAGGTACGCGTAAGAAAGTCCCGGCTTGGAAACGCGGTTATCATCGCATCGCGCTGCGGGCCGGCGTGCCGATCGTGCCGGTGGCCATCGATTTCTCGCGACGGGCGGTGACCTTCGGCCCACCCGTCGAGCCGACAGCCGACGCTGATGCGGACGAGCGTCGGTTGCAACAGTTCTTCCATGCCGGCATGGCGCGACACCCGTCGCAGTACTGACGTCAACGAGGCGACGGGTCCACCGGCCAGGCTGCAGGATCGAGCTCGAACGAGGTCGCCAACAGCCGGTACAGGTCCGGGTGATGGTCGCGCAGATCGATGGGCAATGAGAAGAACAGCTCGGCCGACACGGCCAGGAACTCGGTGAGATCCTCGGCGCCGTAAGGGTCGAGCAAGGTCGGCTCGCCCCGGTCCACCGCATCGCAGAGTTCCGCGTAAGCCGTCTCCAATTCAGCGTGCGCCGCCGGGTCGCCACCCGGGCGTGTCTGCTCGAGGAAGTGGGTGAACTCGTGGATCACGACGTTGTATCCGTCGTCACGCGTTTCGGCGTCCTGCACATCACGCCAGGAGAGCACGATGCGATCGCCGTCGATCGCAAGCCCTGAGAGCGCGCGCCAGCCCTCGGTCACCACCCCGGTATCCTCGTCTTCGAAGGATTCCTCGACCACGAACTCGTCCGGGTGCAGGGTGATGCCGTGCAGCGACTCATAGCCATCGTCAGCCTGTCCCAAGGTCACGAGGCAAGCCTGCACGGCGATGCTCCACCGCATAGACTCATCGACCTCCAATCCCCCGGCACCGATGAAGGGCACCCGGCGAAGGAACGACTCTACCCTCGTGCGCAGACGGGTCTGCAGGTCGGGCGGTAGACGGTGCCAGAGGCGCACCCGCTCATCGAGCGGTCGTTCGACGATCATGGCGCTCAGAGCAGCATCCGGACCCGGCCCGACTGCGCCTCGAGGCTGAGGAGGGTCCGTTCGAAATCGGCCACCCGGCCTTGCTCTTGCGCAACGACCTCCGGCGGTGCATTTCGCACGAAGTTCTCGTTGGCAAGCTTGGCGGTGGCACGATGGATCTCCTCGCGCAGCTTCGTCGCGCGCTTATCGAGGCGCGCAAGTTCGGCCCGCGGGTCGATCAGTCCCGCCATCGGGACCAGCACCTGCATCGCGCCGACCACGGCGAGCGCGGCGGGCGGAGCGGTCTCACCTGCGTCGAGACTCCGCAGGCTCTCGAGGCCGGCAAGACGGCTGAGGTACGCGCCATGGGCTGCGACCCGCGTGCGATCCTGTCCGCTCGCATCGTCCAACAGCACGGCCAGACGCCGCGCAGGACTGATATCCATCTCGCCGCGGATCTGGCGGATGCCCAGTACGAACGCCTTGATCCACTCGACATCGGCCTCGGCGTCCGGATCGAGGGAGGATCCTGCCGTGGTCGGCCAACTCGCGGTCATGATCGTCTTGCCGGAGGTCGCTGCGACCCCGGCGAGCGGCGCGACACGCTGCCAGATCTCTTCAGTGATGAAAGGCATCAGCGGATGCCAGGCCCTGAGCAGCGTCTCGAGCACCTCGAGCAGCGTGCGTCGTGCGGCGCGGCGCTGCGCCTCTGGCAGCGATGCGTCCTGGAGGATGGGCTTGGTGAGTTCGAGATACCAATCGCAGAACTCGTACCAGGTGAACTCGTAGAGCGCCGTGGCGGCGAAATCGAATCGATACTCTGCGAAGCCCGCCTCGACCTTCGCGAGGGTCTGCCCCAGCCGCGACAAGATCCAGCGGTCGGCGACGCCCGGGGTGACCTCACCGCTGAGCAATTGCGGGTCGAGTGGGGCGCTGTTCTCGTCCTCGGCCATCATCAGCACGAAGCGCGAGGCGTTCCAGAGCTTGTTGCAGAAATTCCGGTAGCCTCCGACGCGCGCAAGGTCGAAGCGCAGGTCCGAACTTTGGGTCGCAAGCGAGGCGAAGGTGAGGCGCAGCGCGTCGGTGCCGTGCGCCTCGATGCCTTGCGGGAAGGCCTTGCGGGTCGCTTTCTCGATGCCCGGGGCGAGCCGCGGTTGCATCAGCCCCGTGGTGCGCTTGCGTACGAGGTCCTCGAGGGCGATGCCGTCGACGATGTCGAGCGGATCGATGACATTGCCCTTCGACTTCGACATCTTCTGACCTTCGGAGTCGCGGATCAGCCCGTGTACATACACCTCGCGGAAGGGGACCTCGCCCGTGAACTTGATGCCCATCATGATCATGCGGGCGACCCAGAAGAAGATGATGTCGAACCCGGTGACGAGCACCGCGGTCGGATAGAAGCGCTTCAGCGTGTCGACATCTTCCGGCCAGCCGAGCGTGGAGAACGGCCAGAGTGCCGAGGAGAACCAGGTGTCGAGCACATCCTCGTCTTGGTGCAGCGGCAGGTCATCAGCGAGGCCGTGGCGGGCGCGCACCTCTTCGAGCGTGCGACCCACATAGACTCGTCCGGCGTCGTCGTACCACGCCGGGATCCGATGGCCCCACCAGAGTTGCCGGCTGATGCACCAGTCCTTGATGTTGCGCATCCACTCGAAATAGGTGCGCGACCAGTTCTCCGGGACGAAACGGATGGAGCCGTCCTCGACGGCCTTGATCGCAGGCGCGGCGAGCGGCGCGATGCGCACATACCATTGGTCCGTGAGGTAGGGTTCGATGACCGCCCCGGAGCGGTCGCCACGCGGCACCATGAGCTTGTGCGGGTCGATGCGCTCGAGCAGGCCCGCGGCCTCGAGTTCGGTCACGACAAGCTTGCGCGCCTCGAAGCGATCGAGACCGCGGAAGCGCTCGGGCACCTCGTCGTTCATGCGTGCGTCGGGCGTGAAGACGTTGATGCGGGGCAGTCCGTGGCGCTCACCGACCTCGTGGTCGTTGAAATCGTGGGCCGGCGTGATCTTCACGCAGCCCGAGCCGAACTCCGGGTCCACGTAGTCGTCGGCGATGACCGGTATCTCGCGTTCAGCGAGCGGCAGCCGCAGCGTCTTGCCGACGAGCGCGGCATAGCGTTCGTCACCGGGGTGGACGGCGACCGCGACATCGCCCAGCATCGTCTCGGGCCGTGTGGTGGCGACGACGAGGTGACCGCTGCCGTCGGCGAGCGGATAGCGCAGATGCCAGAGCGAACCGTCTTCTTCGGTGTTGAGCACTTCAAGATCGGAGACCGCGGTCTGCAGGACGGGGTCCCAGTTGACGAGGCGCTTGCCGCGGTAGATCAGACCCTCTTCATGCAGGCGTACGAACACCTCGGTGACGGTGCGCGAGAGGCCCTCGTCCATCGTGAAACGGTCGCGCGACCAATCGACCGAGGCGCCGAGCCGGCGCATCTGGCGAGCGATGGTGCCACCGGACTCGCCTTTCCATTGCCAGACCCGCTCGATGAATGCCTCGCGACCGAGACCTGTGCGGGTCAGGCCTTCGCCCTCGAGCCGCCGCTCCACGACCATCTGCGTGGCGATGCCGGCATGGTCGGTCCCTGGCTGCCAAAGCGCCGCATCGCCGCGCATGCGGCGGTAGCGGGTGAGCGCGTCCATGATGGTGTCCTGGAACGCATGCCCCATGTGCAGCGTGCCCGTGACGTTCGGCGGCGGGATGACGATGCAATAGCCCGGGCCGTCGCCCTGCGGCGCGAAGAGGCCGGAGGCCTCCCACTGCGCGTAGAGGCGCTGCTCGATGTCGGCAGGCGCGTAGACCTTGTCCATGGTCGCTGACTGGGGCTCAGCGACGCGACGCGGCGCGACGCAGCAGGAAATCGGTCAGCAGCGCCACGGGCCGTCCGGTACTGCCCTTGGCGCCGCCGCCCACATAGGCCGAACCGGCGATGTCCATATGCGCCCAGCGCAGGCCCTTGGTGAAGCGTGCGAGGAACGCGCCTGCGGTGATCGCACCGCCGTCACGGCCTGCAACGTTCGCGAGGTCGGCGAAGTTGCTCTTGAGCTGTTCGCCATACTCTTCGGTGAGCGGCAACTGCCAGGCGCGATCGTCGGCGCGCAGGCCGGACTCGACGAGTTCGCGGGCGAGGTCGTCGTCGTTCGCCATGACGCCCGTGTGATGCATGCCGAGGGCGATCACGCAGGCGCCGGTGAGCGTGGCGAGATCCACCACGGCCTGCGGCTTGAAGCGGCGCGCATAGTGCAGCGCGTCGCAGAGGATCAGCCGCCCCTCAGCATCGGTGTTGAGGATCTCGACGGTGACACCCGCCGCGCTCGTGACGATGTCGCCGGGCTTGATCGCACGACCGCTTGGCATATTCTCGCAGGTGGGTACGAGACCGACCACATTGAGCGGCAGTCCGAGTTCCGCCACGACCGACATCGTGGCGATGACGGCGGCGGCGCCCGACATATCGAACTTCATCTCGTCCATCGCGCCCGGGTCCTTGAGCGAGATGCCGCCGGTGTCGAACGTGATCCCCTTCCCGACCAGCACGATCGGCGCCCGCGGACCCCGCGATGCCTTGTACTCGATGACGATGAACTTGGGCGGTTGATCGCTGCCCTGCGTGACGGCGAGGAAGCAGCCCATCTTCTCGGCGCGGATATCCGCTTCCTCGAGGACGCGTACGCGGATCGAGGGGAAACGGGCGGCGAGGGCGGTCGACTGTTCAGCGAGATAGCTCGGGGTGCAGACATTGCCCGGCAGGTTCGCCAGGTCGCGCATCATGCGAGCACCTTGGCCCGAGGCTTGACCGTGGACGAGGCCGCGGCGGGCTGCTGCGGCCCCTGACGGGCGCACCGGACCGAACACGAGGCGCGACAGCGCAGGCGCGGCGGCCTTGGTGCCAGATTTGAGGTCGTTCACCCGATAGAGCGCGCCATGCGCGGTCTCTGCCGCCGAACGACCGAAAAGATAGTCGTCGAGCGCGCGCGGCTCGGGACGCGTGAGTGCAACCGCGGCACTCGCCACCTTGGTGCGCGAGAGTGCGCCGACA
>Ga0208596_1000213_pt1 | contig 19141 bp, 14 predicted proteins | sample LakMenEpi12Jul11_FD_150686 | JGI IMG/M metagenome (GOLD analysis project Ga0208596, IMG submission 150686) | Freshwater microbial communities from Lake Mendota, WI - 12JUL2011 deep hole epilimnion (SPAdes) | ecosystem: Environmental > Aquatic > Freshwater > Lake > Epilimnion/Euphotic zone ...
GATATTTTTGTAATTTTATCAACAAAAGATCACTTTTCTTTTCTTTTTTACCCCCGAGAATGAAAATGCCCTGCTTAGAAAGCCGCCAACTGCGATTAGGTATTAATGAAGTGAAGCTAAAAATGCTAGAAGAGGAAGTTCCCGCAGTGTTGTTTGCCGGCAATTTCCACCATGAGGTGGGTGGTGAATTGGGGGAGGAACGTTTAGAGAATTTAAATCAGGCGATCGCTTACTGGCAGCAGGATTTAGCAGCCTATGAGGAGTTGATTGACAGCCAGTTTTTAGCACAGACCACCGGAAATGCGATCAGTGTCTTCCCTGCCCTTGCCCTATAAGTAGGTGAGCGTTAAAAATTCTCGTTGGGGGAAGGCAGGGGAGCAGGGGGCAGGGCGCAGGGGGAAAGAGTTTGAGTTTGCTTTCCTCTTCTTCATATACCTTTAATTTTTTCTGTTCACCTACTTAGGTGGGAAATTCACTTCAATTCAACTATTTTACTGAGAGCAAATAGTCATGACAAATAACTGGACAGTCAGCACGGATAAGAATAATTATATGCCTGGTGATATCGTTGTAATTACGGCGAGGGGCTTCGCTGTAGGCTCAACGATTGAGTTTGCGATCGAAGATGACCCCGATGATTTTGGCGATGATGGTAATGCGGATGTGTATCAGCCCTTTTCCGTTACAGACGGGGGTGCTAGTGAATTGGATGACATAGCAAATGGAGAGGTGTTGGTAGTCTGGCGCGTGCCAACGGATAATAATGGCACTGGTAGTGGTACGCCTGATGCGTCCAATGCGAGGTTGATTTTGACGGCGACGGGCAGTGGTGCGGATCGTACGTTTGGGACAACGGATGACCAAGTGGCAACGACGACATTTACGGATGCCGATCCAGCATTATTACAGACTTACTTCGTGCCTGTGCCAGAGCAGCAAGTTAACTACATTTTCAACGATCTAGAAAATAACGTCTCCGATGGCATTATCAGTATTATTTCCATGACGATGAGCCGTGACGGAACCTTGATCTACTACGATCAGTGGGAAAATGGCTACGATTCCAATATTACTAACCCCACCAACATTTATAGCATCGGCAATCCAGGTGGCACTCAGATTTGGGGCGATGGCATTGATGAAAACGGTGCAGCGCCTGGTATCACCGGAGATATCTTCAAGGCTGGAGATATTGTCGTTTTGCGGAATGTCGTTCCCACCAACCCTCGTGGCACTCAGATTTACTTCGATGGGGGAGACAAGATTGGTGCTACTACCGCGATCGCTGTGACTCGCGGTTACTGGCCGCAGACGGTTGAAGGCAGTGGGGGATCGGTGTTAGGAGGAGCAGTCGAGGTTTTTGATATCTTCCGCTATGGCAAAGAGTACAAAGTCCCAGTGGGGCAAAACCTGACCAACGACAATGGTATGTTCAGCTACGCCGGACTGGCGGTCGGTGCGGCTCAAGACAATACCGTGGTTCAAATTGATGTCAACGGGGATGGCGATTTTGCTGATGCCACCGATGTCAACGTAACCCTCAATCAAGGACAAACCTATGTTGTCCGAGGCACTGGGGATGGCAGCAATCCTTCCCTTCCCAGTGGACCAGGAATCAATGTGAACTCAAGGGTTTTAGCGAGTAATCCCGTTCAAGTTGACTTGGTTACAGGGGTGATTAATGCCAACTTCCAGTCAGACTCCTTTGCTCTTAAGCCTCTGGACAAGTTGGGTAACAGTTACTATTCTCCTGTCACCACAACAGTTACCCCTAGTAACAATTCCGGTCCAGTCAGCTATTTTCTTTACAATCCTGGCAGTGGCACCATTACGGTCAACTATCGCACAACGGCTGACACAGGGGACTTGACTGTAGCTGCTGGTGAGACTGTTCGCTACACACCAACTGTGTCCGGATCGGGCATCCATTTCTATACGGGCGATCTCAACAATCCCAACGGTGGGAATTTTGATGTCATAGCAACCTACGATTCTGCTACTAGCAACTATATTGGTCAAAACTGGGACTGGGGCTGGACTTTAACTCCCCAAAACGGACTGACCAGCCAAGTGGTAGTGGGCTGGGCGCAAGGTTCGTCGGATACTAATGGGAATGTGGTCGCCGGTGCAAACGGTAGCCCTCTATGGGTGACGGCAACTACTAATACGATCGTCTATGTGGACTGGGATGGCAATCCTGCCAACAGCACACTGTCCGCACCTAATGGACAAAAATACGACATCGCCTATACAGTCAACGCCCTGCAATCAGTTCGCCTGTACGACTCCAAATTTAATGACAGCGATCAGAGTGGGGCACGCCTGTTTACGACCGATGGTGCGTTAATTGCAGTTGCCTACGGGGAGGATCAGACACCGCAACGTGATGTCCCAAATCCGTTATCCACTCCCCTTACAACTAACATTAATAACAATCCAAACTTTGGCTCAACAGCAAGTTCTCCCTACCTCGATGTGGGAACGAATGTACTGCCATTGCCAGCGCTGGCTATTAAGAAGTTCATTAATGGACAGGATGCAGACAGCCCGACAGGTCCGGTGATTCTGGTGGGCAGTACAGCAACGTTTACCTATAATGTCAGCAATAACGGTGGGAATCCCCTGAAGAATGTGACTGTCGTTGATGATGGCGGTCCCGATTCTTCCTTTGCCCCTAACCCCGAAGTGAACTCCGGCGGATTCAACATTGGTGACGGAAATTCAGACAACAAACTTGACACTGGAGAAATCTGGAAGTACAAAGCGACAAAAACAGTTACTGCTGGTCAGTACACCAACATTGCAACTGTCAATGCTAAGGATCTCAGCGGGCAGGATGTAGCCCCTGATGCTGACCCTGCTAATTACTTGGGTGTCGTAGGCGCAGTCGTCATCGAGAAACAAGTCTCTCTGGATGGCATTAACTGGTTTGATGCCGACTCCCCCACCGGACCCGTCGTCATCGTGGGTCAAAACGTCAAGTACCGCGTTGCTGTCACCAACAACTCCACCGGCGGATTAGCAGCCACTGTTGACCTGAGTGATGCCGTTATTATCGGTAGTATTTCCGCCCTCGACTTCAAGTTCAGTGGCAACCAGACCACCTCGGTCGCAGCCGGAGCCACCATTTACTCCGATGTGATTACCACCACCGCTCTAGCTGGTCAACAAACTGACCAAGCTTCAGCCACAGCGACCATCACTGACGGTACCAATACCACCTCAGTGACAGTTGCTCCTGATAATGCTAATTACTTTGGACAAAATCTTCAAGGCGACCTAAAGATTACCAAGACCGATTACCTGACCAAAGTAGTACCCGGACAATGCGTAACTTACACCATTGTAGTTAGCAATTGTGGTCCTGATACCGCTACTCACGCGCTGGTAGAGGATTTATTCCCCAGCAACCTGACAGACGTGAAGTGGACAAGCAAGGCAGCTAAGGGAGCTACAGACAATAAAGCCAGAGGAACTGACAATATCGAGGATTACGTAACCCTGCCAGCGGGTAGTAGCATCACCTACAAAGTGACGGGAACAGTAGTTGGTGGCCCTGGCAGCCACAAAGTTTCCGACTGTCATAGAACCTTAACCAATACCGCGACGGTTACCGCCCCTTCTGACTTCACCGACACCAACCTCGAAAACAACACCGCCACCGATATTGACACAATTATGGCCGCACCCGGTGTCCACAATGCTCATTTTTGGCAAAATACCAAATGGCAGAAATCCTGGGACGGCATCCAAGGCAACGAACACTCCCAAAAAACAAGGCCGAATTTCCCAGATAGCGACCTCTTACTCTCACCCTATACCAACTCTGCCCGTTCAGGAAAAGTCTTAGATCCAATTACCCGTAGATACGGAGTGGGACTGCTCATAGGAGACTACAATCACAATGGCAAAACTGACAAAAAAGAAAATACCCTCTTCTACACCCGCGCACAGGCACTTCAGATTGTTGATTCCTCAATGCACCCCAACAACCGAGACACGCGTTACATACTTGGACGGGATTTAGTGACTAGCTGGCTGAATTACCTCGCTGGTAATTCGATTGATACCCCTAATTCTAAGGATCAAGATGCTCGTGACTATATCAACGAGGGAATTCACTGGTTGCAAGCCTTAACACCAGATCAAAATAGGGATGGCAAAGGTGATGGCTATCTGCAAGGATTAACAGGTAACGAAACCTCCAATTCACGGACTCCACAGATTCTAGCTAGATCTTCCTACTGGAAGTCTGGTATTTCAAGTGCATCGAATTTACCGAACTCCTATAAATCGAACACTGACGTTCTCTATCCTATAGACGCTGGTATCTCTATTCACACACACCTGGATAATTACAACAACAATATCTTCTAGGTAGGGTTCTTAGGGAACACACAAAAAACAAATCACCCAAAAATACTAGGGTGGCTTGGGGTGGCAATTTTTGTCGCCCCCTCAACTATTCTAGTTCAGTAAAGCAAAATTGTTTGACATCTGGAAAATTTGTCTGCATATTCCCTAATTTCCAGGTGATTAACTGCTCACAAAACCACGTTTAATTTGTTCACGTTCAATGGCTTGAAATAAAGCTAGAAAGTTACCTTCCCCAAAACCTCGAGCCAGAGAACGACGTTCAATAAACTCAAAGAAAAAAGTTGGTTCTGAAAAAATAGGTTGGCTAAATATTTGTAATAATAACTCTCCTAGAGGAGCATCTTCATGCCAGTCTACTAAAATTTCTTGGTCGGATATAGCTTGCAACTCTTCAGTTGACAAAGAAAATTTATGCCGTTGTTGGAGTTGGAAATAGTAATTTTGAGGAACAGAAAGAAAAGATAAACCAGCACCCCGAAACCGAGAAATTGCATTCACAAGATCAGGTATCATTAAAGCAATATGTTGAATACCAGCCCCTCGATTCACATCTAAAAATTCTTGAATTTGTGAACTAGGTGAAGCTGGTTCATTAATCGGTAATTGAATATTACCATGGGGAGAAATCATCACTTGACTATGTAAACCAGAACGATCAGTTTTAATCTGAAAACTTTGTTGAGGTTGAAAATCAAAGATTTTTTGATACCAATTAACAGCAGTTTCTAACTCACCAACTCCCACATTTAAAACTAGATGATCAATCGCAGTAATAGCACGGTATAAACTATTTTCGACCTCTGCTATTTTTTCCTGATTTCTAGTCATTAATGTATGATTTAACCCACCCCAACCAGCGATTTTAGCATACTGACAAAATCCAGCATTTTGAAGAGGTTGGAGAATTTTTGCACCATTGCTTATGGCCTTTGCTGTCAATGCTTCTACATTGTCAACAGCAAAAGCAACATCAGCCACACCGGGAGGATGTTGACGCAAAAACTCAGCTACAGGACTAGTAGGTAAAATGGGGGAAGAAAGTAAAAAGCAGACAGTTCCACTTTTGACAACTTCTGTACAAGTATGCAAAGATTTTTGATGATGAGAAAGACTTGGAAAAATGCCATTATTTATTACTTGAAAACCAAGACAGTATACAAACCAATCTCGCCACTTTTGGGCATCTTCGACATAAAAGTGAATGTGATCAATTTGCAGCATAATAATTTCTTGAAAACATTAAAAACCCAGTATTTACTATCATCTTTTATCTCTTACATACTAGAAAAATAAATGACTCTCGGGTTGAATATTAATTTCCATTGGTATAGCCTGGGGTTCAGCGGATAAAGCATAAAAAATAGCATTTGCCGCAGTTTCACAACTCAGCATTTTATTCCGGTCTACTTTTAAATTTACCTGATCCCAAAAAGGAGAATCTATCCCCCCAAAGTAAAAAAGTGTCATTTTCACCCCAAAACGTTTCAATTCTTCTGCTATACATTTGCTAAAACCCACTACACCGAATTTAGAAGCAGAATAAGCCGCAGCCATGGGCATTGAATGTTTACCAAGAATACCGACAACATTACAAATATGACCAGATTTCCGTTTTTGCATCTCCTTAGCTGCGGCTTGAGTGGTGTAAAAACAGCCTTTTAAATTCAAATCCAGCATTGCCTCTAAATCCGCTGGTTCGATGGTGTTGTAGGCTTTAAGAAGACCTGCTCCTGCTGCATTTACTAAGACATCAATGTGTCCAAAAAGTTCTATTGTTGTTTGAATTAATACTTCTACCTCCTGGGGTTGAGTAATATCTGTGGGAACTGTCAGCACATTTGCTGATAACTCATTAGCTAATACTGCTAAATTTTCCCTGTTTCTGGCTGCAAGTACCAATCTTGCACCAGTAGGCGCTAATTGACGAGTTAAGGTTGCACCAATTCCACCTGTAGCACCGACAATGACAATAACTTTATTTTGTAGCATGATGATATTTATATTTCTTTACAGACTATATTCATGATATAGGAATCTGGTTTGATTCGTGAATTTACTTGTGTGAGGGAATCCCCACCAAATTAATCAAACATATCATAATTCCGACTTTTTAACACCTACCTCCCATCTTTTACCTACTTGCTGAATTTGCAAAGACTTGCAAGAATGCAAAAATTTAGCAAAACTACCACTAATCTTTAATTGTTTGATTTGTTCAGTTATTGGTTTACCATATTGCTGATAAAATTTACTTCCCAAAATACTAATATCAATAAATCTCTGATTATCTACTCTGCTTAAATCAGTCAAAATATTCTTAATTACTTTCTCTAAATCTGCGGGAGAATCAATCATAAACAATTCCTTTAATATCGGAATTTCAGCTTGTGAAATATCCTGACTATCTTCTATTTTTGATTGATGATATTCAAAAAGTGTGACATACAATTCAGATTTTTCATCAATTTGATGAACTACAAACTCAGATGGATAGTGAATAAATACGTCTTTAGCCTGTTTACCTGGGAAGTGATGAGCAATAACTTGACTAATAGTTAATTCATAGTTGGTTTTAAATAGTTTAGAAAGAATTGAAAGTTTAATCCAATAACTTGCAGTTTGTTTTTGCTGTAATTTAATTAAACCCTTAAATTGGGCAATAAACTGTTCTATAGACGGTATTTCTGGTAAAGGTTTGAGAGAATAATTGACAGTTTCACTAGTCGCGCTGTTGAATACTCTAATATTTTCCCCATGCTGACTGACTTGGTAGACTAATATGCCATTTTGCTGTAATGTATTACATAAGTTTGTCATTACCTTATCTGATGAACAAACAAAAACTTCTTTAACGTTGAGATAGCGTTCATGAATAGAAGAACCCACTGCAATCATTTTACCATCAGCATTATCTCTACCCATGGGAACATGAATTAAGTCATAACCACGTTGATGTAATTCAACATCCAATTTTCCCCGATTTGACCAATTTGCAAAAGCAATTTTTACTTGCAAAGGACAATTACAAGTTGTGGTTAAAAATCTTTCTGTATTTGTATTAAGTTGCAGGTTTTCTGCATCTAAAAGCAAAATGGCTATACCAGCAGATTGTCGCTGGAGTAAATGTGTAGTAATTAAATCATTATTCTCTGGATTTAACTGGTCAACATAGGCAAGTAAATCTGATACTATTTTTGAATTAAAAGCCACAGGAATAAGCACTGCTTTGAGTAATGATTGCAGTTTTTGCGATAATTCATCCCAGCTTTGTGTTTGACCAAGTATAGCCCTAAATTTTCCACTTAAAGCCGATTTATTGGTAGATATTTGCCAGTTAATAGTTCGATATTTTGCCATCAATAATTCTGGTTGCTGTTGTTGAATAGCAATAATTGATTGACAAATTTCGACAGAGATTTTTTCTAATAAGGCAGAATCATGATAGGACATAACTTACATCATACGGTGGAGCATCCTAATGAGAAAGTCTGAGCTATGAAAATATACTTTCCAGAATTTAACTTTCAGTAACTTCTATAACTTTAACTGTTACCTTACCTTGTGCCAACTGAATCACTAAATTTTCTCCTATAGTTAATTCTGATACGGAATGAGGAATTATACCATTTTCTGTTATCACTCCCGCGTAACCACGCTGTAATACAGATTGAAGGTCAATATTAGCTAATTTTGGTGTAATATTTCTATCCCATTGTTACTTATAATAGCTGTACACAAGTCTGTAATTCGCTGTTTGTGTATGTACGCATGAATCAGCACCTAAATCTGTTAAGGATTCATCCCTTTGGTGTCTATACTTGCAAGACTTTTAGCTATTTTTTGATACATTTTTTAATAAAAATAACTTACAGTTTAGCATAACAAGTACCGAAGATGCGAAATTTTCAATAATATATACAAGGCTTATTTATATTAAATTATGAATAAATATACTTACTTGCATCTTGGCGCAAAAGTTTAATTAAAATGTGGTTAATTTAGCTAAAAATGGCTGTAAGCGGAAAACTCCACCTCCGTGTCCTTTGTGTTTCGTCCAAAAAAAAGATTGGTGAACACAAATAAAGAGAAAATTGGCTAAAATAAGTAAAACTAGCAATTTCCTCGACAACATTCTCAGTAGCCTATAATTGTTAAATCTCAAAAACAATACCATCAATAAATCAACTATGCAAACAGAATATCGGCAACGTCGTGAGCAGTTAATGGCGAAAATAGGCAGCAGTACAGCGATTTTTAGGAGTGCGCCCACAGCAGTAATGCACAACGATGTCGAGTATGTTTATCGTCAGGATAGTGATTTCTTTTACTTAACTGGCTTTAATGAAGCCCAAGCAGTCGCAGTTTTAGCACCCCATCATCCAGAACATCAGTTTATATTATTTGTGCAACCGAAAGACCCAGAAAAGGAAGTTTGGAATGGTTATCGTTGTGGAGTAGAGGGAGCAAAAGAACTTTATGGTGCAGACGCAGCTTACTCCATTGCAGAGTTAGACGAGAAATTACCCCAATATTTAGAGAAAGCCGCTTGTATTTATTATCATTTAGGGCGTGACCACCATTTTAACAACAAAATTCTCCAACATTATCAAAAGCTACTCCTAAGCTATCCTAGACGCGGTACGGGTCCAACCTCTATTGTCGATGCTGGTACTGTTATTAACAATTTAAGGTTATATAAAAGCAAAACAGAATTAGACCTTATCCGTCAAGCTGTAGAAATTGCAGCAGAAGCTCATAATCATGCTTTGAAAAACGCTACGCCGGGACGTTATGAGTATGAAATTCAAGCAGAAATAGAACATATCTTCCGGTTACGAGGCGGAATGGGTCCCGCTTATCCTTCTATTGTTGCTTCTGGTGCGAATGCTTGCGTACTTCATTATATTGAAAATAAATGTAAAATGCAAGAACATGATTTACTGTTGATTGATGCTGGTTGTGCTTACGGTTATTATAATTCAGATATTACCCGGACGTTTCCTGTTAGTGGTAAGTTCACACCAGAACAAAAAGTATTATATGAAATTGTATTAGCAGCACAAAAACAAGCAATAGCAGAAGTTAAACCAGGTAATTCTTTTCATGCACCTCATAATGCAGCGGTACGGATCTTAACAGAGGGATTAGTGGAACTGGGTTTACTCAAAGGGGAAATTGATAAATTAATCGCCGAGGAAAAATATAAACCCTTTTATATGCACCGGACCAGTCATTGGTTAGGTTTAGATGTTCATGATGTCGGCGTTTATCAATATGGAGAAAACCCCCAAATCTTACAACCAGGCCAAGTGCTAACCATAGAACCAGGACTTTATATAGTCCCGAACACGAAACCTGCAGAAGACCAACCGGAAATTGACCCCCGTTGGGTGGGAATTGGGATTCGTATTGAAGATGACGTATTAGTTACTCAAGATGGAAATGAGGTTTTAACAGCCAAAGTTCCTAAGGAAATTAAGGATTTAGAAAGATAGTATTTTGCAGGGTGGGTAATGCCCACCACATCATGATTGAGAAGATATAAAATGTGAAATATCTTGATATTTATCTTCATTCTAAGCCAAAGCCGCCGCTGTAGGAATCCATTCATACTTAATAAACCGCCACAAAATTTCAATTAAGTTTAAATGAGGAGAATAAGTTGGGAGTTCAAAAATTGTAATATTACGCTCTCGCCATTCCTCAAGTTTTTCAAAAATGGTATCGCTAGACTTTGGCGATAAATTCGCTCTAGCAATTTGGCTGAAAGAGGATTGATTTCTCGAATAAATATCATTTTAATTAGAATTATTTGTATAATTAATTCTGTCCAGGTACTTAGTATCGGTAAAAGTGGAGATGGAGGAATTGATGGTATAATTAAAGAAGATAAATTAGGCTTAGATATTGTTTATGTTCAAGCTAAAAGATGGGATAATACTGTTGTTGGTAGACCAGAAATTCAAAAGTTTGTCGGGGCTTTACATGGACAAAGAGCAAGAAAAGGTGTTTTTATCACTACTTCTAGATTTTCCCAACTAGAGAATATGTGTCTATTATAGACAGTAAAATTGTGTTAATAGATGGAGAAGAATTAGCCCAATTAATGATTGATAATCATGTGGGTGTTTCCACAGTCTCTATTTACGAAATTAAAAAAATAGATTCCGATTATTTTACAGATGAGTAATTATTAAATAATAGACAATTAATATATGAAAACAGAGAATTTAAAAGCGGTAGAATTATTTGCTGGTATCGGTGGTTTTCGCTTGGGTATGGCAAATGCTAATATTGAAACTATATGGGCTAATGATATCAATGAATTGAGTTGTCAAGTTTATGAAAGTAATTTTGGGAAAGATTCTCTAGTTTTAGGTGATATTAATAAAATCCCGATATCAGATATACCCAATCATCATATACTAACCGCTGGTTTCCCTTGTCAACCATTTAGCCCTGCTGGTAAAAAATTGGGTGTGAGAGATTGTGTGAGAGGGACTTTATTTGAGCGTATTGTAGAAATAATAGATAAAAAACAACCGAAATATTTTTTCTTAGAAAATGTCAAAAGACTTTTAACAATGGAAAATGGCTATCATTTTCGAGTGATTTTAAATGCACTGTCAGAATTAGATTATTTTATAGAATGGAGAATTATTAGTCCTATTAGCTTTGGTATTCCTCAAAATAGAGACAGGATTTTTATTTTTGGGACTAAGTTAAATTCAGTGCATATAAATTCTCAACTTTTACAAAATACATCAGTTTTCTTAACTCAACCAGATTTAACTGATTTAGAAAATATAGAAGAGTTACTAGAAAAAGATATGATGCCTATAGTTGAAAATAAAGGTAAGAATTACAATTGGGGAATTGCTTATAAAAATAAAATGTTAACTTTGAATCTTTCTACTTTACCGGATATCAAGCCTAGACAGAAATTAAAAGATATTTTACAAGATGATTCAATAGTAGATCCTCAATTTGATTTTACATCTGATACCTTAGAACGAATTAAAAAAAGTAAAGCTGTACATCGTTATTGTCATGGTGTAGAATTATTATATAATCAAGATGGAGGCGCAAGATTAGGTTATACAATATTTGGAATTAATGGTATTGCATCAACATTAACTGCTTCGACATCAAGGCATTATGAACGTTATAAAGTAGCTGATAAATATCGGCGTTTAACTAATATTGAATATGCCAGATTGATGGGGTTTCCTGATGATTGGTGTCGAATAGCGAGAATTTATGATCAATATGCTTTATTTGGTAATGCAATTGTTCCTGCTTGTGTAGAATGGGTATGCCAAAGAATTGGTAAAAGCAATATTGAATTTACTAAATCTTCTTGGCAACAATTAACTTTGGCTATTTAATTTAAAAATGGAATTACTAACACTAGAATCTTTAAAAACGGCAGCACGTAATTTTTGCTCAGAATTAATTGTAACACGAATTCATAATTTGTACGGAGTTACAGATGGTAAAGCAGTGGGAACTTATGTTGAGTCTACTTTTAATCAATATTTGTCCTCAAGATATGAATATACCCTTGGTAGTGCTGCGTTAGGTATAGATTTTCCGGGACTAGAAGTAGATTTAAAAGTAACATCTATTAAACAGCCTCAGTCTTCCTGTCCATTTAGAAATGCAAGTCAAAAAGTCTATGGTTTAGGATATAACTTATTAATATTTGCATACGAAAAAATTGATGATCATAGTTCTCTAACTGCCAATTTAAAATGTCAGAATGTCGTTTTTGTAACTAAAGAAAGAACTGGAGACTATCAAACTACCTATGGAATTAAAGAAATTATCCGCCGCAATGGCAATAAAGATGATGTGATAGCTTTTTTAGAAGAACGTAATTTTCCTTTAGATGAAATTGGACGCAACGCACTAGCAGAAAGAATTTTACAATCACCCCCAGAAATAGGCTACTTAACAATTTCTAACGCTTTACAATGGCGGTTACAATATAGCAGAGTTATCCAAGTTTCTACAGCAGGAACAACAACAGGAATAGAAAATTTATTAGTGTAAAAATCTGAATAAAGATAGTTACTCCCTTCCTAATATAGGATTACCTATCTTTCTTCTTCCTTCGTGATCTTCGTTTCTTCGTGGTTCATTTAACCTATATTTTTCTGGTAGAAACGGATTAAGAATTAACTTAATTTTAACCATATTGCGATCGCTAAGTGCTGCTGCAAGCAGATCACGAATTACCGACAAATTAAAAATAATGTATAATAAGGAATTTATATCATAATTCCTAACTAACTTAATTCTGTAACTAAGACCATGCACAATGCCGCTGAATTCCAAGACGCTTATGATGTAATTGTCGTCGGTGCAGGTCACGCAGGTTGCGAAGCAGCACTGGCTACTGCCCGCCTCGGTTGTCGAACTCTGCTATTGACCCTAAACTTAGATAAAATCGCTTGGCAACCCTGTAACCCCGCAGTCGGTGGACCAGCTAAATCCCAATTAACCCATGAAATAGACGCGTTAGGGGGGGAAATTGGCAAAATGGCAGACCGGACATACTTACAAAAACGCGTCCTCAACTCTTCACGAGGTCCTGCGGTTTGGGCATTACGAGCGCAAACTGATAAAAGAGAATATGCAGCGATAATGAAGGGAATTGTCGAAAATCAAGAGAATTTGACAATTCGAGAAGCCATGGTGACAGATTTAATTTTAAATGATCATAATCAAGTTATTGGTTTAGAAACTTATTTTGGCGTATCTTTTCACTGTAAAGCGGTAATTCTCACCACTGGCACATTTTTAGGTGGTAAAATTTGGGTGGGAAATAAATCCATGGCCGCAGGACGTGCGGGAGAGTTCGCAGCAGAAGGGTTAACACAAACTCTCAACCGCTTAGGATTTGAAACCGGGAGGCTGAAAACTGGGACACCAGCACGGGTCGATAAACGTTCTGTTGATTACAGTAAAATGGAAATTCAACCCGGAGATGACGCTGTGCGGTGGTTCAGTTTTGACCCCCAAGTGTGGGTAGAACGGGAACAAATGCCTTGTCACATGACTCGGACAACTAAAGAAACTCATCGTTTAATTAAGGAAAATTTACATCTGTCCCCGGTGTATGGTGGTTGGGTAGAAGCAAAAGGACCTCGCTATTGTCCGAGTATTGAAGATAAAATTGTTCGCTTTGCTGATAAAGAAAGTCACCAAATCTTTATTGAACCGGAAGGAAGGGATATTCCTGAATTGTATATTCAAGGTTTTTCTACCGGTTTACCCGAAACTTTACAAATTTTAATGTTGCGGAGTTTGACAGGTTTGGAAAACTGTGTAATGTTACGTCCTGCTTATGCTGTAGAGTATGATTACTTACCTGCAACCCAGTGTTTTCCCACGTTAATGACTAAGAAAATCCCGGGATTATTTTGTGCGGGACAGGTAAACGGGACTACAGGTTATGAAGAAGCTGCCGCTCAAGGGATAGTAGCGGGAATCAATGCAGCGCGGTTTGTACGGGGTGAAGAAATGATTATTTTTCCCCGTGAACAAAGTTATATTGGTACATTAATTGACGACCTGTGTACGAAGGATTTACGAGAACCTTATCGAATGCTTACTAGTCGCTCAGAGTATCGGTTATTACTGCGTTCTGACAATGCTGATCTGCGTATGACACCTCTGGGACGGGAAATAGGTTTAATTGACGATCTGCGCTGGGACTTGTATACTCAAAAACAAGCACAAATTACTGCGGAGAAAGAACGCCTACATTGTACTAGAATAAAGGAGAATGAACCGGTGGGGCAAGCGATCGCTAATGATACCCAGCAAGCTATTAAAGGTTCTATTACCCTCGCTGATTTACTGCGTCGTTCAGGTATCCATTACATTGATTTAGAACGTCACGGACTCCATAACCCCAACCTCAAACAAGCGGAAAAAGAAGGAGCAGAAATTGATATTAAGTACGCGGGTTATTTAGCAAGACAGCAACACCAAATTGACCAAGTTGCCCGTCAAGCAAATCGCCAGCTACCTGGTGATTTAAACTACTCAACTATTGAAACTCTCTCTAAAGAATCTAGAGAAAAGCTGAACAAAGTTAAGCCCCTCACTATTGGACAAGCTGCAAGAATTGGGGGAGTTAACCCAGCCGATATCAATGCCTTGCTGATATATTTAGAAATAGCTAAAAACAAGGCTGCTCCAGCGATTTCTCAGTAAGTGCCTCAAGTAGAGGTCAATAGTTGGTTATTTGCTAACTTTTTTCCCAACTCTGTCTATAAACTTTTCTAACTAAATATTACCAAAATTTCCAGAACAGATTAGAATTTAGTACCATCAGCTAATCAAATTCTGGACTCTGACAAGAAAAATCGGCTGTTTAATTAGAAAAGGTAGTTTATTTCCACAACAGTAGCGGTATTGTTTTTCATTATTTTTTAGCTACAATCGAAAAAGCCTATGTTACCCAAATCCAGCACTGATTTACTTGTTTCAGAAGCATCTGATAGCACCAGCATGATCGTGGATTTTGTCACTAATGAGCCTTGGTCCATAGAAAGCTATGCTGAAGGCTTAATGGATGAACTTTTTACGGATATTGACAACATTCTTGATGGTCGAAACCAGCGGAATTATTCTAGAGACAGGAAGGAATCCGTACCTGTGCAAACCATGACATTTAAAATACCAGATGTGGTTTTGTCTTCAACAGTTAATATCCCATTACAGTCCGCTTTACCTATTAAAAATATCCAAGCCGGGACACTGGTAGTTAATCCTTCTTCTATGAGGGCAATTAATACTGATAGTCAAAGCCAACCCAATATTTTAGGTAAACTAATATTCATGGGATTAGGGTTAACTGCGGCTACATTAGGGATGGTCTACTTAACGGATTCTGGGTTATTAACTACAATAATTAGCCAATTAACTTCCCAAAGTTTATCAAATCCCCAAATACCATCATCTGTGGCGGTGAAAGCAGATTCACAGTTAGATTTAGTAAATTATATGTTGGGGGCTTTAAATGTAATAGAACAGCGGGAAACGACCAATGATAAAATAACTATTAAACCTGGATTTCCTAATGGTGATTTTAACCAAATAACTGCTGCAACTTTGCCTGTACCTGTAGCAGCGAACAATGTACCAGTTGCGACTAATCGCTTAATCCCCCCTAATATAGTTGAGCGTATATATATTCCAGTTTATCAGTCACCAGCACCTAAATATCAAATACCAACTGTTCCCGCAGTACCAATACCAAAAACATTACCTTCACCTTCATCTTTAGCAGTTAATAATCCTCTTATTAATGTTAAAAAACCAGCAATTAAATCTATAGAAAACCCAAGTCAGGTTAAGCCTAGTTCAGTCGCAGTTAATACTCAACCGCTGAAAGTCGCACCATCAAAATTGCCAACTATTGTACCTTTACCAGCCAAAGAGCCTACTAATATGGTACAACAGGATTCTGTGCCTATCTATTCCGCACAATTAGATGGATTATTGGAGTTAGGGAATAAATCTGTGGCTTTGTTTAAAGTCGATGGTATCAGTCGCCGGATTAGTCTAGGTGAAAATATTGGTTATACGGGTTGGGTATTAGTAGAAGTCAGTAACGGTGAAGCTAGGATTCGTCGTAATGGTGAGGTACGATCTATTTATACAGGACAAAAGCTTTAATTCTATTTTTAACTGAAAATCAGGTAGAATCTCCTAAGTTGAGTTGCAATCAAAGATGTTCACACAAAAAAGCTGGAAGAATTTTAAGGTATTTGCAGGTGTATTTTGTGCTGTTGCTCTGACACCGTTTTTTGTGGTTAACTCCTCTGCACAGGCCGCAGATACCGTTGTGATTCGCTATGGACCTTTGGAGGAATCAGCATCCTTAAAAGAGTTAAAAAAGTCTACAGAAACTGGGGAATTACCGGCTAGTTTGGGAACTTATACCCAGAAAATGACTGAAGAACAGCGTCGCTTTTTGGTGGAGGGGCTAAAAATCCAAATTCCCATAAATGTTATTACTTTAGATAGATTAATCAGTACCCAAATTGGAACTACAATCTTAAGCGATGTCTCTACAGCTATTACCCGTCCAGATCAAGCGGGATTACAAGCTATGAGGGGTGGATTAATTTTAGGTGCTAATTCTCCACAGGGCTTATCTATACTGAGTTTTATCGAGGCCTATCCCAGTAAACGTTTAGTAATTAATTTACCTCAAGCTATAACTGTAGCGAGGAGTTTAAATGGTGCATTTATCCGCACTCAGCGGTTTATGTTTGGTCTTTCTCCCCAAGTTGACCCCAAAGATATCAAAGTTGCGTCTTCTCTAGATCCTACTCAAGCAGGAAGCGAGCAGGTACAGACGCTCAAGTTAAGTCTTAATGACGAAAAGCGTCAACGACAAATTCCCCTAGATGTTTATTTTTCTAGTTCTGCGAGTACAAATAAACCTGTAATTGTGTTTTCTCATGGTCGGGGTTCAGTGAAGACTGATTTGCGCTATTTAGCTGAACATTTGGCTTCTCATGGTTATATCGTTGCAGCTTTAGAACATCCTGGTAGTAATAAAACTAGTTTTAAAGCAGTTAATCAAGGGAAAAAACAACTGGTTACACCTCAAGAATTTTTAGACCGTCCGCGTGATGTCAGTTTTATTTTAGATGAATTGGAAAAACTTAACCAAACTGGGAATAGTCCCTTACAAGGAAAACTAGCAACTAATAATGTGATGATTGTAGGTCATTCTTTTGGTGGAGGAACGGCTTTAGCATTAGCGGGAGGTGAATTACAAATCGAAAACCTGAAACAACGTTGTCAACAAAATTTATCTACAGCTAACCTGGGAGAACGAGTCCAGTGTGCTGGTCAAGTATTACCAGAAAAGACTTATCAATTGAGAGATGCTAGAATTAAACAAGCGATCGCTCTTAATCCTACCACTTCTTTAATGTTTGGGGAAACTGGGTTAACAAAAGTACAAATTCCCACATTAATTCTATCCAGTTCCGCAGATAAAATCACCCCTGCATTAACTGAACAAGTTATGGGTTTTGCGAAAATCCCCTCTCCAAAATGGTTAGTGGGTGTGGTTGGTGCTTCTCATTTAAGTGTTGTAGATCCTAGCGTAATTTTAGATCAAAAAGAACAATCCAATACAGCTATTTTGAATCAAGAAGTAACAGGAGAAAAAGCTGAAGACGTGCGGAAATTTCTCAAAGGTGTTACCCTAGCAATGGCAGCACAGTTAACGCCTGAAGCTAGTCAATATGCTCCTTTTTTGACTTCCGACTATGCTCAAATTTCTTCAACTCGGCTCTTTCCATTTCGGATAGTGCGAGAACTTTCTCCTGAGATGATACAAGAAGCACAAGGTCCAGGTATGACAGCCGATAAATAATAGGTTGAAGGACGAGCAAATAAATAAAAAGGCTTGGAGGGTAAACCAAGCCCCAACTTCACTCAGGGTAAAATATATAATCAATTCTATAGAATATATATATTTTAAAAATCCTTCTCAAGAGAGAATATTCAAGATTATCTGAGCATAAGATTTCAACAGGACTTACGCAACTAGCAAATTATTAAGGTGTATCAGATATCAAATATCTGTATACAAGTAAGACCTCTAAAATTAGAATGTTGGAAACCTCAAAGTACATCAATTTCATCCATGTTGGGTTGCGCTTTGCTTAACCCAACCTACGGTACTAATAAAGTATATATAAGTGATTACAGAATTTAGAAAATTCTTGAGTCTCATTAAGTAAATCTTTAACCTTCATGATGATATCCTTGTAGTATTTTTAATCTGCTCCAAATAGTTTTGATTGTAACACAATAAATCATTATGAAAACTTCCGGTACAGCAACAGAGTTAGCGCACCTCAAACCCTATTGACAAGAGGATTGATGTGAGATGTGGGAGGATGTAAAAGTGAGACAAATTAAGGTATTGAATGTGTGCAAAATCATTTTCATTTGCGCCTTTGCGTGAGAATTTAATTAAACCCCCTACAAAAAGCAGAGGGAATAATCAAACCTTAAACCTTGGGTTTAAAAGTCGAAACAACGTACAACTCTTTCAATTGTTTTGCGTCTACATTTCCAGGAGTATCTGTTAACAAACAACGAGCTTGTTGAGTCTTAAGAAAAGCAATCACATCACGAATTGATTCTTCTCCCGATAACAACATTACCAACTAATCTACACCGTAAGCAATATCACCATGAAAAGGAGTTCGATATTTAAAACTTTCGGGCTAGGTTGGTTAAATGTCAAGGCTTTCCCATCATCTAGCATTAACATTAATTGTAGTAGTTTTAGTGCCTAGTTAAATAGTTGTTTTTAAGCACCTATAAGTCTCAACTAAACAGATACACTCTCGTTGAATATATTTTGTACGGCAGTAGTGCCGAAAAACTTTAAGTTTTGTTAATAGTAACTCATATACTGAATATTGACTTGAGTTCGTGTTATGATAACCGTGTTTCCACTAGAGTATCAATAAATAGACAGGATTACTGCCTTGAATAAAAATACTCATAATTCCGAGCAAAAAAGTCCAAAAAACCAGGAGAAAAGCAAATGATAATTAACGGTACGATAAATGATGATGGGATCGTAGGTACGCCAGGCAATGATATCATCTTACAGCAGTTTGATATCAAGTCCAGTACAAGAATAGCTATCTAAATAGGGTCAAAAAACAATCCACAATGATTAAACCAATTGAGAGCATTTTCATCA
>Ga0208596_1000224_pt1 | contig 18850 bp, 16 predicted proteins | sample LakMenEpi12Jul11_FD_150686 | JGI IMG/M metagenome (GOLD analysis project Ga0208596, IMG submission 150686) | Freshwater microbial communities from Lake Mendota, WI - 12JUL2011 deep hole epilimnion (SPAdes) | ecosystem: Environmental > Aquatic > Freshwater > Lake > Epilimnion/Euphotic zone ...
TGCTGAAGTTTCTTTAACATCCCCTGCTTGCATATCCATCATTTTCTTAATTGCTTTTTTGCCTAAAGCTTCCTCAAGCGTTTCGATGAATTGCATCAATGGGACAGGATTTCACTTATAATTTGAGGAATATAAGAGGAGTTCATCATGACGGCTTTATTTGAATATTTACATACAATTCAATCGGTTTGGGTAGACAATCTTGAGTATCAGGTGAAAGAAGGTTGGTTGTGGTTAGATCCTGTGTTGACTTTGGTGCGTGATTATTTTTTTGAGACTACAGTTGTGGTGACAGTGATTCTTTTATATATCATTATTTTTTCCGTTATTTCACTTTATAATCGACAACCACAAAATAAAAAAATTACTTATTCGGATGAGTTTAAGAATTTAGTTAAAGGCGTCGATCTTCATCTAGGTAACGATCCTAAAAAATCTCCAGAAAAAACGCCAACAAAAAAGAAAGTTATCTAACTGCTATAAAAAGGGTAATCGGTATAACCTTTTTCTGTGCCACCGTAAAATGTTTTTTGATCGGGCTTATTGAGCGGGTAATTATTCTCCAACCGATTAACTAAATCTGGATTTGCAAGAAAAGGCACACCAAAAGCAATAAGATCAGCTTCGTTATTATCAATCGCACTCTCAGCCATAGCTTTGTGATAACCATTGTTCGTCATGATATTCATGCCACCATGAGATTTAAATAATTTTTTCAACTCAGCAAAATTAACTTTCGGATTGGCATCTCGAGGCCCACCTGTTTCACCTTCAATGATATGGAGATAAGCAATTTTTCGTTTACCTAATTCAGACACGACATAGCTATATAAGCTTTGTGGATCTGAATCATCAATGTCATTAAATGTGGATGCAGGTGAAATTCGACAGCCAATTAAATTGGCTGGATACACCTTAATAATTTCATCGATCACTTCCAACAAAAAGCGTGTACGGTTTTCGATCGTGCCACCATACTCGTCAGTTCGATGATTTGTTTTATCTCTTAAAAATTGATCAATAAGATATCCATTTGCCGCATGCACTTCAATCATATCGAACCCAGCTTTTTTTGCATTTAAAGCAGCTTCTACATATTTTTTTGTTAAAGATTTAATTTCATCAACCTCCAACGCTTCAGGTTCAGATACATCAACTAAACCTTTGCTATTAAATGTTTTTGCTTTGGCCCTAATCGCTGAAGGCGCTTGAGGTGCCATGTTATTGGGCAATAATTCGCTATGAGAAATGCGACCGACATGCCAAAGCTGAAGGCAAATCTTTCCATTCTTTTGATGCACGGCATTAGTAATTTTTTTCCATCCTTCAATCTGACCTTCAGAATAGATACCAGGTGTTGAAATATAGCCTTGACCCTCAGGACAAATTTGTGTGGCTTCCGCAATGATTAAACCAGCGCTTGCTCGTTGTTCATAATAAGTGACGTTCATATCTACAGGTTCACGCTCTGCATTAGCTCGATTCCGCGTTAATGGTGCCATAACGCAACGGTTATTCAACGTTAAATGACCTAATTGAAATGGGCTATATAGTGAATGTGTTGTCATAAGAGTCTTTTGAGTTTTTATTGAAATTTAGAATATAACATCCCTATTCTACTTTTAAATAGGGCGTGAGTAATTTTAGAGCGAGTTACTTTTTAACCGGCTTTTTTTCTTTCGCTTTAGATGACTTTGTTTTCTTAGCCGCCTTTTTCGAAGGAGCTACTTTTTTAGTTTCTTTTTTAGATAATATCTTTGTTTTCTTGATTGCTGGCGGTTTAGCAGTACTTTTAGCAACTAACGATGCTTCCAGTTCTTTGACTTGATTCTCAAGAATATCAATGCGCTGTAATTTAGTGTTTGCATCATCTAATTGCGCCTTAAGATTTTTAATTTCTAAATCTTTAAAATAAGTCGCTTGATAACTTGCATAACCATAAATGAGTGAGCTGATCGTAATCAATCCCGCGCCAATATAAATCGCTAATGTTTTTTTGTTTGTTTTCTTTTTCTCAGGGATATTAAAAGGCGTTTCTTCTTTTTGATCAAATTCCATTTTGTTTTCCTTATTATTTAATACGGGTTATTCGTACACTCTTAGCTTCTATTTTAGCTAAAAAAGTTTTACTTAACTCTTTATTAATCGTTTTATGTTTTTTATTAATTGCCTCTATATTTGCATTATCAATTAAAAAACTCTCACCAATTCCCATAATTTGATAGGGATAGTAGCCAGAGGTATTAAAACGCAATGACTTTCTGCACTCTATAAACTTAAAATGCCGCGTTCTAAATCTAAAAATTACTTCTTTTAACTTTTTTAGCATTATGCAAAGAACTTCCAGGCGAGCGTTGTTATAAATGCTGCAATCGAAATATAAAGATATTTTTTAAAGCTTTTACCTAAATTATTTTTTTTAGCTTTTTGAAAACTATTATCAGTTGTATCTATTTCATATTGCGTGATAACAGCATTTATATCGATATTAAGAAACCGACAATAACGTTTGATGACTGCTTGCTTTAATTTATTTGAATGAAAAAAAGCACCTAGGTTGTTCTCAATCGCTTGCACTTGCTGCACAGATAAACATAATTCTGTTGCGATATCATCTATTTTAAGTTTTAGTTCACGACGCGTATTTGTAAGGACTTGCCCGTTGTATTCGAGGTTTGACATAAATTAAAAGTGTAGGAAATAAGTAGCATTTTAATTTATTTTACGTTTAATGGATATACGTGATATGGACAATTATTGAATCATTTTTCTAATTTTTTTAGGCCCGCCTTTAGCTAAAAAATCCCAAATAGGCGCAGGTAAAAACTTCATAAGGGTGCCCACAATATTCATTTGCCAAGGAATGATGATAAACCCCCTTTTATTTTTAATGGCTCGCATAAATCGTAAAACTGCGTCATCGACATCCAAAATAAAAGGCATGACATAACGATTATGTTTTGTCATAGGTGTATGAATATAGCCTGGGGAAATGGTTGTGACATGAATCCCTAAAGGCTTCATCTCAATCCGTAAACTTTCTAGATAATTAATGAGAGCCGCTTTTGAAGTGCTATAAGCGCCTGACCCAGGTAAGCCTCTAATGCCGGCCACACTTGCAATCCCTACTAGTTGACCTGATTTCTGTTTTTTAAAAACTTTAATAAAAGGAAGAAAGGTGTGAATTACACCAAATAAATTAATCTCAATGATACGCTTAAATGTATGAAGATCTTCTTTTTCACCCGCAAGTGTCCCAGTGCTCACCCCTGCGTTCGCAATGACAATATCAGGCGCCCCGTATTTTTTTATGAAATGAGAAGCAGCTTTTTGAAGACCTTTTTGATCTGAGACATCCACTGCATAAATTTCACAAGGCACATGAATCTTTGCTTTTATTTTTTTAAGAAGCTCTAGCCGACGCCCCACTAATCCTAGGGTAGCACCCTCTTTCGCATACTGATTAGCTAATGATTCACCGATACCACTTGTGGCACCGGTGATAAAAACTTTTAAAGCTTTATTTTTTATTGCGATCTTTTCTGACATTGTTGATGATGAAATCAGCGATCTGAAGCGCTTCACTATTGCCACCTGCCATCGTACTTGAAGTAATGTATTTTCCATCAATCATGAGTGTAGGCACACCCGTAGCACCTGATGCTCTAAAAACTTGAGCAGCTTTATTTAAGGAAGCATTCATAGAAAATGAATTAAAAGCATCCTCCACTTTTTTACGATCAAGCCCTGATTTTAATGTGACCCACTGAAGAATCGCTTTTTCGTCACTTGGGTTAAGTGTGCGGTCCTTATGAACTGCATCAAATATAGCTAGGTGTAGCTTGTCAGCTATACCTAATGTTTCCATGGCGTAAAAGGCTCGTGCCATCGGCGCCCAATCAGGACGAGGAATAGCAGGCATACGTTTAAAGTAAATATCTTTAGGTAATTTTTTTACCCAGTCACTCAACATGGGATCCATTTGGTAGCAATGAATACATCCGTACCAAAAGAGCTCCGTGATTTCAATTTTATCTTTGTTATCTGTAGGGACCACTTGGACTGTTTTATCAAAATTGACTCCCACTTGAGGCTCTATCGCAAACGAAAGTGAACTAAAAAGCATTAAAAAAGTGATTAAGATTTTTTTCATAAAATATCCTTAATTATTTGTATTCGTATTGTTAAGTGTTGCCCTCACTAAAATAGGTTTAAAGCCATTTTTAACGAGATCGTTTTTTGTTTTCATAATTTGTGCATCATCTGTCAAAGGACCTACTCGTACTTTATGGACTACTTCATTATTTTGTGAAGGCGCTGTAAGTACGACCGCTTCAAATCCTAAAAGTGCCAATTTTGCTTTCGTATTATCAGCGTCTTTATCTGTATTAAATGAACCTACTTGATAAAAGTACACTTCTTTTTGTGGAATGCTGGCTGGATTTTTTAAAGCCTGTGTTGCTTCTCGATCCGAGATATCTTTATCGTTATTAGGCAGGATATTATAAAAATCAAATTTAGTCGGTTGATCTTGGATAGCATTATCTGCTGAGTTTTCTCCCTCAGGTTTAGCGCCCTGAATTTCAATACAGGCTCCATTCGTATCTTTACTTACAAAAGGACTTTTACCATTAGTAATAAAAACGGTAATACCAATAGATAAGCCAATACCTACAAGAATGCCCATAAAAAGGCCGTTCATAAAAGAGCTACCTGATTTACCTTTTTCCATATTTACCTTTTAAGCTACATATTTTCCGGAGCGTTGACACCGAGAAGATATAGACCATTTTTTAATACAATTTGTGTGGCACGAATGAGACTTAAGCGCGCTAACTTTTCATTTTCATTCTCAACCAAAAACTTAGTGTCATTATAATAGCTATGAAGATCGGCCGCACAGTCTTTTAAATAAGTTGCAATCGTATGTGGTGCTAATTCAACACCGGCATGTAAAACTATTTCTGGAAATTCGTTTAAGCGTTTAATAAGGATCAGTTCTTGTGTCGATTTAAGATCATCAATATTAACGTGATTTAATTGATTGATATCTCCACCCCATTGTCTTAAAACCCCTGCAATACGGGCATGCGCATATTGAATGTAATAGACAGGGTTATCCGAATTTTGTGTTTTAGCTAAATCAATATCAAAGACGAGTTGTGAATCAGGTTTACGAGCAACTAAGAAGTAGCGTGTGGCATCGCAACCGACTTCATCAATCAAATCGCGCAATGTGACATAATTTCCTGCGCGCTTAGAAAGCTTAACTTCTTCCCCGCCCTTCATGACTGTGATCATTTGATGCAACACATACTCAGGATAAGTTTCAGGAATACCAGCTTCTAAAGCTTGAAGCCCTGCTCTGACCCTTGTAATTGTGCTGTGGTGGTCTGAACCTTGTTCATTGATGACGCGTTTAAATCCACGCTCCCATTTATTGAAGTGATAGGCCACATCAGGAATAAAATAGGTGTAGCTCCCATCAGACTTTTTCATAACACGATTTTTGTCATCACCAAACTCTGTCGTTTTTAACCAAAGCGCATTGTCTTCTTCATAGGTAAAACCATTTTTGATGAGAGACGCGACTACTTTTTCAATGTGCCCATTTTGGTAGAAAGAAGATTCTAAAGTGAACACATCAAACTTAATTTGGAATGCATTTAAATCTTGATCTTGTTCATGTCTTAAATAAGCGACACTGAATTGTCGAATAGATTCTAAGTCGTCCATTAGGCCAGACGCATGGATCATTTTACCTTCACATTCAATACTACTTTTGCTCAAAAAAGCATTGGCTATTTCGACAATATATTCACCTCGATAACCATCTTCAGGAAATGCAGGATCCGAGGGATCCATATTGTGACACCTGGCATGCACTGATTTTGTAAGATTATCAATTTGCGCACCCGCATCGTTATAATAAAATTCGCGCGTCACATCCCAGCCATTAAATTTTAGAAGTCTAGCTAATGAGTCCCCAATGGCAGCGCCTCGACCATGGCCTACATGAAGCGGGCCTGTGGGATTCGCTGATACAAACTCAATTTGGACTTTTTGGGATACACCTTTTTCATTGTGCCCCGAAGTATTTTGTCCGAAGTTATCCGGACTTTTTAAAATCTCATGGATAATGAAGGTACGTGCTTTATCACTTAAATAGAAATTTATAAAACCTGCACCGGCAATTTCAACTTTTTCAATTAAAGGTGAGGCGGGTAGCTTTTCAATAATGAGGGTTGCTAATTCACGCGGATTTTTTTTTAAACTCTTTGCGAGCGCCATCGCCAAGTTGCTTGAAAAATCTCCATGTTCGATCGATTTGGGACGATCTAACTGAATAGAATTCGCTAAAATCTCAGGATGTATCGATTGTGCGACGGGCAACAATAATTGTAGAAGATGTGATTTCACGTCTTAGAATGATAGGTAAGGATTAAAGCGTTTATTTTAACTTAGAATTGATGGACTCCCCTTAAAAACTAATACCATGACTGACACACTTCATATTCTCAAAGTCGCCCTCGATGTACCCCTTGATCGGGTGTTTGACTATAGGACGGACAAACCCAATACTCAAATTGGACAGTATGTGGTGGTGCCTTTTGGCGCTCGCAAAATGATCGGTGTCGTGGTTGGCATTTCTGATACCAGCTCAATCGAATCTAAAAAATTAAAGTCTATTATCCGTTTAGATCCTGAAGTGATTTTTGATGAGCAAAGCTTTAAGCTTTTTCAATTCTGCAGTCAGTATTATCACTATCCCCTAGGGCAAACTATTTTGTCCGCCGTGCCATCCAGATTAAAAAAGATAAATACAAAGGCGATGACGAAAAAATATCTATATCGTTTAACATCCAAGGCTATAGAGTTAGGGGTCGATCAATTACCACCTCGACAAACGACTTTAAAACGCATTGTGATGGCCTTAATTGATGCGACGCTTCTTGATGAAGCGAGTCTTCGTTCTATGAGTAGCGCTTGGAAAAAATCAATCGAAACGTTGGATGAGATGGGTTGGATTGAAAAAGAAGAGATCACCTTAGACGATAAAGTCTATATACAAGCGCCTATTCCATCATTGAATGATGAACAAAAAAAAGCATTCGATGAAATTTCAAAAACAAATAAAACTTTTGCAGCTTGGTTGCTTTATGGCATTACAGGAAGCGGCAAAACCGAAGTCTATATTCGTTTAATTGAAGAAGCGTTAAAAAAAGAACATGCACAAGTGCTGGTGCTCGTCCCTGAAATTAATTTAACACCGCAACTTGAGAGTCGTTTTAGAGCGCGTTTTGAAAAATATATGCTTGTGACACTGCATAGTCACTTAACAGATAACGAACGTTTAACTCATTGGCGACTTGCTAAAGAGGGCCAGGCTCAAATTGTGATTGGGACACGTTTAAGTATTTTTACACCCATGCCACATTTATCTCTTATCATCATTGATGAAGAACACGATGCATCCTTTAAGCAACAAGAAGGTTTACGTTATCACGCAAGGGATGTCGCAATCTTTAGGGCAAAATCAGAAAATATTCCCATTGTGATGGGTACTGCAACGCCATCCCTAGAAACTTGGTTTAATGCGACCAAAACCAAAGACGCCAAAAAATTCGGGTTTTTAAAATTAACTTCGCGTGCGGTTCTAGATTCAACACTCCCTGAAATTAAATGTATTGATATTTCGAAGTCGACGGTCACAAAAGGTTTCTCACCTTATCTTGTTGAAGCGATTCGGGACCGTTTAAATAAAAAAGAACAAAGCCTTATTTTTATTAATCGGCGAGGCTTCGCACCGGTTCTTTTATGCTCATCATGTCAGTGGACAGGTCGTTGCCATCGTTGCAGTAGCCGCTTAGTGGTGCATTTAAATCAAAAACGATTACGTTGTCACCATTGTGGCCATGATGAAAAAATGCCACTGCAATGCCCGTCATGCGGCAATACTGATCTTTATCCAACAGGATTAGGAACGCAGCGCGTTGAAGAAACAATAAAAGAATTTTTTCCTGAAGCTCGCATTTTAAGAGTAGATCGAGACTCCACAAAAACTAAAGAAGCGCTCAACGATTTATTCTTAAAAATGAAAAATCGTGAGATTGATATTTTGATTGGCACTCAAATGCTATCTAAAGGTCACGACTTTCCATATTTAAGTTTAGTTGGTGTATTAGATACGGATCAGGCTTTATATAGTCCCGACTTTAGAGCGAGTGAGCGTTTATTTTCACAATTGATGCAAGTAAGCGGCCGCGCAGGACGCGCAAAGACAAAAGGCGAAGTATATATACAAACTGCATTTCCAAATCACCCCATATTTGAAGCATTAAAAACACATGATTATGAACACTTTGCGAATGAACTTTTAAAAGAAAGAGAATTAGCAGAGCTAAGTCCTTTTGCATTTCTCGTTCTTCTCAAGGGAGAGGCGCATCAATTGGCGCATGTGATGCAATTCCTCAATGATGCCATGATCCATGCACAAAATTTAAGTGCTCACGTGACTGTTTATAATCCAGTTCGACCTATGATGGAGCGTTTAAAGGGCATGGAGCGAGCGCAGTTAGTCCTTCAAGCAAGTTCTCGCGTAGCATTGCAAAAATTACTTAATGATTGGGTGCCTTATTTACGTGAAAATAAATTAGCCCAGAAAGTAAAGTGGGTTGTTGATGTTGATCCGCTAGAGTTTTAATTTTCACTATGACCGAATCTCTAATCCCACTAAAATAAAGATATGAAAAAAAATCCTCCATGCGTCATGACATTTTCTGCGACGGACCCAACAGGTGGCGCTGGACTTCAAGCTGACGTTTTAACGCTAGCCAGTTTGGGTTGTCACCCTTTATCAATCACCACAGCCATTACCGTGCAAGATACTTCCGGCGTTGAAAGCATGATGGCTTTTGATGCTGACTGGGTGAATGATCAAGCGCGCACTTTATTAGAAGACATGGAAGTTTCCGCATTTAAATTAGGTTTATTAGGGAGTGTTGAAACGATCGCGATGATTGCAGAAATTGTGGCGGACTATCCCACAATTCCACTCATCATCGACCCTGTATTAGCCTCGGGTCGAGGTGATGCGTTAGTCACCAATGAAATGATTAATGCGATGTCAGACTTGTTGTTATCGCAAGCAACACTTATTACTCCGAATAGTATTGAAGCAAGGCGCTTAGCATTTAAAGATGGAGACGATTTTGGTGAAGCGAGTTTGGATGAATGCGCGGAACGACTTCTTAATACGGGTTGCCAATTGGCTTTAATTACAGGCACCCATGAAGTGACGACTGAAGTCATTAACACTTTATATAACGAGAATGGCAAGGTGAAGAGTTACAACTGGGAAAGATTGGCAGGGAGTTATCATGGCTCAGGCTGCACTTTGGCTTCAGCGATTGCCGGTTGTATGGCGTTAGGATCCACATTAGAAGAAGCGATACAAGAAGGACAGCGCTTTACTTGGCAGTCTCTAAAGCATGGATATAAGCCTGGCATGGGCCAATTTATTCCAGATCGACTCTTCTGGGCTCATGATGATGAATTGGAATATGCGCGATTCATTCATCATTAAAGGTTTATACGTCATCACTCCTGATATGACGGACTTAAATACACTTATCCACAAAACGAAATTAGCCATTGAAGGTGGCGCTTTTATGGTGCAATATCGCAGTAAAATGCAGGATCGTGTCGTTAAAATTCAACAATGTGCTGCTATTTTACGTCTTTGTCGCGAATATGATGTGCCATGCATTATAAATGACGATGTGGAGATGTGCCGTATTTTGGAGGCTGATGGTGTTCATTTAGGTGTAAATGATGACAATATCGCCGAAGTTAGACGCATTTTAGGCGAAGATGCTATCATTGGAAGCTCATGTTATGACCAATTGGAACGTGCAAAACAGGCCCAAAAAGAGGGTGCGAGCTATGTTGCTTTTGGCGCAATGTTCCCAACTCCCACAAAACCTAATGCTCCGAGAGCTGCTTTAGCGCTTTTAAAAGAAGCAAAGCGTGAGATTCACATTCCTATCGTTGCAATTGGGGGCATCACCGTGAATAATGCTCATGATGTTATTGAAACAGGAATCGACGCGATCGCTGTCATTACAAGTCTTTACGAAGCTAAATCAATAAAGGAAACTGCAGAAACATTTTTAAAGATGTTTCATTAAATCGATATGAGTCAAAATAAAACGCTATTTGAGCGCTCACAAAAAGTCATCCCAGGTGGCGTCAATTCGCCCGTTCGTGCATTTAAGTCTGTCGGCGGTACGCCAATTTTTTTCAAAAAAGGCTTAGGCAGCAAATTATGGGATGAAGATGGGCGCGAATATATCGACTACATCAATTCCTGGGGCCCCATGATATTAGGCCACGCACACCCACAAGTCTTAAAAGCAGTTCAAGAAGCTTCATTCGATAGTTTGTCATTTGGCGCTCCCACAAAACGAGAACTCGAGATGGCGGAATTACTCGTGAAACTCGTCCCCAGTATTGAACAAGTGCGACTTGTGAGTTCAGGCACTGAAGCTACGATGAGTGCGATTCGTGTCGCACGTGGATTTACCAAGCGAGATACTTTAGTTAAATTCGAAGGTTGTTATCACGGTCATGCAGATGCGTTATTAGTTAAGGCAGGTTCAGGACTCTTAACCTTCGGAGAACCAAGTTCAGCAGGCGTTCCAGAAGATGTCGCAAAACATACTTTAACGTTACCTTATAACGATGTCGAAGCTTTAAGAGCGCTCTTTAAAGAAAAAGGCGACACGATTGCGACTGTCATTATTGAGCCAGTCGTAGGTAATATGAATCTCATTATTCCCCACATGGAATTCTTAAAAACACTTCGTGAGTTATGCACCAAACATGGCGCTGTGCTCATTTTTGATGAAGTAATGACAGGCTTCAGAGTCAATATAGGTGGCGCTCAGGCGCTTTATGGCATTACGCCTGATTTGACAACACTTGGTAAAGTGATTGGTGGTGGTTTACCCGTGGGTGCTTTTGGCGGACGACGCGACATTATGCAATGTTTGGCCCCCATAGGTGCGGTATATCAAGCGGGCACATTGTCTGGAAATCCTGTGGCAGTTGCAGCAGGACTTGCAACACTGAAACTTGTGCAAGCTCCGAATTTCTTCGAAGACTTAACGAAAAAAACAAAATCACTTGTGGATGGTTTAACAAAAGCCGCACATGATCTAGATGTTAAATTCAGTGCGCAATCAGTAGGTGGTATGTTCGGCATTTATTTTAGTGAAAAAGTGCCCACAAGCTTCGATGAAATCATGAAAAGCAATAAAGAACATTTCAATCAATTTTTCCATCATATGTTAACGTCAGGTTTTTACTTTGGCCCATCTGCATTCGAGGCAGGCTTCGTATCTATAGCCCATACAGATCAGGACATTCATCAAACGGTTGAAGCCGCAAAAGAAGTCTTTCAAGTCCTTAAATAAGCTCAATAATTGTTGAATTACAGGGCGTTAGGCTTTATTATTGAAGGTTCCGTTTAATCTTTTTAATGCAGTTTATGACTCAATTCGAAAGACCTGAGCAACAAGGTCTCTATAACCCTAAAAATGAGCATGACGCCTGTGGCGTTGGCTTTGTGGCTAACATTCATGGCACCAAAAGTCACACCATTGTGGCTCAAGGTCTTCAGATCTTAACCAACCTAACGCATCGTGGTGCGACAGGCTATGATCCAAAATTAGGTGACGGTGCTGGTATCCTCATTCAAATGCCAGATGGTCTCATTCGAGATGAGGCTAAAAAATTATCTGTTGATTTACCTCTATCTGGTCAATATGCATGTGGTCTTATTTTCTTTCCACAATCAAATTCGCATCGCACTCAATGTGAAAAGATCATCACTGACATTATCAAAGAAGAAGGCCAAACATTTTTAGCTTGGCGTGATGTACCTACCAATAATTCTAATATCGCAGATGCTGCGAAAGCACTTGAGCCAAAAATCAAACAAGTCATCATTGGTCAAGGCGGCGACATCAAAGATCAAAATCATTTCGAACGAAAACTATTTGTCATTCGTAAACGCATTGAACATAGCGTTAAAAAGTTAGGGCTTGACGATCCTGCACAATTTTATATTCCATCTCTTTCAAGTCGCACCATTGTTTATAAGGGCATGCTCCTTGCAAACGAAGTGGATACTTACTACCCAGACTTAAAAGACGAGCGTGTGACATCGGCATTGGCTTTAGTTCATCAACGTTTCTCAACGAACACTTTCCCTGCATGGGATTTAGCACATCCATTTAGAATGATTGCGCACAACGGAGAAATTAATACGGTACAAGGCAATGTCAATTGGATGCGTGCAAGACATGAAAGTATGCAATCCGCATTATTAGGTGATGACTTAGAAAAGTTATGGCCACTCATTGTCGAAGGCCAATCTGACTCCGCATGTTTTGATAATTGTTTAGAGTTGTTAGTTGCAGGTGGTTACAGTCTTCCGCATGCAATGATGATGTTAATTCCTGAAGCATGGTCAGGTAATCCTATGATGGATGAAAATCGTCGTGCATTCTATGAATATCACGCTGCATTGATGGAGCCTTGGGATGGTCCAGCAGCAGTTGCATTTACCGATGGTCGTATGATTGGTGCCACCCTAGATCGAAATGGATTACGTCCCGCACGCTATTTAATGACCGATGATGGTGTCGTCATGATGGCATCTGAAATGGGTGTGCTGCAATTCCCACAAGAAAAAATTATTAAGAAGTGGCGTTTGCAACCAGGCAAAATGCTTCTTATCGATATGGAAAAAGGCCGCATCATTGATGATGAAGAAGTGAAAAAAGAACTCGCAACACATAAACCTTATCGCGAGTGGATTGATAGCTCTCGTTACTTCCTGGGTGACTTCCCAAAAACAAATAGTAAGACTGAACTTAAAGAGACCTTACTCGATACACAACAAAGTTTTGGTTACACACAAGAAGATATTAAATTTATTTTGCAACCTATGGTGGCAAATGGGGAAGAGAACTCAGGTTCGATGGGCAATGATGCTGCACTTCCAGTACTCTCAAAAAAACCAAAACTTATTTACAACTACTTTAAACAATTATTTGCACAAGTTACGAATCCACCGATCGATCCTATTCGTGAAGAGCTGGTGATGTCGCTTGTGACATTTATTGGACCCAAGCCTAATTTATTAGCAGTCGATGAAACAAAACCAACTACAAGACTTGAAACAAGTCAGCCTGTTTTAACACTTGACGATTTAGAACAATTAAAAAATATTTCTAAACTCACAAAAGATGCATACAAATCTTTAGTGCTTGATATTACATACGATGTGAAGGGCCTTAAAAAAGACGACGCGTATGGTATGAAAAAAGCAATCGACACTCTTCGTCAAGATGTCTATAAAGCAGTGAAGGATGGTTACAACATTCTGATTTTATCGGACCGCAATCAATCCAAAGATCGCATGGCGATCCCAGCATTGTTAGCCACTTCGGCTACACATCAACATCTAGTGCGCGAAGGTTTGCGCACCAATACAGGCCTAGTTGTGGATACAGGTTCTGCTCGTGAAGTTCATCACTTTGCTCTTTTAGGTGGTTATGGTGCTGAGGCAATTTGTCCTTGGTTGGCATATGAATCTATGCATGCCATGACAAATGACCATGTTCTCGCTCATAAGAACTTTATTAAATCGATTGGTAAAGGTCTTTACAAAGTCATGTCTAAGATGGGTATTTCAACCTACCAATCTTACTGTGGTGCACAAATTTTTGAAGCAGTAGGTCTTAACTCTCAGCTCATTAATGCTTACTTTAAAGGAACAGCCACCAATATCGAAGGAATCGGCATTGAAGAAATCGCAGAAGAAACCATGCGTATTCATCAATCCGCTTTTGGGACTGATCCTGTATTAGTTAATGCATTAGATGCAGGTGGTGAATATGCCTTTAGAGTCAGAGGCGAAGAACATATGTGGACACCCGACTCGATTGCAAAATTACAACATGCGACAAGAACGAACCAATATAGTACTTATAAAGAATATGCAGCCTTAATTAATGATCAAACGAAACGTCAAATGACTTTACGTGGATTATTTAAATTAAAAACGAATGACAAAGCAATTTCCTTAGATGACGTAGAACCTGCGAAAGAAATCGTCAAACGATTTGCAACGGGGGCGATGTCTTTAGGATCAATCTCAACAGAAGCACATACAACATTAGCGATCGCGATGAATCGTATTGGTGGTAAATCGAATACCGGTGAAGGCGGTGAGGATGCAAAACGCTTCCTAACTTTAGATAAAGACAATACTGTTGCAAATGTGATTGGCCTTAACTTAATTGAAAGTGATATTAAACTTAAAAAAGGTGATTCACTTCGCTCGCGAATTAAACAAGTCGCTTCCGGTCGATTCGGCGTGACTGCAGAATATTTAAGTTCAGCCGATCAAATTCAAATCAAGATGGCACAAGGGGCAAAACCAGGTGAAGGCGGCCAATTACCAGGTCACAAGGTGAGCCCTTACATTGCAAAACTTCGTTTCTCAGTTCCAGGTGTGGGGCTTATTTCTCCACCACCGCATCACGACATTTATTCGATCGAAGATTTAGCTCAACTCATTCATGACTTAAAGAATGCAAATCCAAGCGCAAGTATTTCAGTGAAACTTGTATCTGAAACAGGTGTAGGAACTGTCGCTGCAGGTGTTGCAAAAGCCAAATCTGATCATATTGTGATTGCAGGCCATGACGGTGGTACAGGAGCCTCGCCTATTTCATCGATTAAACATGCTGGCACGCCATGGGAGATTGGACTCGCTGAAACACAACAAACGTTAGTATTAAATCGTTTACGCGGACGTGTCATTGTTCAAGTCGACGGACAAATGAAAACAGGTCGCGATGTCGTCATCGGCGCCCTGTTAGGTGCAGATGAATTTGGTTTTGCGACAGCACCGCTTGTGGTTGAAGGTTGCATCATGATGCGTAAATGTCATTTGAATACATGCCCAGTCGGTGTGGCAACTCAAGATCCAGAATTACGTAAACGTTTCACTGGTCAACCTGAACATGTCGTGAACTATTTCTTCTTTGTGGCTGAAGAAGTGCGTGAGTGGATGGCATCACTTGGCATTAGAAAATTTGATGATCTAATTGGTCGCACCGATTTGCTTGATACACAAGCTGGTATTGAGCACTGGAAAATTCAAGGACTTGATTTCAGTAAAATTTTCTATCAACCCAATGTTGAAAAAGAAGTTTCACGTCGTCATACAGAAGAACAATCTCATGGTCTTGAACATGCGCTTGATAACGAACTTATTAAATTATCAAAACTTGCATTAGATAAACGTCAAAAAGTATCGATTAATTTACCGATTACCAATACAAATCGAACTGTGGGTACCATGTTGTCGCATGAAATTGCAAAACGTTTTGGTCATGAAGGTTTACCGCAAGATACTATTCAAATTACTTTAAATGGTACCGCTGGACAAAGTTTTGCAGCATTCTTGGCACAAGGCATTTCCATGGAATTGATTGGCGAAGGTAACGACTATGTTGCTAAAGGTTTATGTGGCGGCAGGGTCGTGATCAAACCTCCTAAAGCATTTAAAGCGAGATCACATGAAAATATTATTGTAGGTAACACTGTGATGTATGGTGCAACAACAGGAGAGAGCTATTTTAGTGGTGTGGCAGGGGAAAGATTCTGTGTGAGAAATTCAGGAGCCTCCGCAGTGGTAGAAGGCGTTGGTAATCACGGTTGCGAATACATGACAGGAGGTACTGTCGTAGTTTTAGGTAATACCGGACAAAATTTTGCAGCAGGTATGTCAGGAGGAGTAGCCTACGTATATGACGAAGATGGTTTGTTTAGCAAACGTTGCAATCCGTCTATGGTGTCATTAGAAAAGGTAGAGACACAACAAGCACAACCCAAAGTGCCTCAACATTTAAATCAGCCTGATGAAGTTATTTTAAAAACACTCATCGAAAAACATCTCAAATATACTGAGAGTGAACGTGCGAAATTTATTCTAGATAACTGGGATAAAGTAAGACCTCAATTTGTTAAAGTCATGCCAAACGAATATAAACGTGCATTAAATGAACTTCATGCGTCACTTACAAAGGAAGCTGCATAATGGGTAAAGTCACTGGCTTCATGGAATTTGATCGCATCAGCGAACAAAACATACCACCACAAGAACGTTTAAAAAATTATAAAGAGTTTGTTCTCCATCTAAGTGATGACGAGGCTAAAAAACAAGGCGCGCGCTGTATGGATTGTGGCATTCCATTTTGCACAACAGGCTGCCCAATTAATAACATCATCCCTGACTGGAATGATTTAATTTATAACCAAAATTGGGAAGAAGCGATAGAAGTTTTACATTCTACAAATAACTTCCCAGAATTTACGGGCCGTATTTGTCCCGCACCATGTGAAGCTGCATGTACACTTAATATCAATGATGATGCTGTCGGAATTAAATCGATCGAACATGCCATTATTGATAAGGCTTGGGAAAATAATTGGGTAAAACCTTTAATTCCAACATCAAAAACTAATAAAAAAATTGCCATTGTGGGTTCCGGCCCAGCAGGTATGGCAGCAGCACAACAGCTCGCTCGCGTTGGACATACAGTTACTGTATATGAAAAAAATGATCGCATTGGCGGACTTCTTCGTTATGGTATTCCTGATTTCAAAATGGAAAAAACTCACATCGATCGCCGAGTTAAACAAATGGAAGCTGAAGGTGTTGTTTTCAAAGTAAACCAAAATATCGGTGAAAATGTTAAGCCTGAAGAACTTACAAATAACTACGATGCAGTCATTTTGGCTGGCGGTGCAGAGCATCCTCGCGATTTACCTGTGCCTGGACGTGAACTCAATGGTGTTATGTTTGCGATGGATTTTTTACCACAACAAAATAAAGTGGTGGCAGGCGACAAATTACAAAATCAAATTTTAGCGACAGATAAACATGTCGTTGTCATTGGTGGTGGTGACACAGGCTCTGATTGTGTGGGCACATCAAATCGTCATCATGCAACGTCAGTCACTCAATTCGAATTGATGCCACAGCCTCCAGTAAAAGAAAACAAGGAGATGGTATGGCCGAATTGGCCACTTAAACTCCGCACATCAAGCTCTCATGAAGAAGGTTGTGAGCGTGATTGGTCAGTCACTACAAAAAGTTTTGTAGGTGAAAACGGCAAGGTTAAAGAAATCATTGCAGCGCGTGTTGAATGGAAAGACGGCAAGATGGTGGAAGTACCCAATTCAGAATTTACATTGAAAGCCGATCTTGTATTGCTCGCAATGGGTTTTGTGAGCCCACAACAAAAAATGTTAGATCTTTTTGGTGTAGATAAAGATCAGCGCGGTAATGTGAAAGCTTCGACAGAAGGTAAAGATGCTTATATTACATCGAAAGCTAAAGTCTTTGCAGCAGGCGATATCCGTCGTGGACAATCTTTAGTTGTATGGGCGATTCGCGAAGGTCGTCAATGCGCTCGCGCAGTGGATGAATTCTTGATGGGAACATCTACCCTTCCACGTTAATTTTTAAAACTTTATTTTTAAGTTTTAAAATCACCTATGACACAACTCAAAAACGATAACTTCTTAAAAGCACTTCATAGAGAACCCACACCATACACACCTGTATGGATGATGCGTCAAGCAGGAAGATATTTACCTGAGTATCGTGCCACACGTCAAAAGGCAGGTGACTTTTTAAGCCTTTGTAAGAATCCAAATTTAGCAACTGAAGTGACATTGCAACCGCTTGATCGTTACCCGCTTTTAGATGCATCCATTTTATTTTCGGATATTTTGACAGTGCCCGATGCGATGGGATTAGGCTTGTACTTTGCAGCTGGTGAAGGCCCTAAATTTGAAAGACCTTTACGTGAAGAAGCAGATATTCAAAAATTAAAAATACCTGATATAGATAAAGACTTAAAGTACGTTATTGATGCAGTTTCACAAATCAAAAAAGCATTACAAGGGCGTGTGCCTTTGATTGGATTTTCTGGAAGCCCGTGGACGCTTGCGACTTATATGGTGGAAGGTCAAGGCGGGACTGATTTTTTAACGATCAAAAAAATGGCTTACAGCCGTCCTGATTTACTTCATCACATTTTAAAGACAACGACAGAAGCAGTGACGCAATATTTGCACGCGCAAATTGAAGCTGGTGTCGATACAATTATGATTTTTGATTCATGGGGTGGTGCACTCTCTCATCAAGGCTATTTGGAATTTTCATTGCCATATATGAAAGTGATTTTATCCAATTTGAAAATGATGAATACTAAAAAAATTCCATCGATCATGTTTACTAAAGGCGGTGGCCTCTGGATAGAGGATCAGTTAATAGCAGGTTCAGATGCATTAGGACTTGATTGGCAAACTGATATTGGAATCGCACGCCAAAAAGTGGGTGAAAAAGTTACTCTTCAGGGTAATTTAGATCCCGCGATTCTATTATCTAAACCTGAAGCAATTGAAAAAGAAGTAAAAAGAATATTAGATAGATATGGCAAAGGATCAGGGCATATCTTTAATCTAGGCCATGGCATTACAGAACACACTCCACCTGAGCATGTCGATGTGATGCTCAACACTGTGCGTGAATATAGCCAACAGTTTCACGCTTAATAAATTTAATTTGCGCTTTGCTGAAGTCTAGCGATACGATCATCAAGGCTTGGATGTGTCGAGAATAATTCCTTGAGCCCTATTCCTTGTTCACCCGAAATGCCCAATGCTGCTATTGATTTTGGTAAAGCGCTTGTTTCGT
>Ga0208596_1000227_pt1 | contig 18718 bp, 19 predicted proteins | sample LakMenEpi12Jul11_FD_150686 | JGI IMG/M metagenome (GOLD analysis project Ga0208596, IMG submission 150686) | Freshwater microbial communities from Lake Mendota, WI - 12JUL2011 deep hole epilimnion (SPAdes) | ecosystem: Environmental > Aquatic > Freshwater > Lake > Epilimnion/Euphotic zone ...
CCCTTTTGCCCCTTATAACCGCCCTCAACGCCCGTTAACACCCAGAATGGCCCCATGCTGATCCTGCTTCCGCCCTCTGAAGGCAAGAACCAGACGCCCAAAGGCCCACAACCGGCCATGGCGGTCTACAGCGGGGTCCTTTATAAGGCTCTGGATTATCAGTCGCTATCTGCCAGTGCGAAGGCGCGATGCGAAAAGATGGTTGTGATTATCTCGGCAAAGTATGGAGCACTCTCCCCCAGCGATCGCATCGAGTTTTACAAAGAGAAAATAGATTCAGCAGCAATGCGTCCAATTGTGGAGAAGAAATTAGCTGGGTATAAAAAGGATCTCGTTGTTGATTGCAGATCGTCAACATATCAATCTGTCTGGGGCGCTCCTGCAGATACAACTGTGGCGATTCGTGCTTCCACTGTAATTAATGGCGAGCGGAAAGTCATTACACACATGTCGAAAAAGACACGCGGAGAAGTGACCAGGGCTCTTCTTCAGAGTCGGTCGATTCCGAAAACGCCTGAAGATATCTATGCAATTATCTCAGAGAAGTATCCATGTGCATTAACTCCGCCACAAGACGGGAATCCTTGGGTGTTGGAAGTTATTGCCGTTTAAATTTTGTGCAGTTTGAGTTTGATACTGAAGAGAGTTCCAATAAATACGGTGGCAAAGAATACCCATCCTGAAAGTGCGAAAGCCTGAGTTCCTGAAAGCAAAACTCCTACGGTGCAACCGAGTGCAATCATTGAAGACCAGCCCAACATCACTCCACCAATCAGAGCTGTGAGACTGTTCTTTACTGTGATGCTCTGCCACGAGAATCGATTTCCTGCCAAGGCAGCGGCCAGAGATGCGAAGACTATTCCGATGATCAGCCAGCCATTATTTGTTATGGTTGAACTGACAACAGCGATACAACCCTTCATGACATCTAGGCCTTCAAGAGTCTCTGGAAGATAACCATGATCGCTCAACACAGTTCGTGCAGTTGTACTTAATTGTCGAGTTACACCGAGCGGTTCGATGCGCAAATAAGCCACGGTGCCGACCACTCCGACGAGTGCTCCAGACAAAAGTGGCGGCCAGCGCTTAATAATGAGTGATGTGTAGAAGCTCTTCGAAGGTTCATTAGAAATCGGTTCAGAGGTAGCACGCCAACGTCGTGCGATGAGAGCGAGGATGAGCAAGAGCGCTAAAGTAATAAAGAGTGATCCTGCGTAACCAAATGTATGAGGCAGCCATGTCTTAGGCGCAGTTGCCAACGTAGAGAGATAGAGCTTATTCCAGCTCGCAAAACCTAAACCGAAACCGATCAGCGAACCAAGGAGCGCTGGAAATGCTCGTAAGGAACCTTGACCGATGCGATAGAGATGACCGCTGATGCACGCACCAGAAAGTGTCATTCCGATTCCGAAAACCAATCCAGCAAGTGCAAGCACCCAACTGACGGGACCGATGTGAGCATTTGGAGGGAAGAATTCTGTGGATGTGTCAGGTAAGAATTGGCCAAAGAGAATTGCGTATCCAACGCTGCCTACCGCAATTGCACTGAGGACAGAAAGGATAGGAGTTGTGTTGCGGTCTTCAATGGCGTCTCGAAAAATGCAGAAGAAGCAGAAACGAGCTCGCTCGAAGATGATTCCAAGTGCGGTACCAATCAAAAGTGAGAATGAAGCTTGCGCTCCTGTGCCTTCACGACCAGAGAGAACATATGCCAGGCCAAGTAAGAGCAAAACGATGACAGCCGCTGCAGTGGTCCGATACGTGTCGCCTTTGCTCCACGAGAAAGACTCAGCAGAGGTCCCAGATGTACTGGAACCCCTGCCGAGTTGAGAGTGAGTAGTAATTAGGAATTACCCCAGATTGTTCCTGAAGGATTCGAAATAGGAACTCCGACTGTATTTCCGTACTCAGTCCAAGATCCGTCGTAATTCTTCACGTCGTATCCGAGAATTTCGCTAAGCACAAACCATGTCAGCGAAGAACGCTCACCGATACGGCAGTAGGTAATGATTGGCTGCTTGCCATCGACACCCTTATCTGCGTAAAGCTTCTTGAGTTCGGCTACGGTCTTGAAGGTTCCATCAGCATTCACATTTGAACCCCATGGGACGTTGATCGCGCCTGGAATATGTCCGGCACGAACTGCTAGTTCTTGGAATCCAACTGGAGCAAAGATCTTTCCACTGAATTCATCTGCAGAGCGAATGTCGATCAGATCTGTCTTTACGCGCTTTTTAGCAACTGGAATGATGTCCTGAAGCAAGGTAGCGCGAAGAGATTTATCAAGACGAGTAGCAGTGAAGTTTCCTTTGGCTTTAGTAGTAACAGCTGTTGTAAGTGCGCGACCATCTTTCTCCCACTTCACACGCCCTCCGTCAAGAAGACGAACATCCTTTGCACCGTAGAGATTAAAAATCCATGCTCCCCACGCAGCAAACCAATTGTTCTTATCTCCGTAGAGAACAACTGTGCTGTCCTGGTTGATTCCAGCAGCTTGTGCAAACTTCTGGAACTTCGCTGATGGGACAACATCGCGATTGACTGTATCTACAAGATCTGTATGCCAAGTAATTTTGACTGCATTTCTGATGTGACCACGCTCGTAGATTCCTGGCTCAGTACTTACTTCAACGACGACAACTTTAGGATCATCGAGGTTCTTCTCAAGCCAGTCTGCCTGTACGACTGAACGAGCCTGGTTCTTTGGAGCAGCTTGCGCTGGATTAAATGATGTTGCGGTGATTGCAACCGCAGCAACGGATGCTGCCAGTGCGATAACTTTCTTTCGTGAAATAAACATAGTAATCCTCTTCTTTTTTTAATGGTTGGTTTAGGAAAAATTGGTAAAGCGGGTAGAACTAAGAAGTCTGATTAAGAACAGATGGAGGAATTCACGCGGCAGTAATCAATCACGCGGCGCTTTGTAAACATGATGCGTACTTTAGATGGATAAGAAATACAAATCAATTCTTAGGTGCGCTGTTTTGCGTGATCTACATCAAGAATCTCTGCAAAAGATTTGCAACTAGTACTTGTGGGCAAGTGTTTCAGTGGGGTGTGCATTGCATACTGCACGCCATATATCTGCAGCCTCAAAACCTGCGGCTAGCGCTTCATCTACTGTTTTGCTTCCTAATTCAGAAATTGCAATGTCTTTGCAGAAAGATGGTGCCCATTCTGGGCCAAAAGAGAGCTCTATACGGTTGCGTAAATCTGAAATTCTCATGAGATGCGAATTCTTTGCAGGTGCATAAATTAAAAGAGTGTGTTTTCGACAAGCAGCGCTGCCTGTTCGCGGGATTGTTCTGGAGTCAGTGGCTGAACTGCCTGACCCAATAACCAACGCATGGCAAGACCTGTGGCACTCTGAGATTGAGTTAATGCGTAAATTGTTCGAGCGAGTTCCAAATAAAGTGGATGTTCACTATGAATAAGCAATTGGGCGATGAGGGCGGGATCGTGCTCGCGAAGACCGGCGAGTGCGCCAGCAGAAGAAATTGAAATCGAGAGCGATTCGAGCGCATCCGCGGGGGTACCTGCCCGTTTTGACTCTTCAATGATCCGAGCAACTTCAGAAGACAAGAGTGCCTCGACGACCGAATGTTTATCGCGGAAGTGGTTGTATAAAGTTGCGCGAGCAACTTCAGATGCAGAAGAAATATCGATCATGGAAATCTTTGTGAGGCCAGATTGTGAAATCAAAACCTTGGTTGCTTGAAGAATCGCGTCTTCAGTACGACGATGAGATGCGCCTTGCGTGGCGTATTTAGGCTGCGTCGACAACAGAAAGCTTTGCAATCTCGCCTGAAGCGATCTGAACAGTGACATCACTCAGGAGGACAGAGAGTTGAAGCCCGAGTGCATCACATATTGCATTAAGTAATTCAGAAGAAGCTTCCTTCTGGCCGCGTTCAACTTCTGAGAGATAACCCAGCGACACGCGTGCTTCACGTGCGACATCACGCAGTGTTCGAGATTGCTCTGTTCGGGCAGCACGGAGTGAACTGCCAACTGCTTCACGTAATAAAACCATTGGTGCTCCCTCCCCTTCCCTTAATGATCTGCGGCTCTTTGTCGCGTGCGTTCTCTAAGGATACGCGTAAATGAGCCGATTGCAGTGGCAACAGTGGCGTTTCGCACGCTTTCACGCCCGCCGTCAAGGGAAAGTTCCAGAGTGTGAGTAACTGGGCCATCGATTGCTACCCAAACGGTGCCCGATGGAACTCCATCGGATGGACCAGGACCAGCAACGCCAGTTGTTGCAATTGCCCATGTTGCACCAAACTTCTCGCGAACAGCACGAGCCATCTCAGCGGCAACTTCTTGGCTGTAGACCGTATATGTCGCGATAATCGCTTGATCCACTCCTAGGACTTTTGCTTTTACCTCATCTTGATAAGCGACAATTGCGCCAAGAAATACTTGAGATGAGCCTTCAACTGAGGTGATAGCAGAACTCAATCCGCCTGCAGTAATTGATTCAGCTGTAACCAGAGATTCGTTACCTTCACCAAGGGTGCGGATGATTTCTTTAATCATGGACGACACTTCAGAGGCGAGTGACACGTTTGCTCCCCCTAGATATCTTTGAAATTTGCTTACGGTCTTTTCAGAGCCAATCGTACATAGTTAATGCCTGTGACGATAGTGAGCACTATTGCAATTGCAATGAAGCCATCGCGGAACCAGTACAAACTTTCTGGCATTGGGAGCATGAAGAAACCAACTCCGAAGCTCTGGAAGGTGCTTTTAATCTTCCCTCCGCGATTGGCCGGAATGACTCCACCTTTAATAACTGCCAATCGAAAGAGAGTAATTCCAATCTCACGTGCCAAAATTAGGATTGTGATCCACCATGGAAATCTACCCAAAATTGAAAGTGAGATCATCGCCGAGCCGATGAGAGCTTTATCCGCAACTGGATCTAGGAACTTTCCAAGTTCACTTACTTGATTGGTGGCACGGGCAAGATGGCCATCAAGTAGATCTGACAAACCGAGCACAAAGTAAATGCACCATGCAATGATCTGCCAGGAAGAGTCATCGCCACCGTTTTTGAATATGGCATAAACACCGAATGGAATCAGCGCTATCCGCGCGATAGTTATCGCATTTGGCGAGAAATATTTTTTCATAGTGGTCGCGCAATCAAATCTGCGCCGAGCGACTGGGTGACAACTCCATCCACGTATTCTCCAGCTTTATACGAAGTTCCAATAAATGATGTAGTTCCATCTACTTCGGGACCCTGATGGGCAGCCCGCCCCTCTTGGTTCTCTTCATCTTCAATCAAGACGCGCACGTGCTCTCCAATGCGGGTTGCTGCACGCAAGGTAACCATTTCATCTGCCAGGGATGATAGAGATTGCACTCGTTCTGCAATGATTTCTTCCTCCACCTTATCTGAAAGCTCAAGGGCTTCGGTCTTATCCTCATCTGAGTAACCAAAAACTCCGATGGCATCTAGCTGAGCTTGAGTGATGAAATCGGCCAATAAATTGAAGTCTTCTTCTGTTTCGCCAGGAAATCCAACAATGAAGTTAGATCTAATTCCGGCCTCTGGTGACAGAGCGCGAATCTGAGTAATCAGATGCAAGAACTTTTCACTATCGCCAAAACGTCGCATGCGTCTCAGAAGAGTTGGACTTACATGCTGGAAAGAGAGATCAAAGTAAGGTGCAACTTTATCTGTTGAGATCATTGCCTGAAGAAGTGACGGACGCATCTCGGCTGGTTGCAGGTATGAGAGACGAACGCGCTCAACACCAGGAATTTCACCGAACTCGTGGAGAATCTTCTCCATCAACATGAGATCGCCTAAATCTTTTCCATATGAAGTCGTATTCTCGCTCACTAGAAACAGTTCACTAACTCCGTTCTGAGCAAGCCATTCGGCTTCCTTTAATACCTCTGTTGGTCTACGAGAGACAAATGACCCTCTGAAGTACGGGATTGCGCAGAATGAACATCGGCGATCACAGCCAGAGGCAATCTTTAACGGCGCCCAAGGCGCATCACCTAAACGTTTACGAAAAAGAGAGCCGCCTGCACCGAGTGAAGATTCATAACTTTCATCACGCGCTTTTGCGCGCTCAACTGGTGCAATAGGCAGAAGTGAACGTCGATCTCGAGGCGTATGTGCAACGTGAGACTGTCCAGAAATTATCGATTGAAGTCGAGCTGAAATATCTTGGTAATCATCAAATCCGAGAATCGCATCTGCTTCAGGCAGTGCTTCGGCTAACTCTTTTCCGTAGCGCTCAGCCATACATCCAACGGCAACAACGGCACGCGTGACCCCGTGGCCTTTGAGGGAATTAGCCTCAAGAAGGGCGTCAACTGAATCTTTCTTAGCTGATTCAATAAAGCCGCATGTATTCACTACTGCAACTTCGGCATCTTCAACATCTGAAACCAAAGTCCAACCATCGGCTTCTAGGCGACCAGCTAACTCTTCAGAGTCAACATCATTGCGGGCGCAGCCCATTGTTACTATTGCAACCGTCCGACTCATTTGTCAGATAGTACAGTGTGCGACCTTAGTTGGCTCTGAAAGTCTTACGTATTTCCTGATTTCGATCACCTAATGGAGCTAAAGCCTCTCCATTGAGAGTGAGATCGAGATCGCCAGCGTTGCCTAAGTAGATTGAGATAGAAGTCTCTCCAACGAATGATTTTGATTCGCCTTGAAATAGTGGGCCTTTATAAACGCTCACTCCCCCAATCACCACGTCAATATTTGAGTTACCGCGAGTGGCAGCAATTGTCAGGGTTAATTCGCCACCGATCGTCGACGAGGTTGAGGTTGGGGCAGCTGAAGCCGTTGGAGAAGGTGTTGGACTTTGAGATGGTTCATTTTCTTCAGTAACCATTGAAGTTGTGGCAGGTTCTGAATCAAACCCACCAATCGCAAACTGAGCCACTCCAATAAGTACGACGACTGAAAGTGATGCACCTACGAGAACTTTCCACGATAGCTTCTTATTTTCACTACGAATTGCGGCAGCGTTGTTATCAACTAGTTGGGAATGAATTGACCGAGAATCAACGGAATGTTCTGCGTCATACATCGCGAGTAACTCTTGTGCATTAGATCCTGTTATCCGGGAGATATTTCTAATGTGTCCTCGTGCATATGTATCGCCACCGCAAGGAAGAAAATCATTTGATTCCATCGCTTTAATCAGACCGGGGCGAAGATTTACAATGTGTGCGAGTTCGTCAATGCTAAAGCCCGCGTCTTCGCGAGCTTTCTGCAAGAACTCACCTAAAGTCATATGACCAACATTCTGAGATATCGGGGGTGATTAGCCACATCCCGCTCAAATTGTAGGGTGAGCCTGACCATTCAGACTAGCCTGCGTCGGGTGATATTTTTGGGGGCAGGGTGAGATCAGTAATCGCGGAGCGTAGCTAAAACCGATTCCAGTTCATCGGCCTTGACCATTACTACTCGTGCTTTTGAACCTTCTGACGGTCCAACTATTCCGCGAGACTCCATCAAATCCATTAAACGCCCCGCCTTAGCAAAACCGACGCGCAACTTTCTTTGCAGCATTGATGTTGAACCAAACTGTGTACCTACAACTAACTCGACAGCCTGGCAAAGTAAATCAAGATCATCACCAATTTCTTTATCGATCTGCTTGGTTGATGCCGGAGCTGCGGTCACATCTTCGCGGTATCGAGGTGAAAGTTGTTTCTTAACATGGCCAACAATTGCTTCGATTTCTCGCTCAGAGATGTAAGCACCCTGAATGCGTATTGCGCGAGATGCTCCCATTGGAATAAAGAGGCCATCGCCTTGTCCCACTAGTTTTTCTGCTCCTGGGCTATCAAGAATCACTCGACTGTCCGCTAGTGAAGAAGTTGCAAATGAAAGACGTGAAGGAACGTTTGCCTTGATAAGTCCTGTAACTACATCAACGCTAGGACGTTGCGTTGCAAGAACTAAGTGGATTCCTGCAGAACGCGCTAGCTGTGTAATTCGAACAACGGATTCTTCCACTTCGCGCGCTGCAACCATCATAAGGTCAGCAAGCTCATCGATGATCACAAGCAAGTAAGGATATGGCTCGACAATTCGATCGCTGCCCTCTGGTGGCTTAACCTTTCCAGCACGGACTGCCTTATTGAAATCATCGATATGTCTGAATCCAAATGTAGATAAATCTTCGTAACGAAGATCCATTTCACGAACAACCCATGTAAGCGCATCGGCAGCCTTCTTAGGATTGGTAATAATTGGAGTAATCAAATGTGGAATACCTTCATAGGCCGTGAGCTCTACTCGCTTAGGATCGATCAGCACAAGACGAACATCATCAGGTGTAGCACGCATCAAAATCGATGAAATCATCGCATTAATCATTGATGACTTACCAGCTCCAGTTGCACCGGCAACAAGAAGGTGAGGCATCTTGGCCAAGTTTGCGCAGACAAAATTACCTTCAACATCTTTTCCAAGTGCCACAAGCATCGGATGGTGGTCTTGGCCAGCAACTGATGAACGCATTACATCGCCTAAAGCAACAATTTCACGGTCAGCATTCGGAATTTCAATGCCCACAGCAGACTTACCTGGGATTGGGGAAAGGATTCGGACATCACTACTAGCAACGGCGTAAGAAATATTCTTTGCAAGCGCGGTAATGCGCTCGACCTTTACCGCATTTCCTAGCTCAACTTCATACCGCGTAACAGTTGGGCCACGCATAAATCCTGTTACCTCTGCATCAATTTCAAACTGTTTAAATACCTCTGTCAGCGCAGCAACGACTGTGTCATTTGCCTTACTTTTACTTTTTGATGCTGGCCCGGTTCTTAACAAATCTTGAGGTGGAAGTTCGTAAGTGGAGTCTCCAGTCAAGAGAAGCTGCTCGATTCGCTTGGCGACTCCCCCGCCTGTAGCTGCACCGGTGGCTGAAGTTACCGGAGTGACAGGTCGTGGGGTCTCTACAGTAAATTCTTTATCAAACTCGTCTTCATCTAACGGTTCATCATCTTGCACATCGTCAGGATCTGAATTCCATCCAACTACAGGGCTGTCAAAGGGTGGCGTATCTGTGATTTCAAATTCTTCTTCTGTGCGTTCTGGTCTCTTGTTCCAAATCCAAGAAAAGAGCGCTGATATCTTGGCCAGTACCGCCGAGAACGGAGTTGCAGTTGTAATCAATAATCCAAAGAAAAAGAGCAGAACTAGGAATGGCTGCGCGAGAACTTCTGTCATAAGTCTTTCCAGAGGCAGCGCTACCCCGTACCCGAGAAGTCCACCACCGTTGCGCATATCTGTTGCGCCATCAACGGGAGCTGCAAATCCTGATACGAAGTGAATAAAACCTGTACTAGAAATTAGAAGAGTGAGAACTCCAATAACGATACGCCCTAAAGACTTACTATCTTCTGGCTTCCTAAAGATTCGAAATGCAAAATATCCAAGAATGATGGGCGCGAAAAAGCCGATCTTGCCAAAAGCTCCATAGAAGATTGCGTAAAGAAAATCGCTGAGGATGCTTTGGGATTTAAACCAAGTGCCCACGAGAGAAGCCAGCGCGAGAATGAGAACAATAAATCCTGCGCCGTCACGGCGATGTGCGGGATCGAGGTCTTTGGCTCCGCGAGCCAAGAAGCGAACGGAAGTTCCGAGGGCCTTGGCTAGCGCGGACCACGTAGCGCTGATGGCACGGCCAACAACTGCAAGGAAGGATGAACCTTGCTTTGTGCGAGTCTTTTTCTTGGCCACACCTTTTATATTATCAGTTAGACCTCTACAACTACGGGAACAATCATGGGACGGCGCCGATGTTTTTGTCCGACCCAATTTCCAATAGTGCGTCGAACAACCTGCTGCAGTTGGTGGGTTCCATCAATACCGTCAGCAACCGCACGAGCTAAGGCTTTTTCGATCTCTTTCTTAACTTCATCAAATAGCGCTTCATCTTCATTAAATCCACGAGCATGAATATCTGGTCCAGAAATGATCTTTCCACTCTGTGCCTCAACGACAACGAAAACTGAGATAAATCCTTCTTCTCCAAGAATGCGACGATCCTTCAAAGACGATTCAGTGATGTCACCGATGCTCTGTCCATCTACATAGACAAATCCACACGGCACAGAACCAACGACTTCGGCGACATGGTCAATCAGGTCGACAACAATTCCATTTTCAATAATGAATGCATTTTCGCGAGGCACACCTGATTCGATGGCAAGTTCAGCATTTGCCTTCAGATGTCTCCATTCACCATGGACCGGTAGCGCGTACTTCGGCTTGACGATGTTGTAGCAATACAAGAGCTCCCCTGCTGCTGCGTGTCCAGAAACATGGACCATTGCATTCGCCTTGTGAACAACTTTCGCACCAAAGCGCGTCAATTCATTGATCACACGAAAGACGGAATTTTCATTACCTGGAATAAGTGAGGATGCAAGAATGACAGTGTCACCTTCGCCTACGCGGATCTGATGATCGCCATTGGCCATACGTGATAGAGCTGCCATCGGTTCACCCTGAGATCCCGTACATATCAGAACAACATCATCACCATAGTTTTCAAGATCTTTGGAGTCGAGAACCATATTTGGCGGAATGGTGAGGTAGCCCATATCTTGGGCAATCTTCATATTGCGCACCATGGAGCGCCCAATAAAGACAATTTTGCGACCATGTTCTGCCGCTACATCAATTACCTGCTGCACTCGATGCACGTGTGAAGAAAACGATGCAACGATTACCCGACGCTTGGTCGATGCGATTACGCGATTCAGGGCAGGCATAATTTCCCGCTCAGATGGAGTGAAGCCAGGAACATCTGCATTTGTAGAATCAACAAGGAAGATATCTACGCCTTCTTCTCCCATTTTGGCAAAGGTACGTAGATCTGTCAGTCGACCATCCAGCGGTAACTGATCCATCTTGAAATCGCCAGTGTGTAGGACTCGTCCTGCATCAGTGCGGATAGAGATTGCCAATGCATCAGGTATCGAGTGATTTACTGCAACAAATTCAAGTTCAAATGGTCCAACATCCTCAGTCATGCCCTCACGAACTTCGCGACTGATGGCTGAGATTCGATGTTCTTTTAACTTTGCTGTAATGAGTGCCAACGTAAGCGGCGAACCATATAAAGGTATATCTCCCCGCTCGCGAAGTAGGTAAGGAACAGCGCCAATGTGATCTTCGTGGCCATGGGTCAGAACAACTGCAATGACATCGTCTAGACGATCGCGGATATATGAAAAATCGGGAAGAATTAAATCAATTCCGGGTTGGTTATCTTCTGGAAAGAGAACTCCACAATCCACGATAAGAAGCTTGCCTTTGCATTCGTAGACAGTCATATTGCGACCGATTTCCGCGATACCGCCGAGAGCGACGATACGAAGTCCGCCTGAAACGAGTTTAGGTGGAGTGCCTAAATTAGGATGTGGATTTGTCATATCAAATTCAGTTAGCCAAGCTGCACGCCACCGGCGATGAGATCTTCGCGCAAGGTAGCAATCTGAGCTGGTGTTGCATCTACAAGAGGAAGTCGTGTGGTGCCACCAGGAAGACCCATCAGATTCATGGCTGCCTTAGTCAATATTGCACCCTGTGTTTTAAATGTTCCCTTAAATACAGGAATGAGTTTCTGATGAATCTCGAGCGCGCGAGCGGTATCCCCCGCAAACCAGGCATCGAGCATTGCCTTGAGTTCACTGCCAACTGTATGGCCACAGACTGAAACAAATCCGACTGCTCCAATTGATAAGAATGGCAGATTGAGAATGTCATCTCCTGAATAAACAGGAATTCCACATCGTGCGATTACATCCGAAGTTGCTGCGAGGTTTCCCTTTGCATCTTTGAGGGCAACAATATTTGGTAACTCAAAGAGTCGAACAATTGTGTCACTTTCAATCTCAACTCCAGTGCGACCTGGAATGTCGTACATCATGATCGGAAGGTCGGTAGCGGCGGCAACGGCCTTGAAGTGTGCCTCTATTCCTGCCTGCGGTGGCTTGTTGTAATAAGGAGCAACAATAAGTAGTCCATCAGCGCCAGCTTCAGCCGAGCGTTTTGCCTGTTCTACGGTGTAGGACGTTTCGTTATCACCGGCACCTGAAAGAACTTTCACTCGAGATCCCACAGTGCTCTTAACGACCTTAATAATCTCGAGTTTCTCTGAGGATTTTGTGGTTGGAGCTTCGCCTGTAGTTCCATTCACTGCAATGGCATCATGACCATGATCAGCCAAGTGGGTAGCCAGAGTTGCAACGCCATTCCAATCAATGGAACCGTCCTTGGCAAAAGGGGTAATCATTGCCGTGATAAGACGACCAAACGGAGCTTGCGTACTCATCTGCACACCTTATCGTGCCGATGAGCGCCTTTCAATGATCCTTGCGACTCACACAAGATTAAGGTGCGATACGACCCGACTTTTCAAACGCGCCATAGGTGAGAGGCATTAATTTGGCGAATTCGGCCTCCATCTTTTCAGCCACCATTTCGATCTCTCGTTGTGGATAGCTGGGAAAGTGTGAACCTTCACGCGCCGTACGCAATGAAAGGAAATTCATAAGTGCACGTGCATTCATGGTCACGTACATTGAGGAGTAGGTGGCAACAGGCAGAACTACGCGAGCAACTTCACGCGCAACTCCCGCTTCAAGCATTTTTTGATAGCTGTCATAGGCGACTATGTAAGCCTCTTTCATCGCCTTTACAGAGACTTCAAATTGTTCAGGAGTTCCATCTTCAAATGTGTAGGCACCAGTTTTTCCAACTTGGACCAACTTGCGCTCTTTTGAAGGAATATAAAAGACAGGCTTCAGTTCGCGATAACGACCACTCTCTTCGTTATATGACGCAATGCGATGTCGCATAAATTCACGGAAGACAAATATCGGAGCTGAGATAAAAAATGTCATTGATGTATGTTCGAAGGGCGATCCGTGGCGTTCACGCGCAAGATAATTGATCAACCCTGCTGAACGGTTTGGATCTTCACCGATCTCATCCATTGATTGTTCGCCAGCAGTAGAAACACGTGCTGCCCAGATAACATCGGCATCACTCGCGCTCGATTTGATTAATTCAACGGTGACATCGTCACGAAAGATCACTTCTTCAGCCATGGTCGCACCATACCCAGCAGCCAGTTCCCTATCTCGGATATCTACGGCAGAATGCACTCGTGTCTCAAGTGAACCGTGCCACCCTTGCTCAATCACTGAGCGTCTCGCTACCAGTGGGGGCATATGGAATCGCTTTTGGGGCGGCAAGTGTTGCAGCTGGATTCTCGGTCCTGCAAAGTTGCCTAATCTCACTCCTTACATTCTCGGGAGCGTCTCAATTCGCACTCGTTGGAGTCATGGGCTCTGGTGGAACAGCGCTGAGCGCAACGGCAACTGCTTCACTACTTGGTACCCGAAACCTTCTCTACGGATTACAGATAGCGCCAATCTTGCGTACTCGGCGTTTAAAAAAGATTGTTGCCGCACAACTTACTATCGATGAATCAACTGGAGTTGCAATCTCCCTTGAAAAAAACGGACGCGAAAGTATGCGTCAGGGGTTCTGGTACACCGGAATTGGTGTATATATTTTTTGGAATCTCTTCACATTGCTCGGCGCACTCGGTGCACAGGCGATGGGTGATCCGGCAGCATTTGGACTCGACGCTGCTGTCCCCGCCGCATTTTTAGGTTTGGTATGGCCGCGATTATCTGGAAAAACTGAACGGCTTTTGGCGATTTCTGCAGTTGCACTTGCACTCATTGCCACGCCATATGTGCCTGCGGGCGTTCCGATTATTTCTACCGCTGCATTAGCAGTGATTTTCGGCCTGCGAGGTCGAGTATGGAAATAACAATGGATGCACTCTGGATTGGACTGATAGCCACAAGTGTTATTGCATTCTTGCTCAAGTATGTCGGCCACAGCGTTCCCGAAAAATGGCTGAGCCACCCGCGCGTGCTCAAGATCAATGGGCTCATTCCAATTGCTCTCTTGAGCGCTTTGGTAGCTGTTCAAACATTTACAAATGGAAAGTCTCTCGTAATCGACCAGCGTCTAGCCGGCCTAGCTGTAGCAGTGATCGCGCTGATACTCAGAGCACCTTTTGCAGTTGTCGTTTTGAGTGCGGCTGCAACTTCAGCTGGGCTCTATCACCTTCAATAAATTAGATAATGTTGAGTGATTCTAACTTTGCTTTGAGATCATTATCTGAAGGCTCTGTCAGATGCGTTCCGTCGCTAAAGACGATCACAGGAATAGACTGAGCTCCACCATTAATCTCTACAACTTTCGCTGCAGCTGCTGGATCATTTTCAACATCGACGAGTGTGTATTCCACACCTAGCTCTGCAAGTAAACGCTTCGAACGACGGCAATCTCCACACCATTCAGCTGAGTACATTGTGATATCTGACATTGTGATCTCCTCTACATAAAGTTCTCGAGGCCGAATGTGACTCCGGGCCGAGAGATAACGCTACGAATACCAAGTAATACACCTGGCATAAATCCTGCTCTATCCAGTGAATCATGGCGAATTGAAAGTGTTTCACCTAATCCACCAAAGAGAACTTCTTGATGTGCAATTAATCCACGGAGACGTACCGAATGAACGGGAACATCACCTACGAGTGCTCCGCGAGCACCGTCTAGAGATGTCGAAGTTGCATCTGGCATTGCAGGCAAGGCTGCTTCTTTGCGTGCATCGGAAATCAGCCCAGCGGTACGTGCTGCCGTTCCAGATGGTGCATCGACCTTGTTAGGGTGATGAAGCTCGATGATCTCCGCTGATTCAAAGTACTTGGCTGCCTTAGCTGCAAATTCCATCATGAGTACTGCGCCAATTGCGAAGTTAGGAGCAATGAGTATTCCAACTTCTGGGTTGGCGGTTGATAGTGATTTAAGAGTCGCCATTCGAGCGTCATCAAAACCTGTTGTCCCAACCACTGCATGAATCTTGTGGGTGATAAGAAACTCTAGATTTGCCATGACAGAGTCTGGAGTAGTGAAATCGACAACTACTTGAGCACCTGATGAGATGAGTTGATCGAGTGAATCTCCAAGATCTAATGCAGCAACCAGTTGGCAATCGGCGGCGGCTTTAACAGCTGCAACAACTTCTGCACCCATACGACCGCGAGCTCCGAGAACTCCTACTTTGATCATCGGCTACTCCCCTTGGCCAAAACCTTCTCAAAAACACTTTCTGATTTAAATGGTCCCACTAGTGCAAGGGTAGGCGTTTTAGTAAGAAACTCGCTAGCGACTTTACGGACATCCTCGTGGGAAACTCCGGCGATCTCCTTCAAAATCTCATCAAATCCCATGACTTGACCGTAAACGATCTCATTCTTGCCGATGCGTGACATACGTGAGCCGCTATCTTCCTGGCTCAGGACCAACGATCCGCGAACAGCGCCTTTGGCACGTTCTATCTCTTCGTGAGTCATTCCATGCTCTGCCACATCGGCTAGAACATCACGAACAATCTCAATCACTTCAATCGCTTTACTTGGATTACAGCCAGCATAGAAACCGATCTGACCAGAGCCAGCAAACTGTTGCGCATATGCATAGACAGAATATGCAAGACCACGCTTTTCGCGAATCTCTTGGAAGAGTCGCGATGACATTCCACCGCCCAGCGCCGATGCAAGAATTCCCATCGCAAAACGGCGATCATCATGACGAGCAACGCCCTCCATGCCGTAGAACATATGTGCTTGCTCTGTCTTGCGCGTCAGTAAGCCAACTGGAGTCTGCTTAGATTTGCGAACACTTTCATTGCCACGAATTTGCGGTGTGCCCTTTACGTTGAGGAATCCATCAGCGCTTAGTGCTCGCTCAACCATCTCAACTACTTTTTTGTGCTTGATATTGCCTGCTACCGCAACCACAAGATCCTGCGGGAGATAGCGTTTCTTATAATAATTAAAGACTGAGTTACGTGACATGCCATTAATGGATTCAATGGTTCCTAAAATCGGGCGTCCTAGCTGAGTGTCGCCATAATATGTTTCTGCATAGAGATCGTGGACTAGATCACTTGGATCATCATCGCGCATGGCAATCTCTTCGAGAACAACTTTGCGCTCGGCATCAACATCAAGTGCGCTGACAATTGAAGATGTAATCAAATCACTGACCACATCGATTGCCATAGGCAAATCAGTATCAATCACGCGCGCGTAAAAGCAGGTGTACTCCTTGCTTGTGAAGGCGTTCATCTCGCCGCCAACAGCTTCAATGGAAGATGAGATCTCGAGTGCGCTGCGACGAGTTGTACCTTTAAAAAGTAGATGCTCTAGAAAGTGAGAAGCCCCAGCAACTGCCGGGGTTTCATCGCGTGAACCTACATTGACCCAGATTCCCACAGCGGCACTTCGTACCGACGGAACTTCTTCCGTAACGATACGAAGGCCACTTGCGTGAACGAATCTCTTTACTGACATTGGCCGCTTTGTTTATTCAGCAGCCGGAGTTGAACCGTCTTCTAGGACTGGAACGAGTGAGAGCTTGCCCTTTGGATCGATCTCACCAATCTCAACCTGAATCTTGTCTCCAACCTTCATCACTTCTTCAAGGTTCTCAATTCGCTTTCCGCCATGCATCTTGCGAATCTGTGAAACGTGAAGCAAGCCATCCTTGCCAGGCATCAATGAGATAAATGCACCGAATGCAGCAAGTTTGACGACGGTACCGAGGTAGCGCTCACCAACTTCTGGCATCTGTGGATTTGCAATCGCATTGATCTGTGCGCGAGCAGCTTCAGCTGATGGTCCATCAACTGCGCCGATGTAGATAGTTCCATCATCTTCGATAGAGATATCTGCACCAGTTTCATCTTGGATCTGGTTGATGATCTTGCCCTTAGGCCCGATAACAGCACCAATCTGATCAACAGGAATCTTGACTGAGATGATGCGAGGAGCAAATGGGCTCATCTCATCCGGTGAGTCGATCGCTTCGTTCATGACATCAAGGATGGCAAGACGAGCTTCCTTAGCTTGAAGCAGTGCACCTGCAAGAACAGATGCAGGGATTCCATCAAGCTTTGTATCGAGTTGGAGAGCTGTAACGAAGTCTTTTGTTCCAGCTACCTTGAAGTCCATATCTCCGAATGCATCTTCTGCACCCAAGATATCTGTAAGGGCAACATATTCAATCTTGCCATCGACATCATCTGAGATGAGACCCATTGCAATACCTGCAACTGGTGCCTTCAAAGGTACGCCAGCCTGCAGCATTGAAAGAGTTGATGCACAGACAGATCCCATTGAGGTTGATCCATTTGAACCAAGTGCTTCAGAGACCTGACGGATTGCGTAAGGGAACTCTTCGCGAGTTGGGAGAACAGGAACAAGCGCACGCTCTGCGAGTGCTCCATGTCCGATTTCACGACGCTTTGGCGTACCTACGCGACCAGTCTCACCAGTTGAATATGGTGGGAAGTTGTAGTTGTGCATGTAGCGCTTGTGATTTTCAGGATTCAAAGTGTCGAGCTGCTGCTCCATCTTAAGCATGTTGAGAGTCGTGATTCCAAGAATCTGTGTCTCACCGCGCTCGAAAATTGCAGAACCGTGAACGCGAGGGATCACTTCAACTTCTGCAGACAATGCACGAATATCGCGAAGTCCACGTCCATCGATGCGAATCTTGTCACGAAGAACACGCTGGCGAACGAGCTTCTTTGTCAGCGAACGGAACGCAGCAGGAACTTCCTTCTCGCGGCCTTCAAAAGCTGCAGATACAGATTCCTTTGTTGCTGCTGAAATTTCATCAATCTTTGTCTCGCGCTCTTGCTTTCCAACGATTGTAAGAGCCTTAGCAAGATCATCCTTTGCAGCCTTTTCTACAGCAGCAAAGACATCATCTTGGTAGTCAAGGAAGACTGGGAATTCAGCTGTTGGCTTTGCAGCAACTGCTGCCAACTTGCTCTGTGCTTCACAGAGAATACGAATAAATGGCTTAGCTGCATCAAGTCCTTGAGCAACAACTTCTTCTGTAGGAGTTGGTCCACCATTTTTGATGAGCTCGATGGTCTTTGAAGTAGCTTCAGCTTCAACCATCATGATTGCAACATCGTCACCGCTTACGCGACCTGCAACAACCATATCGAAGACTGCATTCTCAACCTGTGAATGGTTAGGGAATGCAACCCACTGTCCCTCAATCAAAGCAACACGAACGCCACCGATTGGGCCAGAGAAAGGAAGTCCTGCAAGTTGTGTTGACATTGATGCTGCGTTAATCGCAATCACGTCATACATGTGATCAGGATCGAGTGCCATAACGGTTACAACGATCTGAACTTCGTTGCGAAGTCCCTTAATAAATGACGGACGCAAAGGTCGGTCAATCAAACGACATGTAAGGATCGCATCTTCTGATGGACGACCTTCACGACGGAAGAATGAGCCTGGAATCTTTCCAACTGCGTACATCTTCTCTTCGACATCTACTGTCAAAGGAAAGAAATCGAATTGATCTTTCGGTGTCTTCGATGCTGTTGTTGCTGAGAAGATCATTGTCTGATCATCTAGATACACAGCTGCAGCTCCTGCTGCCTGCTTTGCAAGTCGCCCTGTTTCAAAGCGAATCTCGCGCTTACCAAACTTTCCGTTATCAATAACGGCTACTGCTGTCTTAACGTCTTGACCCTCCATGGGTCTCTCCATTTCTACAGCGCCCGCAGCGAGGTAGGAATGTATCTTC
>Ga0208596_1000229_pt1 | contig 18690 bp, 11 predicted proteins | sample LakMenEpi12Jul11_FD_150686 | JGI IMG/M metagenome (GOLD analysis project Ga0208596, IMG submission 150686) | Freshwater microbial communities from Lake Mendota, WI - 12JUL2011 deep hole epilimnion (SPAdes) | ecosystem: Environmental > Aquatic > Freshwater > Lake > Epilimnion/Euphotic zone ...
AATTAGAAGTAACCCAAAATGTCTATGACTATCTATTGCAATATCAACCAGAAACTTATAATGTTCTCACCAAAACATTAGCAGATAGTATTGAAGATGCCAAAGAACCATTACCAGATGAAGTAGTTAATAATCTGTGGGCTTTATCTGTAAATAATCCCCAAGTAAAATCGAGAGAAAATAATGGCAAAGTAGAATATTTGATGTCAACTTGGAAATACACAAGTAACCCAAGTACAGATTGGCCAATAGGTGCAAAGAAATTGCTACCTTATCAAACTTGGTTTACCGCAGTACCACAAGTAAAAGAATTTTGTCAAAAATATCAACCCAGTGATGGCAATATTCCTGATAATGTTGAACTTTCTTTGCGGTTACAACAGTATTTAGGATTAATCTTAAATAAATATTCCACCAAAACCCATTTTGTAGAAATGTGGGTAAAAGCCGAAGATTTGATGAGACCATGTATTGATGGAGAAATTGACGATTCTGCTTGTAATCTTTTACCTTTACCTGTTCCTGATAGTAGTCCTGTTGTTAAGGCAATATACACCAATTCCTACACCAATGCCAAAAAAGAATATTATCCTTGGACTGGTTTAGGTTACACCTACGATTGGGGAAATTCTCAAAAACCCCATCAAGGACCAAGTGAGTTTATTATTAACCCCACTCCAGAAAAACCTGTAGAGGTGGAAGTTGTTTCTGTGACACCGACGCAAGAATATTGTCGGAATCAGATTGCCAAAATTGATGTTTCCAGTGGGGGATTATACTAATAATGAGAGCGATCGCCTGTGGTAATGGGGCGATCGCTAATGGCTGTTAATTATGTCTCAGCATAGACTGCGTGCTTGTACACAAACCAGTAACCCAAAATCATCATCGAGTCTAAGGAAATTAAGGTAAATAAGCACAAAACTTAATTTAACGAGCTTATTATATATTTACTCTGGTAATGGCTTCAAATCCAAGCGCATAAACTGTACAATTCTGATATTTTCAAGAAGATTTTCATAATTTTTTGTTTCATCCCTGATAACTAATTGAAGGTTAAATTCAGACCAGGCATTTTTATGGATAGTCCATTAGAAAAGATAATCTTGGTGATGGCAGCAAATCCGAGAGGAACTAATCCTTTGAGGCTAGATGAGGAAGTCCGACAGATTGAGGAAGCCATTCGGATATCTCCATATCGCGAACGCTTCAAAGTTAAATCCCAATGGGCAGTTCGTCCTGACGATATCCGGCGCTCACTATTAGCTCTTCGTCCTCAAATCCTACATTTTTCTGGACATGGTGGGGGTGAACAAGGATTGGTATTAGTAGAGGATGCTGCGATTTCCAGCCCTACAAATGACTGTTTAGTTTCAGGAGACGCTTTAGCAAATCTGTTTAAGCATTTTAAAGAACAACTAGATTGTGTTGTTCTAAATGCCTGTTATTCAGAAGTTCAAGCAAATGCTATCTGCCAGCATATTAACTATGTAATTGGCATGAAAGAAAGTATAGGGGATGTGTCTGCTATCAAGTTTTCAGTTGGTTTTTACGATGCACTAGGAGCAGGAGAATCTGTTGATAGTGCTTATGAATTAGGCTGCAATGCTATTCAGTTATACGGTTTAACAGGACACCTAACACCTATCCTAAAAAAAAAGACCATCAATTAGCGATCGCCAACTTGTGCAACTAATTGAAAATACTTGTAGGCATTCCGACGTATTGGGAAGTGAGCGACGAGAAGCCTTCACTCGCTTGCTGCCATATCTTCAAGAATTGCCAATTTATTACAAATGTCCAGGACTGAAATACTTACAAGCTCTAGACCAAACCTGGAAATGGGTAGCCCTAAATCTTTGTACCTTTCAGGTCGAACCTCATAAACCAATTCATTCGAGTCTGGAAAAATGGATTAATAAAAGACTTTACCAGGAGATGCAAATCTTAAAACAACAACCAGAACCAGACTTTCTTGCTCCATTCTTAAGTGATCTATAAAACTTTGAAATTTTTTGAAAGCCATGAGATAGTTAACAGTAGAAAATTTCGACCCATGAAAGAAACCTATGACAGAGACAGAAATTCGATTACGGGAACTAATAGCTAAGATATGTGAAAATTCTACATCTCTTACAGAGTCAGAGCGCAAACGATTAATTGATCGTCTATTGATAACAGTTCAGAAATTACCTGGATTACTTAAGTCTTCCCATTTAGATTTCCTTGAAGCTCTAGATAAAACTTACTGGTGGTTAAGCCGAAATATTTGCCAGTTTGATTCATCTTTACACAAATCACTGTCTTATGAAAAAGGGCTAACAAGATGGATTAATAGTTATCTTTTCGGAAGAATTAAAGATTTATACCGACAGATTCCATTCAGTCAATACAGTTTAGATCAACTAATTAATCAAGGTAATGAAGACGACCTAACCTGGTTGGATCAACTACCAGCCAACCCAAAACTACCAACTCTAGACGGTCTAGAAATATATATAGAGCGTTTGCAAAAAGAGAAGACACAAGATGTTTTTCTAAAGTTTGAATTCTATGTTGAGCGAGATTTTGATCAGCGATTACAAAACTGCCATCCACGTCATTTTCCAAGTTGTAATTGTCAAATGCTTTGCCAAAGAATTTTATTAAAAAACTCACCGGATAAGGTTTCAGATATTAGTCGAGAATTTGGCATTAATTATCAAACTCTCAAGTCGCATTGGGAAAAAAAATGCAAACCTCTGTTACAAGAAATCTTACTAGAACTGGGATATTGTTCTGAATAGATTTGTAACGAAAAAGATCGTTTGCAAGAAGAGTGTTCTTTTCAAAATGTATGTATGGAGATTAACATGAACCAGGATAACTTAATAGGAAATAGCAACACAGAATTTATTAAAATCCCACTTGGAACCGAAGCACACCGCTATGCTGAAGAATTTGCTGCCCAACAGCGTAATCCGCAGAAAGGTAAGCAAGTTTATCTTAATACTCTAGCAGTTTATGCTGTTCATAGATATTTAGACTGGATAAATATTGAAACTGATTTGAATCAAAGCGATAGTTGGCAATCTGGTAATAGAATGCTTTTTGATGTTGCAGATATAGTTCTTCCTGGAACTGGCAAATTAGAATGTCGTCCAGTTTTGCCTGATGAAGAAATTTTGTATCTTCCTGAAGAGGTCAGGTATGATCGCATTGGTTATGTTGCAGTTCGATTCGGTCAACAGCTAAACCAGGTCGAGTTATTAGGCTTTATGCCAAGTGAATTTATCATTGATTCATTAGAGCAAATTCAACTGGATAAACTACACGCTCTAAATGACATTATTGGTTATCTTAATAAAGCCGAGTCAGCTAAAATAATAGCTCTACGAAAATGGCTAGAGGGCAAATATCCATCAGGGTGGCTTTCGACACTAGACTTAGTTAAAACTCCTTCATTCAAGAGATCCAACCCCACGACTTTACAACCTTCTGCTGTTCGAGCTAAGGAAATTAATCTAGGTGGAAAGTTAGCAGACCGAACTTTCGCACTGGTAGTACGTTTAACGCCAATTGACGCGAATAATACTGAGATCCAGGTATATCTTTATCCAACGAGCAAGAGTCCTTATGATGACTTACCAGATGATGTCCAACTCATTATCGTAAATGAAGAAGGTTTAGACTTCATGCACGCCCAAACAAGAAAACTTGATAGGTCACTTTGTTTATCTTTCAGCGGAAAAGTAGGCGAAAAATTTGGAGTTAAGATTACATTCGAGAATGCTTGTATTTCAGAGAGCTTTATGATTTAATTATACTCAAGAAAGTCATAACTTGCGTATTTACCCATGTATACCCTTTAAGCAAAAGCTTAAATTGTTCTTGGGAAGTATACACTGGCTTTCTTGCGTAAAAAAAATTAATTAAGAAGTTGCAAATTTAGGAGAAAAATATGATGTACGTTAGGTTAAAGTTCCGAAGCGCTCCTGATGGCAAAATTATAGTTACTATATATGTAGACGGACACGAGTTGTCCGAAAGTTATTTAACCGGATCTCTGAACGAAACTCAATCATCTTTGGAGCAATGGCAAAGAGCATATCTAAGATTGGAGGGTATGGCATTACGCCTCAATCTAAGACCAGTTAGCCCGGCTGTTTCTCCAAATGAAATTGCTGCTTTTGCCGAATCTTTGAAACTAAATTTTAACGAATGGCTTAGGACGGGAGATGCAAAGTGGCAAACAGCTAGGGAGAATTTGGTAAGAAAATTAGCTGAAACCGAAGACGAAATCTGTATTCTTATAGATGTTAACGAAGGTGATATGCGACAATTTCCGTGGCAAGATTGGGACTTTCTCCGTGATCATTGCCCAAATGCGGAAATAGCTTTATATAACCTCAATAATCACAATAGACCCCATCAGGGATCAGGCTCATCAAGAGTTAAAGTTTTAGTAGTTGTAGGTAAGACCGACAGCATTGAAAGAGGCATTGAAGAAGATCTAGAAGCAATCAAAGAACTAGAAACACAAGAAAGAGGAATTATCCATATTTTAGAACAACCTAGTCCTCATCAAGTAATTGATGCATTACGTAACCAGACTTACGAGATTTTTATTTTCACAGGACATAGTGGAAGTGACGATCATAGGAATATTGGTTGGATTGACCTTAACGACACAGATTCCTTGCGCTTATCTGATCTAAAATTGGCATTAGGTAAAGCTATTAGCAAGCGATTACAAATTTGTATCTTTAATTCATGTAATGGCTTGGGTTTGGCAAAGCAACTTGCTGAACTGAAACTTCCTTTATCAATTGTGATGCAAGAGCCAGTACCAGACCTTGTAGCAGCGAAATTTTTGCGAGTCTTTCTGCAAAACTTCTCCACTGGTCAATCATTCTTTAGATCTTTCCATGAAGCACGAGAGGGATTAGAAGGCTTTAGTGGTGACTATCCGGGTGTTTGCTGGTTGCCTACCGTGTCCTTATGTAATCCGGTTGAGCCACCTACATGGGAACAAATTGGTGGTACAGTTGCAACACCCATAATTGAACCAGTTACAATACCCATAAAACCAGTTACAACACCCAACAGTTGGAAGCGGTTGCTGTTGCTCGGATTAGTTGTTTTGCCCTTACTTGCTGTTTGGTTTTTGAAGATTAGGGAGACTAAGATTAAAGATGTTCAACCTCCTCAACTTTCTGGAGAAATGTGGTACGGCGGGAGTAACTCGGGACAAAAACTTGTAACTTATATAAGAAGAAAACTTGAACAAGCATTTCCCGATATCAAGTTCATTGAAAGGATTAGTGGCACGGAGACGAGTATTAAAAAGATTAATGACAAACAAATTGACTTCATGTTTGCATCAGAGGCAGTTAACACGAAGATTCCGACTACGCTAAAAGTCATAGCGTATGATGCGATCGCAGTTGTAGTCAACCCTAACTTACCTGTAAAAAGTCTAACTATGGAGGATTTAACAAATATTATTACAGGTAAAGTGACCGATTGGAAAAATATTCCTAATTCTAATGTAACATCATCTATACCTATCCACGTTTATTATCGTAATGAAGGAACTACAAAATTCCTCACAGATACATTGGTAGATCAAGGTGATCGAGATCGAGATCGAGCATTTAAAAGTAACAATTTTTTTGAACTTACTGATTCTCATTCACGTCTGACGGAAGCCAAAAATAAAGTGCAGAATGATTCAGGAGGAGTTTATTTTGTAACTGCTTCTCAATCTGTTGATCAATGTGAATTTAAACCTGTACCGATAATAAAGGAATCTAAAAAAGAGCCAGTCGCGCCTTATGAAGGTCAGTTAACTCCACGTGATGCTAATTGTGCTTCTGTGCCGGAAGATAATCGCAATAAAGTTAATATTCAGGCAATCAAAGATCACTCTTATCCTCTCACTCGTCCCATTTATCTAGTTTTACGTGATGATAACCCTGCTAAACAATGGGGTGAATATTACCTAAATGTTCTGCAAACCGACGAAGGGAAAGAGATAATCTTAAAAGCTGGTTTTTTGCCTAAGTAGTCGATCTTTAAGGAGTATTGAGTCGAGATGCGATACGGTTAGCAAAATATTACTTAATATAAAAACAACAAATTTGCTGTGTACTAGATGGAGGGAGGGGTAAGCTTACACCATATAGTACACTGTAAAGATAATAACCAAACGGGTAAAACAGTCAATAGGGATATGGCGTGCGTTTGTTGTTAGCTGAATCACGAACCACAGAGGCACAGAGGAAAGAGAATTAATTACTTGAAATGTTTAATGTGGAGTCTGCACTACGTCCAAACTCTTCTGGTGCATATTGAAGATGAACTTCTGCACCTGGCCAAATAAATGTTCCTGGAGTCACAGAACGAACTAAATAATGTAAACTGTAAACTCCTGGTTCTAGATGATCTGCATAGGAAATAATCCGATCTTTATAGATTGTTTTATATCCTAATTGCCAATTATCGGCTTTTGCTTGTAATGCTGGTGTCGCTGTTTGAAAACTATCATCTACTGCTTCAAAACCTGCGGGTAATGGGTCTTTTATGACTACATGATCTACAGGATGATCTGTAATTACTTCTAAACCAATATCAAAGACTTGTCCAGGTTGTAAAGTTAAAGGTTTATCAAAAGCATAGATTCCGGTTTTTTGGATAATTTTCTCTTCATTGACTTTACTAATTTCTCGCGTTACTCGTAAACCGTTAAATCTCCCTGGTTGATTTCCTTGTAAACGATATTTGTAAGCGACTAAATAATGCAATTTACCTCTGCCAGATTTTTGCAACCATAAATCACTTTTACCTTGAGGTAATTGATTCATAGGAATATTTATTTGTAAGCTAGGATTTTGATAGCCATTAAAACTGGTTTCTCCTAATTTCTGATTTGCTAATTTTACCGTAGTCATAAAATTAGGTGGTGTAGATTCAAGTTGGCTATATGCAACTAAAGCTGTGAATGCCTGTGCGTTATTATAACTAGATTCCCATGTCCCTTCTCTGCGTAAGTTGAGAAGACTTTGCAGTAATTTATCAATGATTTCCGGGTTGGTTTTTTGGTCAATAAATAACCGTAAAGCTTGGGCTTGGGTGACAGTATTTGAACTCATCCAACTCCAATTTTGAGGCAAATTTACAACTGCGTTACGTCCAGTTTCATAGATATTTTTTTGGAACTCCACCCGCATAATTTGGGCTTGATTTTGCCATTCAGGAAATTGATATAGATATCTGGCTAATTTGATTTGAGTAACCAGATCAAAATCATTGCGTTTTTGATAAATATCTGATAAGAAACTATTGCGTTTATCTCCTAATTGTGCTAAGGCAATTAAAGAATTTAATTGTAGTTGAGATTTACAAAGTTTCTGTTTACAAAAGTCGAATTGTCCAGGGTTAGCAAGAACATTTTGTAAATAAGTTTTGAGACTAGAAATGATTTTACTATCAACTAAATCAGGAAAACTTTGATTAGCTTTAATTAAAGATTCTCCAGCATAACTAGAAACCCAAGGATCTGATTTTTCTTGTCCTGGAAATGCTGCAAAACCACCATCTGCTATTTGCAATTTTTGTAATTCCTCAATTGCTATTTTTGCTTGTGCTTGAGGATTAAATTCGGCAAATGTTTGATGATATTTTTGGGTGAGAGTTTGCAGATTTGCAGCAATTAATAATTGACTTGCGGCTGGTTCTGCAAATGGTAAATCATTATTTTCTAAAACTTGTTTTGCAGGTGCTTTAATTGCTGGAATTAAGGTACTAGCTAATTGAATATCTAAACCTCCAACTTCGCGGAAGGTATTTTTAGCAATATTCAAGGGAATTTTCACCTGTCTTTCACTCACACCAGTTTCGACAACTTGTTCGGTAATTTCTAAAGGTTTAATTTCCAACGGGACAGTAAAAGCATCAGCGATATTATTTAATTGGGTGGTAAATGTCACTTTACCTTCGCCCACATTACCCGCTATCATGGGGAAACGATAAGCCTGGGTTGCTGACTCGGCTTTTGGTTGTAATGTGGTGGTTTTGGGGTTATTTTCCGCGAAGTTGAGAGAACCGCTAAGTTCACCGTTAATAGTCAGATTTCCGGTGTTTGCGGTGGTGTTGGTGACTGATAAACCTGCCAAAATGCGATCGCCTGTGCGGGCAAATTGTGGTAGAATAGCATTAGTTATTAATGGTTTTGTAGTTATAAATGTTGCGTCACCATTCCCAAACCGCAAATTTCCATCTGTAGCCACTACCATTATCCGCCAAGTTGTTAAATTATCGGGTAATTTAAAGGTGATTTTGGCTTTACCATTTTCATCACTAATTACCGAACCATTGTAATAAGCTAAAGCTTGAAAATCTTCACGAATACGAGTATTTGCTAACGCATTCGATAAGCCACCACCATAACCCCAACCCTTGGGTAAACTTGTCAGTAATGGGACTAATTTAACATCACGACGATTATCACTAAATCGGGTAGAAATTGGTTGTTCTGCGTAAACAGTATCTACTAAATTTGGCGGACGATAACCAGTTAATTGTAATACGGCTTCATTCACCACTATGACAGTAAATTGTCCTTTAGTGGGGTTTCCTTGATCATCTTTTAATTCTAATTCTACTGTAGCTTCCTTTCCAGGTTCTAAAGATTTTTCAACTGGGTTAACTTGTACCTTTAAATATTTATCTGCTAAGTCAACTTTAAAAGCTGTAAAACCAATTTTAGCTAAATTTTCTAATCTTTCTAGTCCTACTTGATTTAGTGGTTTACCTTGTCTGACTAATACTGCTTCTACTGCTGCATTAGGTAACATTTCTGGTGTAACTGTAAATTGAATTTGGGGCGCACCTCCTTTAATTTTGATTACTTGTTGATAGAGAGGTTTATCTTTAATTACTGCAAAATATAATTCTCCTTCTGGGTAGGGAGATTGAATTAAAGCTGTAGCAGTTTCTCCAATTTTAAACTCTTTTTTGTTTAATTTAACTTCTAATTTGTCTTTTTCTTCTCCACCCCAAAATACTTGATTTTCTCCTGTTACCCAAATTTGTAAATCTGTGGCTGTAATGTCATCTTTGCTATCACTAAAATTAGCACGAATTCGATATGAACCTGATACCGTAGGCTTTAAATTGACTGTTTGGGGAATATTCCTAGATATAATATATGTTTTCCCAACTGTCTTATATTCAACTTGATTTTGTGGGGTTTTACTACCTTCAACAATTTTGGTGACGCTGCTATATTTCATCTGTTGTAATTCCAGATTTACCCGTTGATTTTCTAATATTTTTCCAGTAGGGTCAGTGACAATAAATTCTACAGGAAAATCCTTACCAGCGTCAGCTACAAAATTACTTTTTAACCCAATAATTCGGTTACTGGGTAAAGCGGTAAAAGTTTGAGAATTAGCAACGGATAAATTAGAAATATCACTAATTTCGATATCTACCCGATAAGTCATAGGGTAAGGTAAATCTTTAGTTACAGTTAAAGTTTGACTACTTTTACCATTAGTATCTAATTTGGTGTTAGTTTGTAAAACATCATTAGAAACATTTGGACTTTCTTCCGGCCAAAACCATTGTCTCCCAAAACTAAATTCTTCCCAACCTTTAGGGATAAAATTACTTTGTTGACGAGTAACAAAATATTTAGCTTCTCCCCCTTCTACGGGTGAACCAAATAAATAATTACTTCCCACCTGGACATCAATTTTATCATCAATTACTGCAAATTTTTTATTTAGCTGTAAATCAACTTTAAAATTAGGTGGTTTAAATTCTGCTACTCGAAACTCTCCAGAAATTTCTTTTCCATTTTTACCTTTAGCTTGAATATTATAAAACCCTAAAGGCTGATTTTTAGAAATTGGTAACTCTAAAGAAAATGTACTAAATTCATTAGTTTTCTTCGTTCCTAAATCTGTATTTTGTCCATTAGGATTAACTAAAATTAATTGATAAACTGAATTTTTATCTTCTTGAATTTTACCCTTTTCTAAATAATCTGCAAAAGCAGTAAAAGCGGCTTTCTCTCCTGGTTGATATAACTTTCTATCAGAAAAGATTACACCTCTTGATTCTGGTTTATTAGTTTCCCAACCAGCATCAATTCCATAATCATAAGCACCACTATATTCTTCCGTTCTCGTAAACGCCCAATCTTGATTTTCACTGGCAATTACTAATAATTGTGGTAGACTAGAATCTGATTGAGGATAACATTGTTTTAACTGATTATTATCAATTATCAAAACTCCTTTTTCATCAGTTTTTCCAGTTAGACAAGGTAGAGGTTGAGGACGAGATTTTTCAGATAATTTTGATTGATAAACTTCAATATTTGCAGCTTTTACTAGTGAACCGTCACTCAAATGATGAACTCGAATTAAACCCGACTGTGGAAACCATTGAGAAAATACACCTAAATTTGTTAATTGTACAATTCCATAAGTTATTGGTTCTTTCCATAATTGTTTACCGTCCTCTTCATATTTATGAGTTCGTGCTTGCACTCCATAAGCTAACATTCCTTGACTATTCCCTAATTTTTCTTTCAGGGGAACATTGATATTTAATGATTGATTTTGCTGACTCCTAATTTTAAAATATTGCCATTTAGAAGGTTGGGGTAATAAATCATTAGCACTATTTGTATAAACTAAATCTGTTGGTTTAACAATTCGATAAGCTGCTTGATATTTTGATTCGGGCAAATTAATTGTATCAATATTAATTTGTAGATCTTTATCTGTAGGAAAAATATTCAAATCTGAGGGTACAGAAATATTCCCAGCTATATCACCAGTATCATATTTAATTGTGATTGGTTTACCCAAAGTTTGCCCAAATTTATCTTTAAGATTTCTCTCAATATTAATTGTGTAAGTAGTAGCTGGTTCTAAAGTATAAGGATTAATGGTGACAATTCTATCTTCCTGGGAAATTTGCAGTACATTATCAATATTTTTAGGTACTGGATTAATTTTAATATTGTCTTTAACAGAATCTGCTAATAAAATGTTATTAAATTCTAACTGGGGACTACCTTTAATAAATCTGCCATAAGTTCCCCCAGAATCTGGTTCTCCATAGGGTTTAATTCCCACAAATTTCAAAGGTGAATAAGTCGCTAATTTACTCACAAATTCTTTTTCACTAGGTAAATTACCATTAGCAGGAAGAAGACCACGAGAAAATTTTAAACGATAAGATGTAGCTTTTTTTAAATTTTGCCCAGGAGTAAGATTATAAACCCAATTTCGGCTTGAAGGATCAAACTTCTCTAAAGGATCTAAATTTTCTGGTGTTTCCTCCTTCGCTAATTCCACCTTAAAACCTACACCTTGAGTTTTACCTTCAGGAATTAACTGTAAATGCTTTTGTACAGAATCTAAATCTAATTCTAAATTTGAAGTAAATTGCAACTTTGGTTGTAAATCAATTGGTTCAACCGGGACTTTTTCAATAGGGTTAACTCCTGATAAATTAGTAATTTGAATAGATTCAGTATTAAAAGTCCAAGCCAAATCTTGATTTAACCGATGATTTTTTAAATCTGCTAAACCAGCCTGGAGAGTAACTTTAACTCGCGTCGCTTTCGGTATAGCTTTATCAGCTTGAAAACCAACCATACGCGGAGTTAAAAAGCGAAATTGTCCAGGTAAAGGTGGCCAAATGGCAAATTTAGTTAATAAATTTTGCTGTTGGGGACTATCCAAACTTTCCACAGCTATTAAAGCTTGTTTAAAGCGGATACGAATTTGACTGGTAGGTTTTGCATTTCCCAAAGGACTGATTTGTTCTATCCAATCTGGCAATTTTGGTGTTATTAATGATTCAACAGTTGGTAATTTTCCGTTGTCTGATCTTATACCAATAAAATGACAATTAGTCATTCCAAATACGAGAGTAAAAATAACCAGGAACTTAAAGATTTTTCTAATCATCATATTAAATAAAATGTAAACAACTCTCTTCCTCCGTGTTCTCTGTGTCTCTGTGGTTCGATTAAAAAACAGGAATGATATATAGATAACTAATCTAGCGTGACAATTTCCCAAAAAGCACACAATTCTTAACATTATTATGAATTTACTAACTCATTTTCTCAAAACTCTTACTCTCCGCATCTTAGCATCTCTGCGTGAGGTAAAATCATATAAATTGCAGATAAACCCCAACCACAAATTAAATAAAGTTATTTTCTATTCCATTTTCATCTGTTTACTAATAAGATTATGCCCTTATTTTGCACCTATTCATAGTATAGACATTGCCCAGCATCAATTAGCCATAGAGTTTACAGATCGTAATAATTTACCATTAGGAACTGTATTAACCAATAATCAAGAAAATACATCAATTATCAAATTAAATCAAGTTTCACCCCAATTTATTAAAGCAATTTTAGCTGCTGAAGATAGTAGTTTTTATCAACATGGGGCATTAGATTTAAAAGCAATTTTTCGGGCGATAAAAGTAGCAATTGAGAATAAAAAAATCATTTCTGGTGCTTCCACAATTACCATGCAATTGGCGAGAATGTTGGATAATTCACCCCGAACTATTACCGCAAAATTAAAAGAGATTTGGCTATCTTGGCGATTAGCTGCGGGAATGACTAAAGATGAAATTCTTACTGCTTATATTAATCGTCTACCTATGGGTGGAAATATTTATGGTGTTGAAGCTGCGGCGCGAATTTACTTTTCTATTCCTGCTAGTGATTTAAACTTAGCCCAAGCTTCTATTTTAGCAGCAATTCCTAATAATCCTACTTACTTTAATCCTTATCAAAATCGAGAAAGATTACAACAAAGACAGAAGTATGTTTTAAATAGAATGGTAGCAGAAAAATATATTTCTAACGAAGAAGCAGAACTTATATCTAAAGAAAAATTAGTATTTAAACCCCGTCAACAGGGAATTATTGCTGCACCACATTTTTTATTTTGGTTAGCAACAAAAAACAATACATCTAACTCAGAATCATCACCTATCCGCACTACAATAAATCGCCCTTTACAGCAATTTGTGGAAGCACAAGTACAACAAGTAATTTCCTCTTTAAAGGCTAATCATGTCCATGATGCAGCAGTGGTAATAATTGACAACTCCACTGGGGAGGTTTTAAGTTATGTCGGTTCCCCTGATTATTTTAATGAAGTGGAATTAGGGCGAAATGATGGAGTTCAAGCTTTACGTCAACCAGGTTCTACATTAAAGCCATTTGTGTATGAATTAGGTTTAGAAAAGGGAGTAATTAGTCCTCATAGTATTTTGCCAGATGTGCCTACTCATTATGCAATTCCAGGAGCAAAATTATATAGTCCCACAGATTATACTAATAGCTTTTTAGGTCCAGTAAGAGTCAGAATTGCTTTAGCCAATTCTTTAAATGTACCTGCGGTAAAGGTATTAGAAAAAGTGGGGGTAGAAACTTTCTTAAATCGGTTGCATGAGTTAGGATTTTCACATTTAAATCAAAGTGCTGAATATTACGGTTTAGGTTTAACTTTGGGCAGTGGTGAAGTAAATTTGTGGGAACTAGCTAGAGCCTATTTAACTATAGCAAATATGGGTAAAATCACACCATTGGTAACTTCATTAAATATTGCCACAATTGCCAATTCTCAATCTTTAGTTTCCAATTATTGGCAATTAATTATTGATATGTTAAGCGATCGCTATGCCAGATCCACAGCTTTTGGTGTAGACTCAGTGTTAAATTTGCCCTTTCCTGTCGCTGTTAAAACTGGCACTTCCTCTAATTATCGTGATACCTGGACAGTTGGTTTTAGTAGTGATTATACTGTGGCTACTTGGGTGGGTAATTTTAACGGTGAACCCATGCGTAAGGTTTCCGGTGTCACAGGGGCTGCACCTTTGTGGAATAGAATCATGTTACATCTGCATGAACATCAACCCCCGGCTGATTTTCCACCTCCAGCAGACATGATAAAATTACCCATTTGTGCAAATACAGGGTTAAAACCTACACCTAGTTGTACTTCAGTAGTTCAGGAATATTTCTCTTTAAAAGATAAAATTGCTTATGAAAAATCTACGGATTTCCATTTATCACCTATGTATGATCAATGGTTAGAAAAAGAGCCACAATTGTATTTTAATCCTGATAATTTCCGAATTATCTCTCCTCATAATGGAGATTTATTTCTACTGTATCCTGCTGGAGAAGAACAACAAAAACTAGAATTTAAAGTTAGTGGAACATTAAATCAGTCTGTAGACTGGTGGCTAAATGATCAACATTTATCTACACAATCAAATAATGGGATATTTTGGCATTTACAACCTGGTAATTGGAAGCTAGAAGCCAGAGTTGGTAAGATGTATGACCAAATAAACTTTCAAGTAAAATTAGCAAATATCCAACCTAAAAAACGAGGATTTTCTGTAGTAGATCCCACTAAATAATAAAATGTTATATATTGATAAATTTTTCATGATCACCTTAATTTTTATCCGGAATCTGATAAATAAAACCTGATAATGTAAATAGGTTTAAACATTTCTAGCAAATGAAAATAGTTATGAACAATACACAAGAACGCAAATCTAGCAAACAGAAACAGTCATTTCCTCCTGCTGATCTTGGTACTCCTAAAGTACCAATTCGCAAAACTAAAACTCAAAATCAACAGTCTGAATTACTTAGCGACTGGGAACACGCGAGTTAATTTATGAGATGGTTTTTACTGCATCTGTCTGAACTATAATTTGTAGTGATTTTGGTGATTATCATGATTTAATTATCGTAATCATTTAATCAAAATAATCCAATTAATTACAGTTTAGACAATAATCAAATAAGGTAGGGTAAGCCGGGGTAAAAATATAGAGATAATTTGGATGACTTTTATGATTTAGAGTTACACTTAAGAAAATCATATACAATCACACTACATAACTTTATTACAAAAATTAAAGAAATCGGACAAATCATAGTTCAGATTATGTTACCATTTGTCAATTGGTAGAAAATCAGGGTTATAAAAATGCAAAATGGCGACCAAAATCTGATTATTTTGATGATTTATATACTTACCGTCTATTGGACAATCAATCGCATGATTGCATCTATAGACGATATAGTAAAAGTTGATTTCCAAAAAGGTGCTGTTGATAATCAATTAAAAGAACAAAACCTCCAAGATACAGTGGGTATTTCCTTTAAAACAGGTACTTATGGTTTAGATAAAGTACAAAATGATCTCAAAGAATTATCCATGAGTATTGAAAATAAATCAGACAGTATTGCTGTATATATTGACTGGGATAATAGTTCTTTTGTGGTTGAACATAGCAAGCAGTCGCGGCGGGTAATTCGCAAATCTCCTGATTTAACCCGCGATTTAGCTATACCCCAAGTGCCGACAATTATCGCCCCTAAAAAGACAATTTCTGAAAATGTCACCGCTGAGGATGTTTTTCAAAGAGATAAAGAATCAGGAGTCTATAAACCAGCTTCACCTTTAATTAATATTGCTGCCATCAAAAAAGATGATAAGAAAAAGAAGTTATACAAAGATTTTATAGATGGCAAAAAAGATTTAGAATTTTCCTTACAACTTGTATTGCGAATTTCAGAAATCAGAGCCGGTATTGCACCGGGAATAAATGTTCCTCCAGTGTCAATTATTAATTGTCCTTTTACTATTAAAAAAATCCCTTGGACCTACGCTTTACCTTGGAATAAAAAGTAATCTATCTGAGTCTTGCGATTTTCATGTAATTAAAAGTAAACTAGAGAAAGAGAGAGTAGGCGTAGGCAGTTGCAGATTAGTCATTCAGACTGGTTTGAGGAAAGTCCGGGCCCCCGAAAGACCAGACTTGCTGGATAACGTCCAGTGCGAGTGATCGTGAGGATAGTGCCACAGAAAGATACCGCCAGTCAATTTATTGGTTGGTAAGGGTGCAAAGGTGCGGTAAGAGCGCACCAGCAGCGTCGAGAGGCGTTGGCTCGGTAAACCCCGGTTGGGAGCAAGGCCGCAAGGAACTACGGTTGGTCTTTTACCGGTTCCGCTGAAAAAGAGCCGCTAGAGGTGTTTGGTAACAAGCATCCCAGATAGATAACTGCCCTCGTAAGAGAACAGAACCCGGCTTACTACCGACTCTCTCTTTTTAAGCGAATTATGGATTTTTTATTTTCCATAGTTCGTTTTTTCGCGTGAACCGATCGCTCTATGATAATTAAGTATAGATAACCTGGATATGCTCACGCAATTTATCAAGTTTGAATTGTCAAAAAGGGTGAAAAAACTATAATGGTAAACAAGCAATAAAACGGATTTTCGCTTTATGAATTTCAACATAGATTTAAAAGAGCTTGCCCGTAGAGAAAGTGAACAAGTAGAATGGAAAGAAAATGGAGATGATATTAAGATTGCCGAAGGCATAGTAAAAACTATTTCTGCATTTGCCAACGACATTGCCAATGTTGGTGGGGGATATGTTGTTTGTGGAGCAAAAGAGATAAAGGACGAGCATGGTTTTCCCAAAATTCAATATACAGGTCTGAGTGCCAACCAATTAAAAGAAATCGAAGGTAAGGTAACTAGATATTGTCAGAATTATGTTGATCCTGCCATAATACCTCGTATTGTGGAAATCGAAAACCCAGAAAATAACAGCACCAGAATTTTAGTATTTGTAGTTTTACGGACTCGTCATGCCCATATATATAGAGACGGAGAAACTTCTAAATATTATGTTCGTATCAGCCGAGAAACTAAAGAAGCCAGAAATGGTGTTTTGAGGCAGTTATTAACAGAAAAACAAGAAATAGAGTATTTTGATAAACGGACAAATACTCGTGCTACAGAAGCAGATATTGATATACTTGTATTTAGAGATAGTATGCAGGAAATGGGGTTGCTTTTTCCTGAGAAATCATTAGAAGATTATTTTTCTGATAGAGAACAAATAGCAGAATTGGTTTCTCCATTGTTTGTAAGCACAGATTTAGATCGTATATTGCGTCCTAGAAATTTTACCTTATTAATGTTTGGGAAAAAAACAAGTATTACCTCCAAGTTTCCAGAAGCATATACTATTTTATCAATATATAAAGGGATAGATCGCAGTGAACAAACAGCAGAACGTTACACTTTAACGGGAACAATTGTTGAGCAAGCTAAAAGATCCATAGAATTATTAAATACTCAAGCCTATACTGCATTTGATAAAACAAGTAGCAAACCAAATCAGGTTAAGTATCCCATGCGTGCTTTACAAGAAGCAGTAATTAATGCTATTGTTCACCGTGATTATGAAGTACCTGAACCAATCAGAATCACAGTATTTGCAGATAGAGTAGAAATTAGATCTCCAGGAACTTTACATTGGGGAGTTGATAAAGATAAATTTACGCAAGGAAAAGCCAGTCCTAAATGGAGAAATCAAAGCTTTGCTTATTTATTTAATAAACTTCAATTAGCTCAATCAGAAGGTCAGGGTATCCCCACAATTATTCGGACAATGAGAGAAGAAGGATGTCCCGAACCAATCTTTGAAATTGAACTAGAAAGTCTAACTTGTATTCTTCCTGCACACCCAAGACATCAAATTATTAGAGAATTACAAGAAATTCAAGACAAAGTTATTTTACAGAAGTATCAAGAGGCTAAAACTCAAGTTTTAACACTCTTAGAAAAGGATTTGTACAATTTTAGGTCACTAGATTTATATTGTGAAGTTATCGCTAAATTAAAACTTCCCCATGAACTTTATAATTTTCTAGAAACCAAGAAATTAGATTTTTCTTTAGTTAATCCCAGTACCCTCATCAATATTGCTGAGATTCTTGCTTTTGATAAAGATAATGTTCCTTATCAAAATATGGCAAATAGAGCCTTATCTGTAGCTATGTCTGGTAAAATAGAAGAAGGTCAAATTGTAAAAGCTGTTGTCAATCTTAAAAAGATAGGCGAACCAGATGATGTGATAGAATTTGTGGGTGAATCTATGTTAAAATACCCTAATCTTGCTCATAATTCTACACTTTTAGAAAAACGGGCAACCGCTAGAATGGATAAAGCAAAAAAATGTATAACCGCAATTAAAGATCGGAAAAGCAATACAACAACAAAAAAAAGAGCTTCGGTACTGTGCGAACAATTATTAGAAGCAGCCCAAAGAGATTTGAATTTGGCACTAGAAAATGTAGAAAATCCCCATGAGAAAAATTTTATTGAAAAGGATTTTAATTTCTTAAACGAATTGAAACAGACTTATAAAAAAACATCAGCCAAGTAAAAATATACTATTACTATGCCATTAAGTTGGAACGAAATTAAAAGCCGAGCGATCGCATTTTCTCAAGAATGGGAACATGAAACCTCAGAAGATGCAGAAGCTAAATCATTTTGGGATGGTTTTTTTCATGTTTTTGGTATTTCTCGTCGCCGGGTGGCAACATTTGAACAATCTGTCAAAAAAGCCGATAATAAACAAGGTTTTATTGATTTACTCTGGAAGGGTGTAATTTTAGTAGAACATAAATCTAGAGGAAAAAGTCTCGATAAAGCTATGCAGCAAGCCAAAGCTGACGGGGCGACAATGAAGCTAGGATGTAGATAGAATAAGCTCTATAGCCCTTAGACCCCGTTGATAATACTTACGCTTATTAGGAATAAGTCT
>Ga0208596_1000232_pt1 | contig 18440 bp, 10 predicted proteins | sample LakMenEpi12Jul11_FD_150686 | JGI IMG/M metagenome (GOLD analysis project Ga0208596, IMG submission 150686) | Freshwater microbial communities from Lake Mendota, WI - 12JUL2011 deep hole epilimnion (SPAdes) | ecosystem: Environmental > Aquatic > Freshwater > Lake > Epilimnion/Euphotic zone ...
TCGCGGTCGCCCTCGGCGCGCTCGAGACCCTGATCCCCGGCGCCGTGATGGTCTGGTTCGCCGCCGCCGCCGCGATCATCGGTCTCTTGATGGTGGTGATCCCGATGCCCTGGCAGTGGCAGTGGGTGCTGTGGGCGGTGCTCGGCCTCGCTGCGATGATCGTGTACCGCCGCTACAAGGACACCCGCCCCGACTACACCGAGCAGCCCGTGCTCAACCAGCGCGGTCTGCAGTACGTCGGTCAGGTGTTCGAGCTCGTCGAGCCCATCGAGAACGGCGTCGGCAAGGTGCGCATCGGTGATGGCGTCTGGAAGGTGAGCGGCCCCGCGCTCGCGGCCGGCACCACCGTACGCGTCACAGGTGTCGACGGCGCCGTGCTGACAGTACAGCAGGCGAACTAGGGCGAACGCACCGTCTTCCGATCGAGCTGCGCCAGGACCCGCGCGAAGCGCACCCGATCGAACGCGTTATCGTCCCGAAGCGTCGCGAACAACTGATCGATCTGCGCCTTTCGGGTGCGATCGAGGTCGAGCTCGGCGAGCAGCATCACGAGACCCATCGCCGCCTGTTCGGCGGCCGCCGGATCGGGGAAAGCGCCGCTGCGGGCGGCGCGTAGCAAGCCATCGAACACGCGCTGCTTCTCAGCGGTCTGCCAACGCTGCAACCCGAGCGCAGCGTGGAGCCGGACGAGTGCGGTGCGCGCGCCAGCCACCGCAGCAGCGGCCCGGGCCGGCTCGCGGTTCAACGCGGACTGCGCACGGGTCCACGCAGCGGTGAAATCTTGGGTCGCGACACCGAGCGACTGCGCGACCACGATCAGCATTCGTGCGTTGCCGTCCTGAAGGCGCAGTTCGCCGGGCGCGCCAGCCAACGGATCCACGCCCGACGTACCGCCGCCGAACGCGGCAACGCGCAGGTCTCGATGGCAGGAATGGCAGGCGTACACGCCGAAGTCGGCGATGCTACCTCGACCGGCCTGATGGCCGATGAGGTCGAGCTGGCGCTGGGTCGCCGTGACGAGACCGGCGATCCAGATCTCGGGTGCGTCCGCTCCTTTGCCCGGCGCCTTGCGATAGTGCTCACGCCCGCCACTGGTGCGCCATAGCTCGCCGTAAGTCTCGAGGTCGAACACCAGGCGCGGATGGCCGGCCGCCATCATCGCATGGCTGGCGTAGCGCTTCGCGTCGCCGACATGGCAGGCGGTGCAGGTCTCGGCGCGTACCACCGGACGCTCGAGCGCCGCCAAGCCGCGCGCGAGGTTGTCGGCATGGGTCACGGCGGGCGACTGATGATGCGTCGGCAGCCACTTGCTCGACGGACCATGACAGGACTCGCAGGCGATGCCGTCGGACAACTGATGCCGCGGGCTGCGCTGCGCGGTCGGCACCACTTCGGCGTGGCAGGCGAGGCACTGCGGCGCCTTCTCGGCAGGACCGATTCGGAGGCGCGCCGCCATCTGCCGGCTACGCGCGTTCAGCAGCACGCGGTAGGCGCTCGAGTGCGGATCGAACTGCGACCAGGTGACATACTCGTTCTGCAGCACGCCGTGCGCATCGAGCGGCCGAGACGAGCCGTGACAAAGCGAGGAGGCGCACGACGCCGCCCCTTCATGCTTGGCGTCCTTCGGGACATCGGCGGCGAACGCCGCCATCGACAAGCAGAACAACAGCGACTGCACCGATCGTCGAGCCAGCTTCATCCACATACCCTTGCGCATCATCGCCCCCCCTGCGCCCGCGCCTGCCGCGACGGGATCGTCGGCGGCATCGACGGCATATCGTCCACGAACCACGGCTGACCCTCCGCATCGAGGAACAGTCGCCGCATCTCGGCGAGATTGAACGGCCGCGAACCGCGACGCCCGAACACCGCGACCTGGCCGCCGCTCTCATCGACCGCCCTGTCACGCTCCAACGGCCGCGACAAGGACAGCGCCGGTGAGCGAGTGGCATAAGAAGCGATGAGCTCCGGGCGCGGCTCAGGACTGAAGCCGTAGAAGTTCGGCTGCGACGCCGGGCTCGTCAGCTGGACCACCTTGAGGCCGCCCTTGCCGTCGGCCACATAGGCGAACAGCGACGCGTTGGTCGAGGCGACCATGACATCGCGCGCGTCGACGAGGCCGCCCTCCGCATTCCACGACTGCACGAGCACCGGGCGCTCGGCTCGCTCGATGTCGATGATCGCGATACCCCCTGCACCGTCCGCCACATACGCGTAGGTGCGCGCCACGGTGAGCCCCGCGGCCTGCGCGAGCGGGACCACAGCACCGGGGACGCGACGCGGTGCGGCAGGCTGCGTCACATCCAGCACCTCGAGCCCGCGCGCGGTGGTGACGAAGAGATATCGGAACTGCAACGCCAGCGCGCGCGGGTCCTCGAGCGCCACCTCCGCCAGTACGCTCGGGCGCATCGGTGCCGTCATGTCGACCACCACCAGCGAACGCGTCGTGACGATGTAGACGAGGTTGCCCGCGATCACCAGCCGACGCGCGCCCGTGAGCCGCCCGTCCGGGTTCCAGGTCAGCGCACGCTTGAGGAAGTTGTTGCGGAACTCGCCGTCGGCCAGCGTGTTCACATCGACCACGATCAACCCTTCGACCGAGTCGGTGACCAATGCGTAGTTGTAGATCGGCAGGAAGGGCTGTTCGAGATTGGCCTTGCGCATGAGCTCGCCCTCGTTGCGCGGCGGATGCACGGGCTGCGTGGTCGGCAGCGCGACACAGGTGGCGTCACGGCTGACGACCTGCGTGCGATGGCCGAGCGACGAGAACGGTGCACTCACGATCTTCTGGCTGAAGCCTTTGTTGGCGACGCTCGCCACATCGACCACACGCAGCCCTCGCCGCCCCTCGGCCGAGAACAGATATTCACCGCGCAGCTGCACACAACCTGCGGCCTCGCCCGCGAGCGCGGCCGAGTGCTGCAACCGACGGTACCGGGCGAGGTGCTCCCCGTACCACTTGGGGTAGGCGTAGCGGTGCAGATAACTGCCGATCACCGCCTGCGGTTCTTCGTACTCGGTGACCTCGACCGCCATGACGCCCTTGCCGGTGCCGACATAGGCGTTGAGGCCCGTGAAGTTGATGAACTGCGTGCCGTAGCCCAGCGTCTGCGCCACGATCGCGTTGTTGTCACCGTCGCGATCGAGGTGGCAGTCGCTGCAACCCTTGGTCTCGGTCTTGCGCTCGGTGTGCGGATAGTGCGGATTCATGGCCTGCGAGCTGTAGCCCGACGCCGAGATCGGCGGCTGCTGCACATAGATCCGCTCGCGGTTGGAGTTCTTCGACGACAGCACCAGCGCCGAGGTCGAGCGCACCGGCGCGATCTTCCCACCCTCGGACGGTCCGCGCAGCCCGAGCATGAAGATGTCCTCGCGTGCCACCTGCGGGTTGTAGGTGGCGTAGTTGCGGGTCTCGCCGCCCTCGTAGCGGTGCCGTGCGGTCTTCGAGTTGGCCTCGATCGGCATATGGCAGCCGCCGCAACTCGTGGTCCACGAGGTGTGGCAGGCATAGCACTCCATCTTGTCGTCGTTGTGCGCCAGCATCTCCCAGGGGATGTCCGGGCCCCATCGCTGGGTCTTGGTGTCGCGCGACATGGTGTGGGCACGCGCCGCCTTGTCGTCGTAGTGCTTGTTGCCGGGTGTCGCCGAATCCTTGACCTGCGATACCTCCCACTCGAGGCCAGGGGTGACCGCCGAGCGCTGCACCAACGTGTCGCCGCGCCACTCGAAGCGCCGCGAACCATCGGGGTTGCGGATCAGCGACAGATCGGTCGCGCTCGCCGAGGCCGCCGGGCCCGAAGTGCGCAGCGTGGTACGCGCGCGCGTCGTGCCATGGCAGTCCTTGCAGTCGATCTCGACCGCAGCGGCCACGGAACCGTATAGATGACCGTTGCCGTGCGAGTCCTGCGCGAAGTGGCAGTCGACGCAATGCATGCCGACATCGACGTGGATCGACGACATCTGCACGGTCTTGTTCCATTTCTGCGGATCGTCCGCCGCGATCGACCGACCTTCCGCGTCGAGCAGGTTGCCCTTACGGTCGCGCTTGTGGACGGCGCGGAAGTTCCAGCCGTGACCGTGATAATCCGCGAACTGCGTGTCTTTCAGCGTCGGGTTGAGCGTGCTCACCTGCGAGAGGAACTCGGGGTCGGCCCACTTGCCGCGAGGCGCGGCGCCCTCGGGGTTGCGGTCGAGGACCTTGCGCATCTCCTCGGCGGTCGGGAAAACCTGCTCGGCAGGCCACATCGCCGGCGCATCGGACTCGTAGTCCCACATCGTGTAGCCGAGGAAGCTGTTCATGAACATGTTCGGCTGGTGCATGTGGCAGATCATGCATTGGCTGGTCGGTATCGCCCGCGAGAAGGCGTGCTTCAAAGGATGTCCGCTGCGATCCTTCGGGATCGTCGGGTCGACGGTCTGGGACCGACCGGCATGACCGTACGCCGCGTAGAGCCCGGAGTGCCTCGGGTCGCGGTCGTTGGCGTACACCACATGACAGGCACTGCAACCGGAGGAACGGTAATCGCCTGGGTTGTCGTTGGTACCCATGAACCACATCAAAGGGTCGTTGAGGCGCGTCTTGTGGATGTTGAGCACCGGTACCGCGATGCGCGCGCCGGTTCCCGGCCCTCGATTCGACTGCTTGATGTCGGGACGGCCCGGCTCCTCGAGGCGCTGGGTCGCGCCCACGACGTTCGGCAGACCGGTTTCGGGGAAGAGGTTCGAGATGTTGCGGCCGCCGCGCTCGAACACGCGGAAGATGTCGGCGGGGGGCAGGTTCTCCCAATGCGGCAGCGGATACAAGCGATCGATGATCTCGTGGCGGTCGCGTTCCTCGGGCGTCGACCTCGCGCCCTCGATGATGGCGGCCTTGCCATCACGCGTGTAGCCCTCGCCGAGGATGTAATTCTTGAACGGCAGCAGGCCGTTGTTGTACGCGGCGCCGCCCCAGAACATGGCGGAGGTCGCCATCAGGCTGCGCTTGGCGTCGGCGATGGTCTTGGCGTGGCAGGCGCCGCAGGACTCCTCCACGATCCGGTAATCGCCGGGGTTCACGAAGCGGATGAACTCGGGCGCCTCCTGGTTGAGCAGCGCGTAGGTGCGCTCAGGCGTGGCGCTCGACGGGAAACCCCAGGCGTCCGGGAGGCGCGGCAGCACATGCGCATCGTCGCGGACACGGGCGTACGCCGGGTCGCTGTGCGCGGCCGCTGTGGCATCCGGGGTCTTCGCACCCCTCATGAAGCGCACACTCGCATCGCCACCATGACAGTCCGTGCAGCCGAGGATCACGCCGGGGTTGGCGTGCATGGTCGGCAGGTCGGTCGCGGTGTGGCAATCGAGACAGCCCTCGCTTTTCGCCGCGGCCTCCGCCGGCGTCTGGCGCGCGGGCGCCGCCGGATACACCGGATAACTGCGCTCCACCGCGTGGTACGTCTCGCTCGACCAGACGGCGAGCGGCGACACGGCGAGCAGCAATGCGATCAGGCCGGCGGTCCGTGCGGGGCGGGGATAACGCGTCTTCATAGTTCGTCTCGAGGGCCCATCAGTAGGTCAGCACCAGATTACCGAGCACCCCCCATGAGGTGCGGTCGCCGAACAGCGCGCGGTACCCGTCACCCGGCAGCAGCGCCGAGGCCGATACCCGCGCCACCACGTTCTGTATCGCGAGCGGTCGCCACACCACCGCCACCGAGGCGTCGAAGCCGATGTCGCGTGGTATCCCGCCCTGCGCCCGCGCCACCTGCAAGGATGCCGTGTGATCGAACGCGAGATGGTTGAGGTTGCCGCTGACGCGCAGCGTCGGTGTCAGATCCAGATCCGCGCCGACACCGAGAAGACGCAACCCGGGGTTGGTGAAGTTGGATTGTCCGAATTCTTTGGACGACCGCAGGGAGTTCAGCAGCCCGTTGCGGCCGGACAGCGTGACCCGACCGCCCGCGACCAAAGGCACCGGCTGGCGCATCCAGAAGTTGGTGTCGGCGCCCGCGAACAGCGGATTCTCGAAGATCGCATCGAACCCCTCGCCCCGTCCGTCGAAAGGGTCGGGGTCGCCAGAAGCCCAGGCGAGCGAGGCGCGCACGCGGACCCATGAAAAGTCCTTGGAGAGCTCCGCCGCAATGAATCCCGCGCGGATGTCCTCCTTCCGCTCGCTGAAGGTACCGCGCGTCGAATCACCGAGCGCGACATAGGCGCTCGTCGAAAGGTTGAGACCGCCCAGGGGCCCATCGCCCGACACGCCGAGATAGCTCACGTCGTAGTCGCGCGGCCGCTCGAGGCCGATGGACGCCGGTCGCTGCAGGATGCCGTTGTCGTCGTACAGCAGCGCGTCACCCTCGCGGTTGCGGTTGTACAGCACCGTGCCCTGCACCGTGAAACCGAGCCGCGGCCAGTCCTGCAGGTAGGCGTTGACCACGAAGATATCGTCGTCGCGCAGCGCCGCCGCACCGCGCTCGACGAGGTTGTTGAGGCCGCTGTTGGTGTCCTTGTCGATGCGGCGGAACCATGCGAGGTTGTACTGGATCCGGTTGTCGTCGCGGATGCCGAACAGGCGCGCGCCGAACAGGCTGTCGTTGAGCAGAAAGCCGCGGAAATCCGCGGTGAAGGGCTGCACGCCGATACGCAGGCTGTCGAAATCGTAGCGCGAGGATACGTTTCGCAGATGCTTGTCGACGAACGCGGCCTGGATGCCGACCGCCGCCTCAGTCCGCGTCTTGCCCGCGTCGGCATCGGCCTTGAGCAGTCCGCGCTCCTCCACCACCACATGCGAGATGTTGATCGCGGGCGTGAACCGGAACTCCCAGTCAGGCGGCTTGAACACCGTATCGCCCTGGTAGAGCACGGTCTCGAGCACGAAGGTCTGCGAATACACCTGCTGGCGGCCGTCGCCGAAGGTGTCGAGCGATCCGGCGCGGTCGGTGACCGGGCCGCCGACCGGCACCGGGAAGTCGCGCGGCTCGATCACCGTGTCCGAGATACCGATCAGCGCCACGAACCAGTCCTCGCCGAACATCGGCATATCGCCCTTCAACCGGTTCTGGCCGTTGTAAGGGTCGAGCAGGTTCTCCTTGAGGCCGATCGCTTCAACGATGCGCCATCGGTCGGGCAGACCCTGCAATTCGCCGATCTCCTCCAACGCGGGCGTACGCAGCCGCGTGGGGTCGCAAGGATCGGGCCGGTACTCCAGCACCGGCACCGTCGGGCTGCGGCGCCGCGGATCGACGGGTTCGACGCGCGGACACGGATCCGGTTCGACTGATGCCGGAGTCGGTGGTGCCGTCTCTTGTGCGTGCGCCGGCAGCGCTGCGGCGACGGCGAGCAGGGTCAGCGCAGGAGCGATCGATGCAGGGCGACGATCAGAGGCCACTGCAAGGCTCCTGCTCGTTGGAATCGATGAAGGGCGCCTGCGGACAGCTCACATAGCGAAGGCGTGCCCCGTTCGGAGCCAACTGATCGGAACGGCGCGCCGGCGCGGGGTGCTGCGGACCGCCCGTCGTGAAGCCCGCGCGTGTGAGACCGAGGAAGGCCACCATATCGTCCTGATCGATACCATCGCCGGACACGCCGATCGCACCGACCAGCGTCTCGCCACGATAGACCGGCACCGCACCCGGGAAGATCTGGATACCGTTGGCGAGCAGTACGGCCGGCGCCTGCTGCTGGAAGCCGCTGTCGAAGCCACTGATGCCACTGCAGTTGCGCGGTACATCCGGCGCGAGGCCGACGACGAAGGCGGCATGCTGGATGATCGCGTTGTGCACGATGTCGAGCTGCAGACCGGTGCTGAACGGACTCCAGCGGCCGCCGGGCTTCGAGAGCGGTCCGTACGGGTTACCGTCCACGCCGTCGGGGAAGTTCGGCCGCGCGAGGTTGCCCACCGCGCGCGCCGTGAACGCCACCTGCCCGTCCGCGAGCGCGTTCGGCAGGCCGAGCAGCGCCCGCAGCGCCGGCACATAGTCGCCGGGCGCATCAGCGCGCAGCACCGCGAGCCCGCCGTCCAGGTAGACCGCCGGCGGCAATGCCTGCAGCAACGCCGCCGCGCGCGGCGATGAGAAGAAGGCCGCTGCCCGCGCCTTCTGTAAGGACACGTCGATGCCGAACACCGGCGCATCACGCGTGCGCGTGATGCCGAGGATGGTGCCGTTGGAGTCGACCATCGAGATGGTGACGCGGGCCGGCGTGCCGAGCGGCCGACGGATCTGCGCGCGGCTACGGTTCGCGACGCCGAGCGCGGCGCGCAGGATGGCCTGCACCTCCGCGGCAGTGAGCGCGCCAGCAGGCTCCGTGCCCGCGCGCGGCCGATATCGCTCCACGCCGGCGGCATCGACCAGCACGAACGCATCGAGGCCCGGATAATCGAGCGCATCGGCGCGGATGCCCGACACCGCCTGACCAAAGGGCGTGCCGGCGCGGATCGTCGCCGTCGCATAGCCCGGCACCGCCTGCAGCGCGCCGACCGTCCCCAGAGCGGAGAACGCAGGCGCAGCCGACGGGACGGCGCGCAGAGCGCTCGCTTCGACATCGCTGAAGCGCAGCGTCTTGCCGTCCGCGGTGATGCGGTCAGCACGCCGATCCTCGGGCGCGGCGAGACCCACCGTGGCTGCGAGCGCGATGGCCTCATCGAGATCGTCATCGCGGTCGATGATGTCGGGGTCGAGGCTGTACAAGCCATCGGCGATGACGCCTACACCGCCCACTGGCGTGCCGGCGAGATACAACGGAAAACCCCCGGGATCGGCCGCAAGACCGAGCGGCGAGCGCTTCGGTCCGGCATCGGGCGCGCCGCCCGCGAAACGCGCCGAGAGGTCGGAGCAGGGCAACTGGCTGAACTGCACACCGAACAACGGCCCGCCGGGCGCAAGCGCCTCGCCCGGGTTGAAGTGCGACTGGACGATCTGGCTCGCCGTGCGGGTGCTGAACGCATTGCCTTCGCTCGACAGATACGCGCCAGTGACGGCCTTGGCGATCGCCGCCATCGGCGTCGACACGATGCTCAGGCCTTCGAGACCGCCTTCGATCCGGACCGAGCCGCGGGTGCTGCGCACCATCACCGTCGGTGCTGCGCCGTTCATCGCGTACACGGCGAGCACATTACCGACACGGTCGACCACCGCGATGGTGGCGCGCGCGTTGCGCGCCTGGGCTTCAGCGACCGCGCGCGCGATGACGCCCTCGACCTGTGCGACGCCGAGCGCCGTGCCAGCGTTCGCGCAGAAGCCCTCGCAAGCAGGGCTCACGGCACCGCTGCCTGCGCCGCTGCCGCTCGCGACCGAGGTCGCGGATCCTGTCCCGCCGCCGCCGCCGCAGGCCCCGAGCAGCGCCGCCACGACGAGCACGCCGCAACGCCGCATCAGCGCTGCTCCGGCAGCCGGGCGAGCGCGCTCTTGACGACCGGCGACCGCCACAACGGCTGTTCCGGGCCATGGAAGCCGTGACAATCGATGCAGGCGCTCGGTATCCGCGCAGTCGACGTGGCCGCCGGAGCACGCGGCGTTCGCGTGCCGGCGTTCGCGGGCGCAGCCTCGCCGCGCTCGCCACCATGACAGTCGCGGCAGGTCTCGATGCCGGGCATGAGGACATCGCTCGCGGTCTTCGAAGTCTCAGCCGCGTGGCAAGTGCTGCACGGAGTGAGCGAAGTGCCGTGCGCGGCGTGGTCGAAGATCGCCTGCGGCATCCAGATGTCGGGGAGCTTCACCCGCGTCACCTTCCACACCGGTTCGGCGGCCGTACCCTCACGACGCACCTCGTGGCAATCGACGCAGGCCCGGCGCTCGAAGAGGTCGGTCGCCACGCGCAATGCGCGCTCACGCGCCTGCCCGAGCAGCCGCGCGCGCTCGGCAGGTGCGATATCGATGCCCGGGGGCAGCGCCACCTTGTCGGCGTCAGCCTTCGGATCGACATAACCGCCGAGATAGCGCGCGCTGTAATGACCGACGATCACGCGCAGCGCCTCGGCGGGATCACCATGCGGCACCGCGCGCTCCGGCTCGGCCGGATCGAAGTCGAGGCGGTGACAGGACGAACAATGCGCCTCCATCTTGACGGGTGCGAAGCCCGCTGCGCCCGCATCGGGCACATGGCAATCGGCGCACTTCATCACCACATCACCCTGCGGCGCCTTGATGCCCTTGGGATCGAGGTGCGCAGCGTGCGTGAACTTCAGGCCAGACGGCGGTGTCTCGACGGCGACGGCGTTGATGCGGAACGGCGGATGCTGGAGCGCGAAATCGGTGACCGGCTGCGCACCCTCTCTCGCGCCGTGCTTCATCGGCTCCGCATGGCAATCGGTGCAGGTGCGTGAGTCCCGCTGCACGAGGTGCGAGGGCTCGTCGTGCTCGACATGACAGTCGGTGCAGCGCGCCTCCTCGAAGCTCGCGGCCGCGGGATGATCGGCCGGCAGATGCCGATGCAGGTTCGCGGCATGGCAATCGAGGCAGGTCTCGTTGCGCACGCGCTCGAAGGGTTTGACATGGCACGCCTTGCAGTCCTGCTCGAGCGACGAGTGCGCCGCGTGCAGCGGGCCGGAGCTCCAGTTCGCATCGGAAGGCCAGCCTGCGGCCCACGGCAACACCAGCGCGCAGAGCAGCGCCACGAGGAAGAGACCCCACGCCCAAGGGCGCTTGCGCCACCCGGCGGCAGCCAAAGTCAGCGTCGGCGCGGCGGACTCGGTCTCGCGCTGCGGCTCCGTCGCGGAGTGCTCGACCGTCAGCCGCAGCTCACCGGGGACCGCCGACTCACCGACCGTGATGCGCAGCGCACCGAGCAGCACCACATCACCGGGCGCGAGGCGGGCATTGCGCACCGTCTCGTTGTTGACGGTCGCCTGCGCGGGAGGTTGGCAGCTCAGCGTGAAGCCGTTGCCGCTCGCCCGGATCTGCGCATGCTGCAGCTGCATGCGTGGATCGTTCACCTGCAGCAGCTGATCGGTCGAACGGCCGATGCTCACGAAGCCGTCGTCGAACGATCGCTCGCGTACCGAGAGCGCATCGCCTGCGCTGCGGGTGACCTCACTGATCAGGATGCGCATCGGCGGCTCACCAGTAGAGGAACACGCTGGTCACGTGCGCGATGAGCGCGCCGAGCAGCCCGAAGGTGACGGGGATGTGCAGGTAGAGCCAGGCTTCGAGCCAGCCGCGCAGGCGGGCGTCCTTCTGCAGGCGGCGCAGCAGCACACGGCGCGCGCCGATGGTCGAGAGCAGATCATTGACGAGCCGCGCACGCTCAGCGTCGGTGCTGCGTGAGAGTTGCCCGCTGAGCCAGTCGAGCATGCGGGCCTGCCCCGCATTGTCGGCCTCCGCCACGCCGGGCAACGTCACCACCGACCGGTCGCGCGCGGAGAGGATCGCATACGCGCCGCCGCCGATGCGGGTGCCGGCGATGCCGGAGCGCAACGCAGCGTCGAACTCGGGCGGCAGCTGCTTCGCGATGCGCAGCGCGCGCGCATCGAGCTCGGCGATCTCTTGGAGCATGCCGTCCTGCGTCTGCTGCGCACGGTTGCGCGACATCTGCTCCGGATAGCGCTGGTACACGATGATGCCGAACAGGCCAGAGAGGATCACCACCACCATCAACACATAGCAGAGCGTATGGATGTTCCAACCGAACTGGAACCCGGCATGAAGGGTCGCCACCACGATCAGTGCGAGACCGAGATAGACATGCGCGCTCACCCAGCCCCGCACCGTGCCGAGCGCCGACGAATAGCTGCGCTTGCGGACGCCGAGCGCGGACAGCCACAGGATCAGCGCCGCGCCGATGCCGCCCAAGGTATAGCCGAGCCAAGTGCCGCCGTTGGGCGGCGAGCGCGGATCGTGCCAGGCGTAGAGCGCGATCGAGGCCGCGCACAGCGCCAGCGCGACCTTCAGGTAGCGGCGTCCGGCATGGTCGAGGAACGACTGGTGCATCGTCAGCGTTCCGCCGCCGAGGCGTTGACGAATTCGATGAAGCCGGCCGGGCTGACGCGCAGCGCTGCGCCCGTCGGACAGGCACGCACGCAAGCCGGGCCGCCTGACTGGTCCTTGCACATGTCGCACTTGACGGCTTTCTTCGGCGCTTTCGGGGCGCCTGGCGCATACGCATCGGGCGCTTCGGCTTCGCGACCGAACAGCATCCAGGAGAAGAGGCTCGGCTGAGCCGGTGCGGGGCCGGCCATGTGGATCACGCCATACGGACAGTTGCGCTCGCAGTTGCCGCAACCGATGCAGTTGTCGCGGATATAGACCTCGCCGTTCGGCGTGCGCCGGATCGCGTCCGGCGGACAATCCTTCATGCAGTGCGGGTTTTCGCAATGCCGACACGAAGTCGGGACATGCACATTGGCGAAGGTCGGTCCGGCTGCGCGGTCGAGCCGCGAGGTGCCGCCGTGGGTCGCAGCGCAGGCCTTCTCGCAGTTGTCGCAGCCGACGCACAACGACTCATCGATCAGCAGGACATCGGTGGCCTCGCCGAGGCCTTGGCGCATCAGGAATGAGATGAGGTCGCCGGACGAGTCGGCCGGCGTCGCCTGGTTGGCGACGAGACGCTTGCGCATCACCGTCTCGATCTCGCCGCGCAGTGCCGGATTACGCGCCATCAGCTCGGCGAACGACTCGGCGTCGAGGCTCACCGTCTCGGTGGGCACGGCGGCGCGAACCGTCGCGTTGCGGCGCGTCCGACCGAGCAGACCCATCTCGCCGACATAATTGCCCGCAGCGACATAGGAGATCACGACCTCGCGGTTGCCGATCTGACGCGACACCGCGACCGAGCCACGGCGGATCAGGTGCAGCGTATCGCCTTCATCGCCCTCCGCGAACAACGGTTCGTCGCTCTTGTAGCGGTTGAGCTTGGCGCGCTCGGCGATCGGCTCGAGCACCGACAGCGGCACCCCCGGCGCGAAACCGCTCTGTATGGCCCGTACCACGAACAGGCGGTCGACCACGGCACGCACCGCTTCGACCGAGTTCATGAGCTTCATGATGTCGCGACGCGGCGACTCGACGAGCACGCAATCGCGACCGGCGTACACGGTCGCCGAGCGGCGGCGGCCGGACAACAGGCTGCCCTCACCGAAGAACTGGCCGGCGCCGAGCGCGATGCGCCGCGTCGCTCCCTCCTCGCCGACCTCGATCTCCACCTCGCCCTCGAGGATGGTATAGAAGGAGTTGGTGTAGTCGTTGCGGCGGAACACGACCTCGCCGGACTTCGGCCGATGCACTGTGCTGCCCAGCATCAGCTCGCGGAACATCAGCGGATTCACTTCGGTGAAGAGCGGGATGCGCTCCTGCATGTAGGCCAGGTGATCGGCCGCGGTCGGCCGCGTCGGCAGGTCTTTGAACTTCGCGACGAGCAACGGCTCGTCGGCGGGCTCTACGGTGTGACCCTCGATGTAGCCGACCACCTCCCAACCCTGGTTCATGGCCTGCTTGATGAGCGGACAGCCGCCGAGCGCGCCGATGACGTAGAGACCGGGGACGCTCGACTCGTACTGCGGCGAGAGCTCCGGCAGCGCCGCCGCATCGGCGCCGCCGAACCGGATGCCGCAGCCCTCGACGAACTTGCGCGGCGGTATCGCGCCGATGCGCGCGATGATGCGGTGGCAAGGCACCACGGTCTCGCCCTGCGCGGTGTTGAGCGTCAGCGCATAGGGTTTCTCCTGCCCCGGCGTCGCCGCGAGCGACGCGCACTGCGAGTGGTAGAAGCAGCCGAGTGTGCCGTCGTCGATGCCCTTGAGGATCGCCGAGAGGTTGCCCTCCTTGACGCGGACGAACTCGTCGGCGCGGTTGACGATGAAGACCTTGTTGCGGCGTGCAAGGCCGAGCGCGTTCTCGATCGCGGCGTCGCCGGCGCCGACGACCACGATGGTCTCGTCGCGGTATTCATCCGGATCGTCGAGCGTGTACTGCACGCAGGGCAGCTCGTCGCCCGGCACGCCGAGCCGGCGCGGATTGCCCTGCAGGCCGATGGCGAACACCACGTTCTCGGCGAGCACCTCGCCGCCACCCTTGAGCGTGAGCCGGAAATCACCGCGGGCGCCCGTGATCGCGGTGACCTCGGTATCGCAGCGCATCGCGACCCCGAGCCGCTCCAACCCCGCCCCCCACTCGCCGAGGATGTGCTCACGCACGCCCGCAGCGAACGGCAACGGACTGCGCAGCGGCAACACGTTGGGCTCGGCCATCACGTGCTTGCCCTTCTGGTAGCGCTGGATCGTGTTGGCGTGTGCCGGACTCTGCTCGAGCAGCACATGCGACAGACCGAGTTCGGCCGCACGCGCTGCGGCGCTCAGGCCACCGGGACCTGCCCCGACGATGGCGATGCGGACTTTGTCGGACATCGTCGTCGGCCCGCCCTTAAGGTTTCACGGCGGGTGTGGCGCGTATCGCTGCGCTGTCGCCGCGCCGGGTGACGCCCGACACTTGCGCACCATCGGACGCTCCCTTGACGGTCATCAAAACTCCGCCAAGCGACACCTGCGTCAGCGCCGCGCACAAGCTGCGATTTCGATCCATGCCCCCCCCGGGTCACATGGTCTCGATGATATCTCCCCTCAATGTACCTGCTGTGCACACTGCGCCGCGCGCAGCGTGTTTTCACCGATGTTTTCTCGACGCAGCAGGCTATCGACTCGATTGCATAGCGTTACGAAAAACATTTTGATATGCATATCGCAAGTTGAGGGGTCTACGGTGCCATCCGATGACGGATCATCACGCGCGCCCCAGCAACCTCGCCAATTGCCGGTCATGCAACCGCGACAGCAGCAGCTGCGCTGTGATCGCGCCGATGAGCGCGAGGAACATGTCCCACTGCGTATCCCAGACATCGCCCTGCGTACCGAGGAAAGCCTCCGCGTCACCGCCGCCGATGATCGCCGCCGCCCACTCGATGAATTCGTAGCAGGCGCTGATCGCAAGGCACATCCCCGCGACGATCGTGAACAGCCAACCACCGCGCTGCAGCGGCGTGTGGCGCAACAGCAGTTCGCGCGCCACGATCGCCGGCACGAAGCCCTGCGCGAAATGCCCGATGCGATCGTACGGGTTGCGGCTGAGGTCGAAGAGATCTCGCAACCAATCACCGAACGGCACGAGCGCGTAGGTGTGGTGTCCGCCGACCATGAGGATCACCGCGTGTACCGTGATCAACATATAACAGAGCATGGTCAACGGAAACTTGCCGAAGGTCGCCCACAACAGCGGCACCGCGATGATCACCGGCAACACCTCGAGCCACCAAGTGAGGCGGTCGTGAGGGCCGATGCCCGACCACAGCAGCACGGCTACGCTGACCGCAGTGAGCGCCCACAAGGCTTTGTGCGATTCGCCGACGGCGTACGATGAGGTGTTCGTCATGGCGTCTGCTACCTTATGCACGATGAAGTCTCATTATAAGGTGGTGGTCATCGGTGGCGGCATCGTCGGCGCCAGCCTGCTCTACCACCTTGCGCGTTCCGGATGGCCCGACATTGCGCTCATCGAACGCGCCGAGCTCACCGCGGGTTCCACCTGGCACGCTGCGGCGGGTTTTCACGCGCTCAACGACGACCCGAACATCGCTGCGCTGCAGGGCTACACCATCCGGCTCTACGACGAGATCGAGCGCGAGAGCGGCCAGAGTGTCGGCATGCACATGACGGGCGGCATCAGCCTCGCCGCCTCTGACGAACGCTGGCAGATGCTGAAAGCCGAGCGCGCCATGTACGAGACCATGGACATGGAGACGCGCCTGGTCTCGCCCGAGGAGATCCGCGAGATGTGCCCGCTCGTCGATCCGACGGGGCTCAAGGGCGGCCTCTACGATGCGCACGAAGGCTATGTGGATGCGCATGGCGCGACGCATGCCTTCGCCATCGCTGCGCGGCGCCGCGGCGCCGATCTCATCCTGCGCAATCGTGTGCTCGATCTGCAGCAGCGACCCGACGGCCACTGGGACGTGATCACCGAACAAGGCCGCGTCGTCGCCGAGCACGTGGTGAACGCGGCGGGTCTTTGGGCGCGGCGCGTCGGACGCATGACCGGCGTCGAACTGCCGGTGGTGCCGATGTCGCACCATTACCTCGTCACCGACGACGTGCCGATGCTCGCCACGCTCGGCCGCGAGTTCGTGTCCATCACCGACCTCGAGGGCTTCACCTACCTGCAGCCGCTCGGCAAGGGCGCGCTGCTGGGTGTCTACGAACGCGACCCGCGGCACTGGAGTCCGGACGGCGCACCCTGGGACTACGGCATGGACCTGCTGCCGCCCGATGTCGAGCGCATCCTGCCCGAGCTCGAGATCGGCTATGCGCGATTCCCCGCGCTCGCAGAGGTCGGGATCAAGCGCTGGGTGAACGGCGCCTTCACCTTCACGCCCGACGGCAACCCGCTCGTCGGACCGGTGCCCGGCAAGCGAAATCTTTGGGTGGCCTGCGGCTGCATGGGCGGGTTCTCGCAGGGGGGTGCCATCGGACTCACGCTCTCTCAGTGGATGATCCACGGCGACCCTGGGCACGATATCTTCGGCATGGACGTCGCGCGCTACGGCGCGTTCGCCTCGGGCGAGGACTACCTGCGCGACACCACGCGACAGTTTTATGCGCGGCGCTTCGTCATCTCCTATCCGAACGAAGAATTGCCCGCCGGCCGGCCGCTCAAGACCTCGCCCGTGCACGACACCCTCACCGCCGAGGGCGCGCGCTTCGGTGTGAGCTGGGGCATGGAGACGCCGCAGTATTTCGTCACAGGCGAAGCGGCGGGCGACGCCGCCACTTTTGTCGAGTCCCTCACCATGCGCCGCTCCAACGCGCACCGCTTCGTCGCGGGCGAAGTGCGCGCCGTGCGCGAAGCGGCGGGGATGTTCGACGCGTCGGTCTATGCGCGCTACGAAGTGAGCGGCCCGGGCGCCGAGGCCTGGCTCGACCGCCTGCTCGCCTGCAAGCTGCCCGCCGTCGGCCGCGTGCGCCTCGCGCCGATGCTGGGCCACGGCGGCAAACTCATGGGCGATCTCACTGTGAGCCGCCTCGCTGCCGACCGCTTCTGGCTGATCGGCTCTTATTATCTGCAAGAGTGGCACGGCCGCTGGTTCCGCGACCTGCTGCCGACGAGCGGCGTCACGCTCACCAACCTCTCCGACAGCTGGACCGGCTTCGCGCTCTCGGGCCCGCGTGCGCGCGACATCGTGCAACCGCTGGTTGCATGCGACCTCTCGAACGCTGCGTTTCCGTTCATGTCCTGCGGCGAGATGCAGATCGCAGGCGCGGCGTCGGTGACCGCCGTCGTCGCGCGCCTCTCGCTCACCGGCGAGCTCGGCTATGAGCTCTATGTGCCCGCCGCGTCGCAGCCTGCGCTGCTGGACGCGCTGATGTCCACCGGCCGCGCACTCGGACTGCGGCATATCGGAAACCGTGCACTCGATTCGCTGCGCCTCGAGAAGAGTTACGGCATCTGGTCGACCGAGTTCACGCAATCCATCACGCCCGACATGTGCGGGCTCGATCGCCATGTGGCTTTCGACAAGGGTGATTTCATCGGTCGCGAGGGCGCGCTGCGCGAGCGCGAGAGCCCGTCATCGCGCGTGCTCGTCACCCTCGCCATCGCCGCCACCGATGCCGATGCGTCGGGCTTCGAGCCCGTGAAGCTCGACGGACGCCTCGTCGGCTACACCACTTCGGGCGCCTACGGCCACCATGTCGGCCAGAGCCTCGCGCTCGCGTATGTGGACCGCGAGGTGGTGGCCGCAGCGAGGTCGGCGGGGGCCGCCGCGGGCGCGACCGCAGACACCGCGCTCACCGTCGATGTGATCGGCGAGACCCGCGCGGCGCAGATCCTGCGTGAGGCTGCGTGGGATCCGAAAGGGATGCGAATCCGCAGCTGAGGCGCGACACGCGCCCGAGCCGCGCGCTACGCCGGGTCTTCCACAGGTCATGGTTCATCTGCAGCGTGAGCCAGCTCTCGGGCGAGCGGCCGAGGCACTTGGCGAGGCGCAACGCCATCTCAGGGCTGACGCCGCTGCGCCCGGTGAGGATGCGGTTGAGCGTCGATGGCGAAACATCAAGGCTGGCTGCCAGCTCACGGCCGGTGATGCCGTTCGGCTTGAGGTAAACGGCATCGATGAACTCCCCGGGATGAGGTGGATCGTGCATGGTCATCAGTGATAGTCCTCGTAGTCGACGGCGTGCGCATGGCCGCCATGGAAGCCGAAGGTCAGCCGCCAGTTACCATCCACCCAAACGGACCAGCGCCCCCTCTGGACGCCCTTCAGGGCATGCAGGCGCAGTCCGGGGATATCCATGTCGCCGATCACGTGGGAAGGCTCCAAAGCAGCCAGCAAGATCCGGAGCCGGACTGTATCTTTATAGCACGTTGCGCAACACGCAACAAATGCCTGCCCGGAGTTGGATCGGTCGCTGCCCATCGTTGGGTGATGATGGGCGCTCATGCCGCGCCAAGCCAGCGCCGAATCCGGTGGATTCCGGCCGTTTCTCC
>Ga0208596_1000233_pt1 | contig 18428 bp, 17 predicted proteins | sample LakMenEpi12Jul11_FD_150686 | JGI IMG/M metagenome (GOLD analysis project Ga0208596, IMG submission 150686) | Freshwater microbial communities from Lake Mendota, WI - 12JUL2011 deep hole epilimnion (SPAdes) | ecosystem: Environmental > Aquatic > Freshwater > Lake > Epilimnion/Euphotic zone ...
TCCACGCACCGCAACACCGTCATCTGCCCACTGCGCTTCGTCGTTCGGTATATCTGCGATATGTCGATACTTCGCCAACACAGTTGCTGCACTCTTTGCACCCCAACCAGGCAGTCCGGGGAATCCATCGGCGGTATCGCCAACAAGTCCTAACCAATCAGCAATGCTCGCAGGACCGACACCAAACTTCTCAACAATCTTTGCTTCGTTAATGATGAGGTCATTGCGTCGGTCGTATTGCACGACGCGATTACCACTCACCACCTGACCAAGATCTTTATCGGGCGTCAGCATCTGCACCTGATCAACACGCGAGTCTGCCGCAGCGCGAAATGCACCAGCAGCTAATCCGTCATCGGCTTCGTACTTCACCATCGGCCACACCGGCACACCGAGTGCTCGCAACGCATCTTCCATCACCGGCAACTGATGAAGAATCTCTTCTTCCATTCCGTCCGATGTCTTGTATCCGTCGTAGAGGTCATTGCGGAAACTTTCGATCACATGATCAACCGCCACGGTGACGTGGGTTGCTCCACCGGCGAGGAGCTGCAATGTAGAAGTGACAACGCCACGAGTAGCAGCCAATGGTGGCGGTGTTGAATGGCGCACTGCCTGGCCGAAATGCTGGCGATACAGCTCATAGGTGCCGTCGATGAGGTGAATAATCATGGTGTTCCAGTCTCGCAGACCCGTGGGGATCGACATCTGTGCAGATATGATTGCGAGCGCAACTACTTTTAGGAGCCACACAATGCCTGCAGTCACGGCCGACACATTGACCCTTCCTCGCTTTGAGGCGCCTGGCATCGAGGCCCAAGATCGCCCGGTTCGCTCACTCACGACCGCACCGCAAGGTCTTGAAGGTGAAGGCTTCCCCGTACGCCGCGCATTTGCTGGTTTGCCCAAAAATGTCATTGATCCATTCATCATGATGGACCAGATGGGCGCCGTTGATTACGCCCCGTATGAACCTCGTGGCACCGACTGGCATCCACACCGCGGTTTCGAAACTGTCACGTACATCATGGATGGCACGTTCATCCACCAGGACTCTCACGGTGGAGGCGGCGTCATCACTGATGGCGACACGCAATGGATGACTGCTGGTGGCGGAGTTCTGCACATTGAAACACCACCAGAAAGCATGGTGATTCAGGGCGGCATGTTCCATGGTCTGCAGATTTGGGTGAATCTTCCTGCAAAAGACAAGATGATTCCGCCGGCGTATCAGAACCTTGACTCACATTTGGTGAAGCTCTTCACCACACCCGATGCAGGAACTCTTGTTCGTCTCATCGCTGGTGATCTTGGTGGAGTCACTGGGCCTGGTTCTACACACACACCGATTGTGATTGCACACGCAACTCTCTCCCCAGGCGCACGCATGGTGCTGCCATGGAATCCGCACTTCAACGCACTCGCACACGGCCTCAAGGGTTCAGGTTTTGCGGGCACAGAGCATCTTGCGATGGGCGTTGGTCAAACAGTTGTCTATGGCGCCGGTGACACCATCACGCTTGAAGCATCCGCACATGAAGCACTCGACGTAATTCTCTTAGGCGGTGAGGCCATTGGTGAACCCGTCGAACAGTACGGACCGTTCGTCATGAACACACGCGAAGAACTACAGCAGGCGTTTGATGATTATCAACGCGGACGTTTGGGTGTTGTGCCAGCGAATGGCATCACACCATTTCGTGGTCGATAAATCTTTTAGCTGACTTGCGTCAGGCCACCGTCAACAACAAGAACTTGTCCGGTGATGTACTTGCCGCGCACAAGGGCGAGAGTTGCTTCTGCACAATCATCAGGTGTTGCTGAACGCTTAATCGGATTAATCGCTGCAACACCTGCGTGCTGATTTGCCCAATCTTTTGTCCAAGGAGTCTCCACAAGGCCAGGCGCCACTGCATTGAATCGCACTGGACCATGGCTCTTCGCCAACAAGTGCGTCATCTGATTCAGTGCGGCCTTTGACATGGAATACGCAATCGATGAACCCATCGGGCGCACACCAGCAACTGATGTGATGGTGACGACTTGTCCGTCAGTTGATTCACGCAAGTACGGCATTGCAGCCATTGTGAGATTCCATGTACCGAACACATTGACATCAAATGTCTTACGGAAGATTTCTTCAGTCAATGAATCAAGATCACCGTGCGGCACAAGTGTTGTCCAACCAGCGTTGTTCACAAGCAAGTCAACTCCACCGAACTTCTTCACTGTCTGTGCAACCAAGTTCTCGCACTGAGCCTTGTCACTGATGTCGGCTTGCACATACATCGATTCACCGGGAAGTGCATCGGCCACTTTCTGACCTGCTTCCACACTGCTGGCCGAGTTCACAACAACTTTCGCACCGAGTTCGGACAAGCGTTGCGCAACGCGTTCTCCGATACCGCTTGATGAACCGGTGACGATGGCAACCATGCCTGTTAGTTCGGACATTTCGGACCCCCTGTTTGGTGTGCCCTCATCGTAGAACGGCGAAGAGCGCTCCTGCGATGAGGAAAGGACCAAAGGCAATGTGCGTGCGACGCCCCGCACGACGAAGAACCACAAGTCCCAGAGCAAAGAGGCCGGCTACTGCACATGCCGTCACTACGGCCACCGCCAAATGCTCGAGAGACAGCCACCCCGTATAGAGACCCAGCAAAAGACCTAAGCGCACGTCTCCACCGCCTAGATCACCGCGGGATAACACCTCAAGAGTTTTCATGAGAACCCACATGATGACGGCACCAAGAAACATCGTGACGATGGACCCTGTGGGATCAGTGACGGCTGCAAGAGTCAGCAATGGGACTGCAATAGCAATCGCCCGATACACAATGCCGCTGGGAAGAAGATGCGTATCAATGTCAATCAACATCAATCGAATTCCCACCGAGATGAGAACACCGAAACTAAGAACAGTGAGATCTTCTGCAAATTGATTCGCAGCTATCCACCACAAGGCAGAGGATGCAGAGACAACCAGCGGGATGATGAGAGAAAACTCAGCGACACGACCTGAGCCAAAGGTTTCCCCTGTTGCTCGTAAACGAATGACATCTCGTTGGGCTTGCAGAACTGCTCGCAGTCCAAACAAGACACCGATGACAGCCCAGACGAGTTCACGCATGAACAGTGTCTAACGACATTTTCTGGAATTGTCCAAGCACCAGAGTGCTTGAGGACGTTTATTCCTGCACGAGTTCGATGAGGGTGCCGAAGCTGCCCTTGGGGTGCATGAATGCAACCGTTGTTCCACGAGAACCTGGGCGAGGAGCTTTGTCAATCGGTGTTGCTCCGGCAGCAATCATTGACGCAAGCGCTTCAGCACAATTGTTCACGCGGTACCCAATGTGATGCAAACCTTCACCGCGCTTCTCAATGGCCTTGGCCACAGGAGAATCAGGGTTCGTCGGTGTGAGCAACTGGATGTAGCTCTCAGCAACCTTCATCAGCACTTCTTCAACACCATCGGACTCCACGACTTCGCGGTGATCAATAGTGGCGCCGAAAGCCTTCTGGTAGTACTCAACTGCAGCTTCGAGATCGCGAACGGCAATTGCTATGTGATCGATTTCTGTCAAAAGCATGATGACTCTTTTCTGTGAGATGAATTAGCGAGGTGATGGATTAACGACGGAACCAAGTGAGCTTGTCAGCAACCTTGGCACGAAGTTCATGGTTGTCAACGCCAAGACCTTCTTCAGGTGCCAAGCACAAAACGCCAAGCTTTCCTTCATGCATGTTGTTATGCACTTGGTATGACGCTTCACCAGTCTCTTCGAGGCTGAACACCTGTGACATCACAGGATGAATCATTCCCTTTTCAATGAGACGGTTTGCTTCGTATGACTCTTTGTAGTTCGCAAAGTGTGAGCCAATCAGTTTCTTCAAACGCATCCAGAAGTAACGGTTGTCAAACTCCATCATGAAGCCGCTTGTCGCAGCACACGTAACGATGGTGCCGCCCTTCTTCGTGACGAACATTGATGCTGCAAATGTACTGCGGCCTGGGTGCTCAAACACGATGTCCGGGTCTTCACCAACAAGTTTGCGGATGTCACCACCGAGACGACGCCATTCACTTTCGTTGTGCGTGTTGTCATCGTTCCAGAACTTGTAGTTCGCTGTCTTGCGGTTGATGATGTATTCACAACCCATCTCGCGAAGAATCGCAGCCTTCTCTTCTGATGAAACAACTGCCACGGGAATACCGCCGCCATTGAGAACGTATTGCAGTGCATAAGAACCGATACCACCCGATGCACCCCAGATGAGGACGACATCGCCTTGCTTCATATTCGCGCCGTTCTTCGACACGAGCATGCGGTAACTCGTTGAGTTGCACAATCCGCTGACTGCAGCTTCTTCCCACGTGAGGTGACCAGGCTTTGGCATCAACTGGTTTGCCTTCACCAATGCGATGTCGGCGAGACCACCGAAGTTTGTCTCGTAGCCCCAGATGCGCTGGTTGGAGCCCATCATCGAGTCGCTGTGCGAAGAAGGATCTTGGTCGTCGACGTGGTTGCAATGAACGGTGATTTTGTCGCCTGGCTTCCAGTTGCGCACTGCACTACCAACACGAAGCACAACACCTGAAGCGTCGGATCCGAGGACGTGATAGTCGAGGTCATTGCGCTTTGCCCATGTGCTCTCGCGACCAAGACGGGCAAGAGCACCAAAAGTACTGATGGGCTCGAAAATGCTGCTCCACACAGTGTTGAAGTTGATGCTGGAGGCCATCACAGCGATCACTACTTCATCAGGGGCCATCTCCGGCACGGGAACCTCGGCGATATGGATGCTCTTGCGGGGGTCCTTATCCGCACTGGCAATTCCCTCCCACATCTTCTCGTCTTCCTTGCGGACAATCGCCGCGCGGTAGGTGGTGGGCAGTGGAATGGCGGCGAGTTCTTCACCCGATGCACCATTCAGGATGGCTTGGAGGATCTTTTCCATTCGATTGACGATAGCGAGTTTGGGGGAACTGGAGATATCGGGTATCGGGGAATTAGCGATAACGAGTTTGGGGGAATCATCTCCTAACCTAAAAAGCCTCGCACCCAGTTCGGGTGCCCCACATTTCGGAGGCATATATGGCCGGTTCATACATCGTCGCAGGAGCACGTACACCCATCGGCAAGATGAGTGGCGCGCTTTCCTCATTTAGTGCTGCAGACCTCGGTGGTTTTGCAATCAAGGCAGCTCTCGAGCGCGCCGGCGTGAAGCCCGAAGAAGTCGAGCACGTCATCATGGGCCAGGTTCTCATGGCTGGCCAGGGCCAGGTACCTGCACGTCAAGCTGCGTTCAAGGGTGGCATCCCCATGAACATTCCTTCCATCAACGTGAACAAGGTGTGCTTGTCAGGTCTGAACTCCATTTACTTGGCAGACCAGATGATTGCTTCCGGCGAAGCCGACATCGTGATTGCAGGTGGCATGGAATCAATGACGAATGCTCCGTATCTCGCACAAGGTGCACGTGGTGGTTTCCGCTACGGCAACACAGAGTTAAAAGATGCAATCGTGCATGACGGCCTCTGGTGTTCATTCGACAACGTTCTCATGGGCCTCGGCACCGACAACTACGTCGCTGGCAGCATCACACGTGATCAGCAAGACGAAGCAGCAATGAAGTCAAACGTTCGTGCAGCAGCAGCTATCGAAGCTGGCCGCTTCAATGACGAGATCATTCCTGTCGCTGTTCCACAGCGCAAGGGCGATCCAAAGATGGTCACCGTTGACGAAGGCGTTCGCGCAGACACCACGATGGAATCACTTGGTGGTTTGAAGCCAGCATTCGATAAGAACGGCAGCATCACTGCAGCAAACGCGTCACAGATTTCTGACGGTGGTTCAGCAGTCGTCATGATGTCGAAGAAGGCAGCAGAAGCTCGCGGCGTGAAGCCATTGGGCGAAGTTCTTTCGTACGGCATGGTTGCTGGTCCAGACAACGCATCGTTGTTGCACCAGCCAAGCCGTTCCATCTTGCGCGCACTTGACCGCGCAAACATGAAGACATCAGACGTTGACTTGTTCGAATTGAATGAGGCATTCGCTGCGGTCGGCATTGCATCGATGAAGGAACTCGGCATTACTGACGAGATCGTAAACGTCAACGGTGGCGCAATTGCTTTGGGTCACCCCATCGGCATGAGCGGCAACCGCCTTGCACTCACCATCCTTCACGAACTTCGTCGTCGTGGTGGCGGTGTTGGTGCAGCTGCACTGTGCGGTGGTGGCGGACAAGGCGACGCCATCATCTTGCGCGCACTCTAAATCTGTAGATGTTCACAGAGCCACTCAGTCGAGCGATGCATGTCGCTCGCTGGGTGGCTCTTGCATTTCTCATCGGAGTTTTATCCGGGCTTCTTTCGGCTGCATTCATTGAGGCTCTGAACTGGGCAACAGACACGCGGGAAGGCAACAACTGGCTGGTGTTCACATTGCCGCTTGCAGGACTTCTTGTTGGTTGTTCATATCACTACCTCGGTCGCGGTCTTGAACGTGGCAGTAATCTCATCATCGATCAAATCCATTCCCGCTCTGAATGGATTCCACTCCGACTCACGCCGCTCATTTTTGGTGCAAGCGTCGTCTCTCATGTGGCTGGTGGTTCCACTGGTCGTGAAGGTGCAGCTCTGCAATTAGCCGCGGGTGTGACTGACCCCATCAGCAAAAGGTTTGGGCTGAACCCAGCAGACCGATCACTCATGTTGATCGCCGCAATCGCTGGCGGATTCGGATCTGTGTTTGGAGTTCCTGTTGCTGGTGCTGTCTTCGCCTTAGAAGTGCAGCGCGTGGGCCGAGTTCGTTACGAAGCACTGGTGCCAGCATTCGTTGCAAGTTTCGTGGGTGATGCAGTAGTGCGCGGACTCGGTGTGTCGCACACGCACTATCCCGTCATGCCAAAGATTGCATGGTCAGTTTCCATGGCGTGGAAGGTCGCTCTGTTCGGAGTGATTGGTGGCCTCATCGCAATGCTTTTTGTGCATCTCACACATTTCATCAAAGACACTCTGAAGAAATACGTCGCGTGGTACCCAGCACGTCCTGTCATCGGCGGTGTTCTTCTCACCATCCTCATTCTTTCTTTCGGATGGCGCGACTACTCCGGGCTTTCTATTCCACTCGCTCTTGAAGCGATGAATGGGTCAGTTGCGGGACAATGGGGCAGCAAGTTGCTCCTCACCTCCATCACGATTGGTTCAGGATTCGTCGGTGGTGAGTTCATTCCATTGTTTGTGATTGGCGCATTGGCCGGCGCAAGTTACGCACACATCATTGGAGCCAATGTTGTGGTGTTCGCAATCATCGGCTCCATCACGGTTCTTGCCGGCGCAACGAACACACCGCTTGCGTGCACCATCATTGGCATCGAGCTGTTCGGTGGGCAAGGCCTCACATTCTTCGCGCTTGCGTGTGCCGCTGCGTATGCGACAAGTGGCCATACCGGCATCTATCACGCACAACCCGTGAGCGCCCACAAGTCAGGTATTGCTCACTAGCTCTATGGGTCAAGCCGGCGACGATTGCCGAACGCACGACCAAGTGTGACTTCATCGGCGAATTCAATGTCTCCGCCCACTGGCAAACCACTTGCTAATCGACTGACGGTGACGCCCAGTGGATCAAGCAAACGCACGAGATACATCGCAGTGACATCACCTTCGGTGTTGTTGCTCGTGCACACAACAACTTCTGTGATGCCTTCGGGCTTGATGCGCGCGATGAGTTCTCGCACTTTTAAGTTCTCTGGGCTGACGCCTTGTAGCGGATCAATGAGACCGAGAAGTACGTGATAGCGGCCGCGGAACTCGCCAGTACGTTCTAACGCTGCAATATCGCGCGAGTCTTCGACAACACACACGATGGATGTTTCACGCTTTGCATCAGTACAGATACTGCACAACTCAGCATCTGCCAAGTTGAAACAACGATCACAGAATCGCACACGTTGCTTCGCTTCAATGATTGCGCGAGCAAGACGAGCAACATCTTCATTTTCAGATTTGATGAGGTGAAGCGCTAAACGTTGTGCGCTACGTGGCCCAATGCCTGGCAAGCGTCCTAACTCGTCAATGAGCATCTGCACTGGCGGTGTGTACGGAGAAGCCATAGTTCTTACTGCGCTGAGGCGTCGTCGATGACAACACCATCGGGGAAAGAGTCTTGCAACGCAGCGAGCACAGGATCAATCGCGTCATGGACAGCGGTTGTTTCCTTCATATCAATCTCTGCGTATGGATCATCTTCAACAACCTTGTCGATTGTCTTCGTCTTCTCTTCTACTACTGGAGCAGATGGTCGTTCGATTCCGGATGTGGGATCAGCTTGCGTGAATACCACGGTGCAACTCAGGCCACATACTTTCTTCACCGCATCAACAACAGCTGCCGACTGATCTTGTGCACGCTTCAAAGGAGTATTGGCGGGCAACTTGATGGTGAGTTTCTTGCCATCAAAAGACTCAACAATTGCTGGCTTAAAGATTGCTTTCGGGAGGCCCTTCATAGCGTCGGTCACCTGCGGCCACATCTGCGCCGGGTCTCCAGAGGTTGCCGCCGCTACCGGTGCTTCCACGGCTCCACTGTCGTCGGCTCGTCTCGCTTCGCTCGTAATCGCCGAGACATCGTCCCCGTGCGCACCTTTCTCTCCTGCCATCACATCAGCCGGCGCCGCTGTGGCCTGGGTGTTCCCTGCAGGAGCCGGCGCTGCTGTGGACTGGGTGTTCTTTGTGGAGGCCGGCGCTGGAGTTGGTGCGGTGGGGTCTTTGGGTGCGGCGTGAGCAGTGTCTGCTGCTTCACCGTTTGCACTTGTGCCAGGTGAAGTGGCGGGCATCTGCTCTACAGCCGCACTACCAGCGGCTGCGCCGACAGCAGCGCGGCCACCGATTTTTGCACGACCTGTCGCAGGGTTCAGCGGCGCTGGTGGCAATGCAGCTGCGACACCTTGTTCCTTCAACTGCTTTACAGCTTCTTCGAGTTGCGAGATTCGTGCGAGCAAGTTTTCTGTGCTGTCGTCAAACGATGGTGCTGCAAGTTGTACGACTGCAACCTCTAACAACAAACGAGAGTCGGGTGCATGACGCATCTCCACCATCGTGCTGCCAAGTACTTCCATGATGCGAACAATGCGTTGCACCCCAAGTTCACGTGCATATCCGTTGAGTTCGGCAAGACGAGCCTGAGGCAGTTGCACAAGTTCTGGCGACATGATGGACAAGAAGCAGTTTCGCATTAGTCGCACAATGTCTTCGGCATAAGTGTGTGCATCGCGGCCTTGCTGCATTGCACGAGCAACTGCAGCTAACGCTTCACCGTGATTGCGATCAACAATTGCTTTCACAATCTCTTCGGTGTGCTGAGCATCCTCTGGCTCGCCACCACCAGCAGCAACAAGTTCAAGTGCCGACAATGTGTCGCGAGCACTTCCGCCGCCTTGACGAAGAACATGAGCAATGCCTTCATCGTCAACATCAAGTTCTGCTTTTTCAATAACGAACCGGACGTACTTCTCAAGCTGGTCAATAGGCAGCAAGTGGAACTGCAGATGCTGCACGCGACTGCGAATCGTTTCTGACACTTTTTGCGGATCGGTTGTTGCCAACACAAACACAACCTGTGCTGGCGGCTCTTCTAGTGTCTTCAGCAATGCAGCTTCGGCAGCACGGGTGAGCATGTGGACTTCGTCAAGAATGAAAACACGATGACGACCAGGGCTGGTCAGCGCGGCTGCCTCGATGATGTCGCGAATTTCCTGAACACCGTTATTGCTGGCAGCGTCCAATTCCAGAACGTCGTAACTGGTGCCCAACTCCACTGCCTTGCAGGAATCACATTCACAGCAGGGTTCGCCCTCGACGGGGTTCTCACAGTTCAGAACCTTGGCCAGGATTCGGGCAGTGGTGGTTTTACCGGTACCACGAGGCCCTGAAAACAAATAGGCCTGGCCCTCGCGCCCATTAATGACGGCATTACGCAAAGCCCGCACAATGTGCTCCTGGCCATACAGCTCGGAGAACTTCCGTGGACGGAAGCGACGGTAGAGGGACTGTGTTGCCATTGGTGTGACCCTACCAATGAGGTGCATCGGGGGGCTGTGTGTGCCATCGTTGAACACTTCAACGGCGTGCCGACTGGCTACCGTTTTCTCAACCCATGCGTCGCTTCCTCCCCTTCCTCCTCGCCTTCTTTGGTGCCATTGTCCTCGGCACCGGAACCGCTCATGCCGCAGGGGACAATTCCATCGATACCTCCACCCCTGGAAATGGCGAGACCATCACCCTCGCGCCCACCCAGATTCAATTGCGTTTCACCGCCCCGGTCGGTGGCGCAGAGGCCGTCGCGCAAATGGGTCTGGTTCTCACATGTGATAGCCGCATCATCAACCTCAGTGCACCTCAACTCGCAGCCGATGGGCTCACTGTCTCAGCGGCACTCACGCAGCGCCTCTCAAATGGCAATTGCACTGTCACGTGGACATTGCCCGACACCAGCGCCGGCACTTACAGCTTCACATCGGCAGTTGATGTCACTACCACCGTGCCTGCCGCTAATCCCGGAAACACGACACCAACAATTCCTGGTGTTCCTGGTGAAGAAGCAACGGTGTCAGAGCCACGCCTCGGCGGTCCCATCGGGCTCGTGCGGTGGATTTCTTTCTTCTTCACATCAGCACTCTTTGGCGGATTGATCTTCATCAAGATCGCCTGGCCTGAAGGTGTTGAGTACCCAGTGTGCGAAAAGTATTTCCGGCAGATCAGCATTCTTGCGATTGCATCACTTGTTCTGTTGATGATGCTCATGTCAGCACGTCAAGCGGGAACAGGAATCGGTTCGACCATCTCGCCAACATCATGGGGTCCACTATTTGAAACAAACGATGGACGTGCGTTGGTGCTTCGCTTTATTGCAGTGTGTGGCCTTGCATATTTCGCGTGGATTACAGAACGCATCAACTTTGAAAACTTGGTGATGCCGAGCACTATCGCATTGCTGTTCTTTGCACTCTCTTTTGGTTTTGATCGCACAGGCGGTCGGTATGCCGCACTTGGCGTCTTGCTCTCTGTATCGCACATGGCATTGGTCGCAACATGGGTCGGCGCTATCGCCATTATCTGGCGTGTTGTTTTATACGGACCAGGCAGTAACGACCTTGTTCACGCACTGCGTGGTTGGAGCCGCATTGCAAACCTTGTGATGGTGGGCATCATCGTCACTGGCGCTATTCAGGTGTACCGCATTGACAATTTCAGCCTTATCAATAGCGGACACGGTCGTGTCATCATCTTGAAGTCACTGATAGTTGCTGCACTCATTTTTGTTGACAACACAGTGCGTCAATTTGTGTTGCGTGGTTTACAACGTGCAAAGTCGCTGAACGAAAAAGTTGTGTACCGACTCAAGCGTCCCGTCGGTTTCCAGTTGTCAATCACCATTGTGATTCTTGCGCTTTCGTCATGGCTCCTATCGATGCGCCCGCCATATGTTTTGCAAGTTGATAAAGGTCCGCGTGTTGACTACGCCATCGTGCAAGATCTCGAAGGAGCCGACAATTTCCATGTGCGTGTCTCGATCACACCTGGCAACATCGGTGCCAACAGAGTTCTGATTGAACTCTTCGGACCGTCACGTATTCAAAAATTCACTGTGAAGTTCACACCCGAGAATCCGAACTACTCCGGTTTCACCATCAACGTGCCGATCACTCGGCCGGGCGCTGCCTTGGTTGCCGAAGACTCCGGCATGTTGCTGCGAGCCCCTGGTAACTGGAAGATGGAAATCAACGGAGTCACCACCATCGGCGAACTCAAGACACTCACGTCTCAGTTCGTCATCGCCGACGGGGTCACCGTCATCACCACCCCTAAGCAAGGTCTCTCCCCTGCCAGCACCACCACGGTTCCAGCAACCACCGTGCCCCCAACGCTTGCGCCCACCATCGCACCGACCGTGGCTCCCACAATCGCCCCAACGGTTCCCCCTGCCGTCGCCACCACTGTCCCCCCAGCGGGCTAAAACCCCTCTTCCAGCTCGCAAATCGGGGCCAGAACCCCACGGATAGAGCCGATAAGCCCCTTTCGGCACTAGCGTTTCCGACGTGACTGATACCGCTGGCGCCTCAATGCAGGACAAGATCAACGACCTCCGCGACCGTCAAGAGCAGGCCCGCAATGCGGGTAGCGCTCGGTCTGTCGAACGCCATAAGGGCAAGGGCAAACTCCTCGCTCGTGAGCGCATCGAATACCTCTGCGATCCAGGCTCTTTCCATGAACTCGACATGCTTGCTCGCCACCGTGCACAAGCAGCCGGTCTCGAAGAGCGCCCATACACCGACGGTGTCATCACCGGCTGGGGCACCATCGAAGGTCGCAAAGTGTTCCTCTTCTCTCAAGACTTCACCGTGTTCGGTGGCGCGCTTGGTGAAGTGTTCGCCGAGAAGATCCACAAGCTCATGGACCTCGCCCTCAAGGTCGGCGCTCCTGTTGTTGGTTTGAATGACGGCGCTGGTGCGCGTATTCAAGAAGGCGTTGTATCGCTTGCGTCGTACGGCGGCATCTTCCATCGCAACGTGCAGGCATCGGGTGTCATCCCGCAGATCTCTGTCATCCTCGGACCATGTGCTGGTGGCGCTGTGTATTCACCAGCGATGACCGACTTCATTTTCATGGTGCGCGAATCCAGCCACATGTTCATCACCGGACCCGACGTTGTGAAGACAGTGACCGGCGAAGACGTGACGCTTGAAGAACTTGGTGGCGCAATGAGCCACGCTTCGAAGAGTGGTGTTGCAACGTTCGTCTCTGCAGATGAGCAGGCATGCCTCGACGATGTTCGTTTCTTGATGTCATTCCTTCCACAGAACAACTTGGAAGAAGCACCACGTGAAGAACCCACTGATGACCCAGAGCGTTCATGCGACATGTTGCGCGACATTCTTCCTGTCTCACCAAACCAGCCATATGACATGAAGAAAGTCATTCGCGAAGTGTGTGACGACGGTGAGTACTTCGAATACTTCCAGCACTGGGCAACCAGCATCACCTGTGGTTTCGCACGTCTTGACGGAATGACAGTGGGCGTTGTTGGTAACCAGCCCATGGCCTTCGCTGGTGTTCTCGACATTGAATCGAGCGAAAAGGCTGCACGTTTCGTGCGAACTTGCGATGCATTCAACATTCCGCTCATCACGTTCGTTGACGTTCCCGGATTCCTTCCTGGCGTGAACCAAGAGCACGAGGGAATCATTCGTCACGGTGCAAAGTTGTTGTACGCATTCTGCGAAGCAACAGTTCCTCGCATTCAGATCATCACGCGCAAGGCCTATGGCGGTGCGTACGTGGTGATGAACTCGAAGTCGATTGGCGCAGACCTCGCATATGCATGGCCAACAGCAGAACTTGCTGTGATGGGACCACAAGGCGCAGTCGAGATTGTGTACAAGCGTGAATTGCAGCAAGCAGCAGATCCTGTTGCTCGTCGTGCAGAACTCGTTTCTGAATACACAGAGAAGTACGCCAACCCATACGCCGCTGCAGAGCGCGGCTACGTGGACGACGTCATCGACCCAGCCGACACACGCAAGAAGGTCATCGCCGGCTTGCGCATGTTGCAGACAAAGCGCGAAGAGTTGCCACGCCGCAAGCACGGCAACATGCCGCTGTAGAGAATCATCATGAGCGAATCAGACAACTGGCAACCGCCAACACCACCAACATTTGGCACCGAATTCACAGCACCAATTCACCAAGAGCAGCGTGCAGGTTTCTGGATACGTTTTCTTGCGCACATCTGTGACGGACTCAACTCGTTAATCATTGCAATTCCATTCCAATTAATTGGTCTGCTTGTTTCAGATTCTTCAGATACGTCTGATGCCGATGGCTTCGCATTGTTCCCTGGATTGGGCGGAGGCTCCTACGACATCTGGTCAGTTCTTGGAACAATCGCAACCTTTCTAGTGCTTGCGTATTGGATTGGTTCACGTGGAGGTTCACCCCTGCGTGTTCGCTTAGGTGTTCTTGTGTTGGACCAGAACGATGGTTCGTTCATCGGTACCCGACGTGCCGTGTATCGCGGACTTATGGGTTATGTCTCACAATTGGCACTACTCCTTGGTTATCTGTGGATGCTGTGGGACCCCAACAAGCAAACATGGCACGACAAAGTTGCACAATCAGTGGTGGTCAAGCGATGAACGTCAACGTTGGTTCGATTACTCCCATTCCTTCTGATGAAGAAGCTGCAGCAATTGCAGCTGCCGTCACCATGATGTGGCCACAACCAGTGCTTGCACAGCAGAACTCCGCGAAGACAAATGAGTCGTGGCGCTTCAGTGGACGCTGGTGGTCAGACAATTCCATCGCACGTCGCATTCGCCCTGGCTCGTAACGATGAGCAGTGTCGGCGCAACTGAACTCACAACAGTCGCTGACAATCTCGCGGTCTTTCACCACGGTTCACATGTCATTCGCCATGAGAACCTTCAGCCAGATACTTCCTACACAGAACATGGCATTGACTTTCAAACCTTGCCTCGTCCCGCTGGGAAACTGCTGAGCACTTTCACCACCGTCAACGATGTTCACTTTGGTGAAACTGAATGTGGTCGCATTGATGATCGACCAGATGGTCCCATTCAGCGTCCTCTACCGGGCGAAGGTCCGTATCCCGTCACTATGAACCTTGGTGCCGTCACAGAGATGCGTGCCTTGCATCCTGATGCGGTCATCGTCAAGGGTGACATCACGAATGCTGGACTCGAAGAAGAATTCGATGCGTTTCGTGAGATGTACTACGGAACATTTGACGAGAAGTTATTTGTTGCACGCGGTAATCACGACGCGTATCAAGGTCAAGAAGTTTTCACTGGCGACACGTGGATAGAACTTCCTGGCATTGCGATTGCTCTCATTGACACCACGATTCCTACTCAAACAACAGGACGCATTGATCCGTCTCAGTTCGAGTGGCTCGATGCGCAACTGCACCAGGCAACGACGCCCGTCATCATCATGGGTCACCATCAACAGTGGACAGACGGTGGTCGCAGCGATGACTACTTCGGTCTTCATCCAGACTGCAGTGACGAACTCGACATGCTCTGTGCTCGTCACACAAACGTCATCGCATATACAGCGGGTCATACCCATCGTCATCGTGTGCGATTAATGAATGAATCACGAATCCCCACTATCGAGATTGGCTGCATTAAGGATTTTCCCGGCACCTGGGCTGAATATCGCGTATACGAAGGCGGTGTGATGCAAATTGTTCATCGCATCTCAACACCAGACGCACTGAGTTGGAGCGAACGCTGTCGTTTTCTCTATCAAGACTTTGGTGTGAACTATCAGGAATACGCAATGGGTGAACTCTCTGATCGTTGCCTTATCCTTCCTATTCGATGAGTTCAGATCCCGCACTGAAAGGCCTGAAGGTCATTGACCTTTCCACCGTTCTTGCTGGACCCAACTGTGCGCGATACCTCGCCGACTTTGGCGCCGATGTCATCAAAATTGAGCGTCCTGATACGGGCGACAGTTTGCGCAACATGGCATGGCGTGATCCCGAAGATGGCGAAGGTTTGTGGTGGCGATTCGTTAACCGCAACAAACGCACCATTGATCTTGATCTGAAGAACGCCGATGATGCTGCAGTGTTTCTGCGTCTCATCGATGAAGCAGATGTTCTCGTGGAGAATCTTCGTCCAGGGATTCTCGAGCGTCTCGGTTTCGCACCCGAGGTATTGCACGCACGTAATCCGAAACTGGTCATCACACGCATCACTGGGTTCGGGCAAACAGGTCCATATGCATCGCGTCCTGGTTTTGCATCAATCGCTGAATCAATGGGGGGCGTCGCCGGCATCAGTGGTCAGCCGGGTGGCGAACCAATGCTTCCTGCATTTGCAATGACAGATGAAATCACTGGCCTTGTTGGTGCATTCGCAACGATGGTCGCATTACGTAGTGAGAAGGGCCAAGTTGTTGACGTCTCGTTGTTAGAAAGCATCTTCCACATCATGGGACCACTCATCAGTGTCTGGAAGACACGTGGTGAGATGCAAGAGCGCATGGGGTCTGGCATTCCGTACACAGTTCCGCGCGGCGTGTACCGATGCAGCGATGACAAGTACATCGGTATCTCTGCAAGTAGTGATTCAGTTGCCGGCCGTGTTGTGAAGATGTTGGGCTTCGAAGGTGACGTGAGATTCGCAACCTTTAACTCGCGTGTCGAGAATCGCGTTGCGCTCGATGAAGCAATGCGCGCGTGGTGTGCGCAACGCACTCAGACACAGGCACTACAAGAGATGTCTGATGCCGATGCCGCCGCTGGCCCCATCATGTCGATGGAAGACATAGCGAACGATCCGCACTATGCCCATCGCGAGGCGATCGTGGAACTTGATGGAACCCCGATGCAAGGTCTCATCGCCAAACTGAGCGAGACACCCGGAGTCCTCAACTGGCGAGGCAAAGAACGCAATGCCGATGGCGACGACATCCGCGCCAATGGCTGGGGTTCATAGGCCTCACGCCCTCTAACCCGCCTGTTCATCAGGGTGGAGAGTATTGTTCACCTGTTCGTCAGGGGGGCAAACATGAAGATTCCGTTTACGCAAATGACGCGCGCCTACAAGGTTCTCAGCCTCACAGCAATCGCCACATTCCTTGTCTCGCTCGACACCAGCATTGTTGTTGTTGCGCAGCGCACCATTGAGCAAGACCTTGGTCATCCCACTTTGATGACATGGGTGTTCTCCGGATACAACATCGCCTATGCAGCTGGACTTCTCACTGCTGGCAGGTTTGCTGACGTCAATGGTCGTAAGCGCTCATTCATGCGTGGCCTCATCTTGTTCAGCATTGGTTCAGTCCTGTGCGGTCTTGCGCCCTCTACTCCGTTCCTTGTTGCTGCTCGCATTATTCAGGCGATTGGTGGCGCACAACTCACTCCTGCTTCTATTGCACTTGTTCTTCCTGAATTCCCTGCAGAGAAGCGCACTGTTGCCATCGGCATCTGGGGCGCAGTGGGTGGCTTGGCCGCAGCAGCAGGCCCCACATTTGGTGGTCTTCTCGTTGACTGGTTGAACTGGCGTGCACTGTTCTTCATCAATGTGCCGTTCTGTGTTTTCACCCTCATTGTCGGTAATCGCATTCTTCATGAAAGCAAGGATCCAAACGCTTCGAAGAGCGTCGACATGATTGGCACTGCCTTAGGTTTCCCCGGTGTTGCTCTTGTGACTCTCGCAATTACGCAAAGCAGCGAATGGGGCTGGGGCGATGATCGCACCATGATTGCCCTTGCACTTGGTCTTGTGTTGTTGGCGTTGTTTGTTCAGCGATGCCGCACAGTGTCGAATCCGCTGTTGGATTTGTCTTTGTTCAAGTTGCCATTCGTTGTTGCCTCGAACATCTCCGGTTTGTTCTTCTCTGTTGGTTTCCTTGGTATGTGGCTTCTCAATACTCAGTGGATTCAAGCCATTTGGGAATACAGCCCCACACGCTCGGGTCTTGCAACCGCACCAGGGCCCATCATGGCGGCTGTTCTTGCAGCGCCGATGGGACGCCTCGCTGTGAAGTGGGGACATGCACGAGTCCTGCTTCTTGGTTCAGTTCTCTTGAGCGTTGGCACGTTCATGTTGACCATCACCATGACGCCCACGCCGAACTACCTCGGCGATTATTTGCCGTGGATGATCATCACGGGTGCAGGTGTTGGTTGCAGTATTTCAACACTGTCGAGTTCCGCTAACGCGTTCTTGCCACCATCACGTTTCGCAATGGGTTCAGCGTTGAACACCACTGCACGTCAGATTGGTTCAGCATTGGGTGCAGCACTTGCCGCTTCATTGGCTGCACCGGCAATGGTGAACTTCGCAATGTCGCAAAAGACTGGTACTGAACTCACCGAAGGAATGTTGTCATCGTTCTACAACGCATGGCGCTTCATGGCTGCGGTCTACTTGTTCGCAGGCATCATCATGATCGTGTTGTTCCGCAAGCCCACTGATGAACAGATGGCCGCGGCGAACGAAGTCGAATTCGTCGACTAATTCGCTCTTTCAATCAGGCTTCCCAGTAATAGGGTTCGTTATATGAGTGAGATAGCTGAGAATCAAAGCGATATTGAGGTTCGCCTCGAAATACTAAGAAACCAGCTTCAATTTCAGGAGCGAGCTCGAGAGATTGTTGTTTGTGATTCCGAAATCTTGAAAGATCTAGCAAAGTGAACTATCTCAGCCTGGATTAGGCCCGGTTTCAGGGGCAATTGGTTATAGGGATAGAGGTCCAAACCCTGCGGCTGGTTTCAGATCTTCCTGATTCAGAACTGCATGACTCATAAGCGGAACTGAATCAACCCCAAGAAATCCTGGATCACATTTTCAGCACGGCGATGTACCGGCTTGAAACAACTCGTAACA
>Ga0208596_1000236_pt1 | contig 18352 bp, 17 predicted proteins | sample LakMenEpi12Jul11_FD_150686 | JGI IMG/M metagenome (GOLD analysis project Ga0208596, IMG submission 150686) | Freshwater microbial communities from Lake Mendota, WI - 12JUL2011 deep hole epilimnion (SPAdes) | ecosystem: Environmental > Aquatic > Freshwater > Lake > Epilimnion/Euphotic zone ...
TAATCTCTCCCACGGAGGGCTCGCATAGCGGCCGAGTGCACCGGTCTTGAAAACCGGCAAACGAAAGTTTCGTGGGTTCAAATCCCACGCCCTCCGCCACTTTTTCTCCACCTTTCTTCACACATTTAAAACGGCACCCCTTCAGGGGATCGACCTGTGGCTGACTTCATAGCCGCGATGCGGGCAACCATCTAGCGAGTTTTGCCTTAGAAGCGGACACTTCTCCTTAAGCAAGAACAATCCTTCCAAGGGTTAAAGGGTTAAAGGGTTAAAAAAAGGGGTAGAAATGTCGGGAGTATTTTCTCCAACGCGCGCCAAGATTAAAGAGCGCACGCTTCGCACAGATAAGTGGTGGTTGCAACCAGCAATTACCTTCGGAGTTCTAATGAGCTTCATTGTCTATGCAACGTTCCGTGCATTCGAAGGTGCGAACTACTACAAAGATCACCTGATCTCTCCTTTCTATTCCCCATGTCTTTCTGAAGCCTGCGTACCTGAAGCAACGCTCTTTGGTTGGACTCCAGTTAGCGCAGAAATTTTTAACTTTGCACTTTCACCAGCGTTAATTATTTTGATATTCCCACTTGGCTTCCGCATGACTTGCTACTACTACCGCAAGGCTTACTACCGCGCATTCTGGTTATCACCACCTGCATGTGCAGTTGCCGAACCACACAGCAAATACACAGGCGAAACTCGCGCACCACTTATCTTGCAGAACGCACACCGTTGGTTCTTCTACGCAGGTTTGGTATTTAACGTAATCCTTACGTACGACGCAGTAATTTCATTTAAGAACCCAGCAGGTGAATGGGGACATATGAGCGTTGGTTCAATCGTTCTTACCTTGAGCGCAGCGATGCTCTGGATGTATTCATTGTCATGCCACACCTGTCGCCACACAATTGGCGGTCGTTTAAAGCACTTCTCTAAACATCCAGTTCGTTACAAGCTCTGGAGTTGGGTATCTGTTCTTAATCATTCACATCAGCAATATGCCTGGTATTCACTTGCCGCTGTTGCCTTTGCCGATATCTATGTCCGCCAAGTTGCAACTGGCGCCTGGACCAACTTCTACTTCTTCTAAGGGATGCCGACTGATATGACAAACGCTCTAGAACGTCACAAATACGATGTCTTGGTAATTGGTGCAGGCGGTGCTGGTCTACGTGCAGCAGTTGAAGCTCGCGAATCAGGTCTGCGCGTAGCAATCATCTGTAAATCACTATTCGGCAAGGCCCACACCGTTATGGCTGAAGGTGGCGCTGCGGCCTCAATGGGTAACGCGAATTCAAACGATAACTGGCAGGTTCACTTCCGCGACACAATGCGCGGTGGAAAGTTCCTTAACCATTTCCGCATGGCAGAGCTTCATGCCAAAGAATCTCCAGATCGCATCTGGGAACTGGAAATGTGGGGCGCGCTCTTTGATCGCACCAAAGAAGGAAAGATCAGCCAACGTAACTTCGGTGGACACGAATATCCACGCCTTGCACACGTTGGTGACCGCACCGGCCTAGAACTTATTCGCACAATGCAACAGAAGATCGTTGCCCTGCAACAAGCAGATAAGCGCGATCACGGCGATTACGAATCACATATTAAGGTTTTTGCAGAACTTACAATCACTGAAATTCTGAAAGAGAACGGAAAGATTGCTGGCGCATATGGTTACTGGCGCGAATCAGGATCTGAAGTTCTATTCGAAGCACCGGCAGTAATTATTGCAACAGGCGGCGTCGGAAAGACTTTCAAGATCACTTCTAACTCTTGGGAAGGCACTGGCGATGGCCATGCACTTGCCCTAAAGGCCGGCGCAAACTTGGTTGATATGGAGTTCTTGCAATTCCACCCAACCGGAATGGTTTGGCCACCATCTGTTCGCGGAATTCTTGTTACCGAATCAGTTCGTGGTGAAGGTGGAATCCTTACCAACAATAAGGGTGAGCGTTTTATGTTTAAGTACATCCCAGATGTATTTAAAGATAAGTATGCAGATAATGAAGAAGAAGCCGATCGTTGGTATGTCGATCAAGACAATAACCGCCGCCCACCAGAGCTATTGCCTCGCGATGAAGTTGCGCGCGCAATTAACTCTGAAGTTAAAGCAGGGCGCGGCACCGAACACGGCGGCGTATTCCTAGATGTTTCAAAGCGTTTATCTGCTGAAGTAATTAAGAAGCGTCTGCCATCTATGTGGCACCAGTTCTACGAACTAGCTGGCGTGGACATTACAAAAGAGGCGATGGAAGTCGGCCCTACCTGTCACTACGTAATGGGTGGCGTGGAAGTTGAGCCAGATACTGCAGCAGCAGTTGGCGTTCCAGGGCTCTATGCCGCAGGCGAAGTTGCCGGCGGTATGCACGGTTCAAACCGTCTCGGCGGTAATTCACTTTCAGATCTTCTCGTCTTTGGTCGTCGCGCCGGAATGGGAGCAGCTGCCTACGTTAAGCAGACAACTGCTGCACCTGTATCTGATGCAACTGTTGCAGCTGCAGCAGCTCGTATCGAAGCGCCATTTGCTCGTAGCGGTGGAGAGAATTCATATTCACTCCACGCAGAGTTGCAAGAAGTCACACATAACTTGGTTGGAATTATCCGTACTGGCGCTGAACTAAAGGATGCGATCGAGAAGATTGCAGAGATTAGAAAGCGCAGCGCAAATGTGGCAGTTGCTGGTGGACGTAAGTTCAACCCAGGATTCCACTTGGCCTTCGACCTCGACAATATGTTGTTAGTTGCCGAGAGCACCGCCAAGTCTGCAATTAGCCGCGAAGAATCTCGCGGTGGTCACACACGTGATGACTTCCCAGGGATGGATTCAGCTTGGCGTCAGCACAACCACATCTCATCATTTGATGGCACACAAGTAACGGTTCGCAAACAGGAACTGCCATTTATGCCAAAGGAGCTCTTCGACCTCTTTGAAGTCGATGAACTTAAGAAGTACATGACACCGGAAGAAATTGCGAAAGGCGGTTCCAACTAATGGCGCGCAAAATAAATCTTCGCATCTGGCGAGGAGACTCAACTAACGGTGGACTTCAAGATGTTCAGGTTGAAGCCAACGAAGGCGAAGTAGTCCTCGATGTAATTCACCGCGTACAAGCGACCCAAATGGGCGATCTTGCTGTGCGCTGGAACTGTAAAGCTGGCAAGTGCGGATCTTGTTCTATGGAGATCAACGGCAAGCCACGCCTTGCTTGCATGACACAGGTTGCTTCCTACGGTGAAGACGAAACCATTACCGTTACGCCACTTCGCGCATTCCCAGTTATTAAAGACCTCGTAACCGATGTCTCTTTTAACTATAAAAAAGCGATGGAGATTCCGGCGTATGCGCCACCTCCTGATCTAAAGCCTGGTGAAGCACGCATGGAGCAAGTAGATGTTGAGCGCTCACAAGAGTTCCGTAAATGCATCGAATGTTTCCTCTGCCAAGATGTTTGTCACGTAGTTCGCGATCATGAAGAGAATAAGAAGTCATTTGCTGGCCCACGATTCTTTATCCGCATCGCAGAGCTTGATATGCACCCACTTGATATGTTGAAGAATCGCAAGCGCACTGCGCAAGAAGAGCACGGACTTGGAATGTGTAACATCACCAAGTGCTGTACTGAGGTTTGCCCAGAGCACATCAAGATCACCGATAACGCAATCATTCCTATGAAGGAACGCGTTGTAGATATTAAGTACGATCCAGCACGTATGTTCGCAGGATTGCTAAAGAGAGAAAAGCGCAACTAAATATGAAATCCCTGCTACTTGTCGCGATTGGCGGCGTAGCAGGAACCTTAGTTCGCTTTGGCCTTTCTATCGTTATTCCGGATGATCGCAACGGAACTTTGGCTGCAAACCTATTGGGGGTTGCTTTAGCTAGCGCCCTTTTGGTGTTAATGGAACGTCGTGGAGTTACTGAACTTCGACATTTACTTTTGCCGGGATTCTGCGCAGGAATGACGACATTCTCTGCTGTGACTGTACAAGTTGTAGAACCAATTTCTGGTGGCTTTCTATTCTTAATTGAGAACATTGTATTAAGCCTGCTAATCGTGCTTATTGTTCTGCCAGTTAGCCGTAAGTTGATTCCGGTGCGTAAATGAACACTTTATATGTGATTCTTGGCGCCGCAGTTGGCGCACCCGCGCGCTTTGCGATTGATCAATACATTCGCCGCTACACCAGCAAGCCCTATGGAATCTTTCTCGTAAACGTCATTGGCTCATTCATTATTGGGCTTACCTTTACCAAGACCGATCACACTCATGATCTATTTGCTATTGGTTTTGCAGGAGCATTTACAACTTGGTCAACGTTTATGCTCGATATTTATCTAGGGTTTGAGTTGAAGCGCTATCGCGAAATAACCATCAACCTAGTTATGTCACTCGGCTTTGGTCTAGCTGCCGCCTACTTAGGTTTACAGCTAGCTAGTTAATCAACCGAGGATTGAAGCCATCCAAGCTTCAATTGCATCAGGATGGCGCGGAATATCTTCGCTTAAGTTACGGCAACCATCGGCAGTAACAACCACATCATCTTCGATGCGGATACCGATTCCGCGATATTCCGGTGCAAAGAGTTCGTCATCGGGTTGGATATAAAGGCCTGGCTCAACAGTTAGAACCATTCCTTCGCGGAGCACACCATCGCGATACATATCTTGACGGGCATGTTCGCAGTCATGAACATCAATACCCAAGTGATGGCTTACACCGTGCAAGGTCCAGCGGCGATGCAGACCAATTTCCGGTTTCATCGATTCTTCAGCGCTAATTGTTAGCACGCCCATGTCGGCTAAGCCTTGGGCAAGTACGCGTTGTGATGCTCGGTTTATATCCAAGAACGGAACACCTGGCTTTACTGCTGCAAAACCCGCGAGTTGTGCCTCATAGACCAACATATATAAAGCTCGCTGTGCCGGTGTGAACTTTCCATTTACCGGCAAGGTGCGAGTGATATCTGCGGTGTAGTAAGAATCCATTTCAACGCCGGCATCTAGCAGCAAAAGTTCACCGTTGCGAACCTCGCCATCGTTGCGGATCCAGTGCAGCACACAAGCATGCGAACCAGCAGCTGCGATAGTTGTGTAGCCGACATCGTTACCTTCTAGGCGGGCGCGACCAAAGAATGCGCCTTCAACAATGCGCTCACCGCGGTGATGGTCTGCAGCAGCAGGCATCGCGGCAATTACATCAGAGAAACCGCGGCCGGTTGAATCAACTGCAGCCTGCAATTGGCCGACTTCGTATTCATCTTTAACCAAGCGCTGTTCAGATGTAAATGTCTGGAACTCAGCTTCGCGTGCATGAACTGAAATCAACTTATCCATCAAAGTATCTTCACCGCGGATCAGCAAAGTTTCCTTGCTAAAGCGCAGTAGATCTTCGATCTTATCTACATTGCGAGTTTCGATCTGATAAACAGTTGCAGCTTCTTCAAGCGTGAAGTGGCGACCGACCCATAGTTCTCCGTATTTACGATCTGTATAGAAAGCATCACTCTCGCGAGTCGAACGCGGATGCAAATATAAATAGGCATCATGTCCGCCATCTGCCTTGGGTTCTAAAACCAAAACTGAGTCAGCAACCGCGTCAGCACCTTGGACACCACTGTAGTAAGCAAATGCGCTATGCGGACGATAAACATATTCGGTGTCATTGGACCGAGTCTTGTAATTACCTGACGGAATTACCAAGCGAATATTTGGAAAGCCTTCCGACAAAACTTGGCGACGAGTAAAGGCATATGTCACGACTTCAAGTGGCTGCAGACCTTCAAGGTTTGAAGGAGCCCAGCCCGTGCGCATAAATTCTGCGAACTGCTCAGGAGGTGCAACATCGTATGGACGTGCATTCTTTACTTCTGGAGCTTCAACCTTCTCATTCATAAGACTTAGAGTACATAATGAACCTATGAAATTACGAGGGGTTACAGCAGCAATTATTGGCGCACTATCAGCGGCGCTTTTCACCCCTTATTCAGCGCAAGCGGTTGAACCAACAATTACTGTGATGTCGCGCAATATCTATCTAGGCGCAGATGTTGGGGTCGCCCTTGATTTAATTCCAGATATGCCGGCTGCTGCACAATTTATGTGGGATCAAGTGAATAAAAATGACTTTTCAAAACGTTCGATCGCACTGGCTGCGGAAATTAAGAAATATAAGCCAGATGTAATAGGCCTGCAGGAAGCCACTATTTGGTACTGCAAGAAGAACGCCTGGAGCAAGAAGACCGAGGTCTTTAACTTCACCGATCAGCTACTTGAAGCGCTCGGCGGAGATTATGTTTTAGCAAGTAAAGATGGAAAAACCGCATTTAATCCGGGATATTCCATTAACCCAATTCCATTTTTAACGATGGTCAAAGACCCAACACGATTCCAGAAGTTGTTTGGCCAAGATAAGGCCGCCTGCGGTTTCCAGATCGGTGATGCCTTAGCGATCAAAAAGAGTTTGGCCGATCAAGTTATTCGGGTTGGTAATACTGAATATGAAGATAGTTACAGCATTGTTCCAACGCTGATGACTATCTATCGCGGATATACCTGGGCCGATATAAATATTGCAGATATCCCAGTTCGCTTCGTTACAACTCACCTTGAATCAATCTGGGATGAAAACAAAGTCCCCAACTCCGCCAAACAGGCAAACCAATTGATTGCAGATCTTAAAGATACAAATATGCCGTTAGTTGTCATTGGTGACTTCAATGCTGATCCACGAGATCCACGTTCATCAAGCGCTGCTAATCCAGGTTTGCAGCCAACAGCGAGCGAAGAATGTCTAGCAGGGGATAGCAAGTGCAACGCATTTCGTTTAATGGTTGAAGCAGGATTTAACGATGCCGGCCCTGATGCAAGTGAACCAACTACCTACACCTGGGGAATGAACGCACTTTTAACTGGCCCAGATCCAGATCGCTTGAAATCAGCGCAAGGAATGGGAAATGAATATGGATTTACCGATCGCTTAGATTACATATTCACAAAAAATGGAGTTGCTGTAACTACATCGCAAATAATTGGTTATAAAGCTCCATATGCAACTGATCACGCTGGTGTATTCGCAGAATTTACAATCTTAAATACATTGGCTGGAGAAAGTGCGCCTCTGCCAGAACATAAACCATTTCCAATTTCATTCTGGCAATGGGTAGGGATCGCGCTACTGGCTTTTATTATCTGGAGAATAAAGCGGCGCTTGACGCGAGCGTAATTACGCATAGGCTTAAGGGACTATGTCGATGGCTACGCGGGAAATTGCTGATTTAGCGCGCGAAATCCGCCTACAAATTCTGCACACAATTAAAGGTGCAGGCATGGGCCATATCGGCGGAGATTTTTCAGTTACCGATATCTTGGCAACTCTCTTTGGCGCAGTTCTTAACGTTGACCCTAAAGAACCAAATAAAGCCGACCGCGATCGATTGATTCTTAGTAAAGGCCATGCCGCTGTTGCGCTTTACTCAACGCTGGCGCTACGCGGTTTCTTTCCAGTTGAAGATCTAAAAACTTTTGCGCAACCTTTAAGTAAATTAAATGGCCACCCCAACCGCAACAAAGTTCCGGGCGTTGAATCAAATACCGGCCCACTCGGCCACGGTTTTCCAATCGCGGTTGGTACTGCAATTGGCGCACAGCTTGCAAAGAATGGATCGCGCTCCTTTGTAATTATGGGTGATGGCGAACTTCAAGAGGGAAGCAACTGGGAAGCAGCGATGTTTGCCGGACACCGCAAACTTACAAACTTGATTGCAGTCGTCGATCGCAACGGTTTCCAGCAGGGGAGTCCAACTTCAAAGACAAACGAACTCGATCCGCTAGATAAGAAATTTGAAGCCTTTGGCTGGGAAGTCTGTGTAGTTGATGGGCATAACTACGAAGCACTTCTCAAAGCTTTCACCGACCCACAGACCAAACCGAGAGTCGTAATCGCGCAGACCATAAAAGGTAAGGGCGTCGACTTTATGGAAGGTAAAGCCGAGTGGCACCATAAAGTTCCATCGGCTGAACAATATGAACAAGCGCTCGAGCAGGTAGGCAAGCAATGAGCGAAAAACTCGAAGAGTTCGATAACAGAATTATCTTTGCCAAGACTTTAATCGCGCTGGCAACTGAAAATCCTAAGATCGTTGTTGTCTGCAATGACTCAGTTGGTTCAAGCAACTTAGGCGAATTCCGCGATCTTTTTCCGGATCGTTTAATCGATGTCGGCATTGCAGAACAGAACATGGTTGGCGTTGCCGCAGGCCTAGCAAACGCTGGATTTACGCCATTTGTATGCGCCGCATCCCCGTTTTTAACTGGTCGCGCCCTCGAGCAGATCAAAGCCGATGTGGTTTATACCCGCACAAATGTAAAGCTTTGCGGCATGAGCCCCGGAGTTTCTTACGGCGAACTCGGACCAACCCACCATTCAATTGAAGATATCGCCTGGATGCGCGCCCTTGATTCACTTCCAATTGTTCTACCTGCCGATGAAGCGCAGACTAAAGAAGCTGTGACGTGGGCGGCAAATACAGCTGGACCAGTCTTCATGCGCATCGGACGTTTTAAAGTGCCTTCAGTATCGCAAGGACAGAGCCCAGCATTTGTGCCAAATAAAGCGATGCGGATTATTGATGGCAACGACATCACAATTATTGCAACGGGCACTTTGGTCTCACGCGCTGTAGCTGCAGCACATCAATTAAAGAGCGAAGGCATTTCTGCTCGCGTGATAAACCTTTCAACTGTTTCACCACTTGATACCGCTGAAATCCTTTTGGCAGCGAAAGAAACAAAAGCGATTATCACCGCAGAAGAATCGGTTACACGTGGTGGCGTCGGCGGAGCAATCGCCGAGTTTGTTGTGCAGAACCACCCGGTTGCTATGAAGTTACTTGGCACAGATACCTTTGCACCAACTGGCTCAGTCTCTTATCTTCTTGAGCATTACGGACTCACTGCAGATTCAATCGTTGCCTCTGCTCGAGAGCTCTTAAAGCATGGAAAATAGTTCGCCAATAATCCTGGCTATAGATCAAGGCAGTGGTTCCACCAAAGCCCTAGCCATTAACTTAAAGGGCGAAGTTCTGGCCCAAGCAGAGGTAAAGATAGATACAACTTTTCCGCAACCAGGTTGGGTCGAACAAGATCCTGAAGAAATCTGGCGCTCGGTTGTTGCAGCATCACTTCAAATAACGAAAGCCCATAAAATTTCTGCAGTTGGTTTAAGTATCCAACGCGAATCAGTTCTCTTCTGGGATCGCACAACTGGCAAAGCGTTAACCAACGTAATCACCTGGCAAGACCGCAGAGCCTCAGAATTAGCGGAAAAATCAGCGAAAAACGCGGCCCGCGTGAAGGAGATAACTGGCCTTGAACTCGATCCGATGTTCTCAGCACTTAAAGCGCAGTGGTTGTTAGAGAACCAAAACTTCACTTCGGATATCCGCATCGGAACAATTGATTCTTGGATCGCCTTTAAATTAGGCGCCGGCCACATTATCGAAGCAGGTAGCGCTAGCCGCACCCAGTTGCTTGATATCAAAACTGGTCAGTGGAGCCAAGAACTTCTCGATCTCTTCAAAGTAGATATAAAAACTTTGCCAAGAGTCTGCTCTTCAGATGAGAAACACCTCTGCACAAATATGCAAGTACTTGGTCTAACTAACGATGTACCACTTTCGGGCATCATGGGGGATTCGCACGCCGCGCTCTTCGCTCATAAAGGTTGGATCACCGGTAACTTCAAAGCAACTTTTGGCACTGGTACTTCACTAATGGGCCTTACCGAGACCGATCCACAAACGATTGCCTGGTCAGTCGGTGGTGAATTAACACGAGCTGCGGAAGCAAATATTCTTTCAACTGGCTCGACCTTGGTTTGGTTGGCAGAACTTCTTGACACAACCCCCGATGAACTTGCCAAACTTGCACCAGAATCAACGCAGCAGGTTGAAATAGTTCCTGCCTTTAACGGTCTTGGGGCGCCTTGGTGGGATCGTGAAGCAACTGGAATCATCGCAGGGCTAACCCGAGGTAGCAGCCGCGCAGATCTTGCAGCAGCCGCGCTGAGATCAACCGCAGCTCAAATAAACGATGTCATGGAAGATTTTGCTAAATCTGGAATCAAAATAGATTCACTCTATGCCGACGGTGGCGGAGCGCGTAATCAATACTTAATGCAGATGCTCGCCAATCTAAGTGGAAAGAAAATTAAATCTTCACGACTGCTCGAACTATCTGCATTCGGTGCAGCGATGGTTGCCGCATTAGGTGCGGGCCTTGCAACCATTACAGATATCGAAAAGATTGAACTTAAATATGATGGGTATTCACCGCGCCTTTCAGAAGAAGAGCGCGAAAAAGCCCTTAAAACATGGCATAAAGCCTTGGCTGCATCACGCATGAAAGCTCGCTAAAACCCTATTCACCAACTGTTTTAACTCGTAAGATTTCAACAACAAAGAAGAGAGAAGGCGCGAAAATGGGAAAACTAACTTACGGAGCAGGCATCTGGGCCTTTGGCCAATTTGTTGATCGCTATGCCGGCGATGGTTACGGCCCAACGCGCACCAGCCAGCAGATGATTGAAGATGCTGCCAAAGTCCCTGGCCTTAAGCACCTAGATATAAATGTGCCATTTGATATTCCAGAGCGCACCGCAGTTGAGATAAAGAAGATGCTCGATGACAACGGACTTATTTGCCGTGCAACAACTCCACATATTTATATGCGCGAATATGTAAAGGGTTCTTTCACCAACCCGGATACCAAACTTCGCTCACAAACTAAAGACCGCGTTCGCGAAGCAATCGCAGCCGCAGAAATCCTTGGCGCGACTTACGTTAAATTCTGGCCGGGCCAAGACGGATTTGATTTCCCACTTCAAGCAAATTACTTACAGATCTGGGATTACACCATCAATGGTATTCGCGATTTAGCAAATGAAAACCCTAAGGTGCAATTTGCAATCGAATACAAATGCAAAGAGCCGCGCGTGCGCATGACACTTGCAACCGCGGCAAAAACTCTTCTTGCAATCAGCGAAATGAAAGTTGAGAACGTCGGAATCGTGATGGATTTCGGCCACTCACTTATGGCGCAAGAGACTCCAGCTGAATCACTTCTGCTTATCCACCGCCACGGCAAGTTAGTTAGCGCTGAGTTAAACGATAACTGGCGTGGCTGGGATGATGATCTACCAGTTGCATCTGTGCATTTATTTGAAACTATCGAATATATGTTGGCGCTTCGTAGTATCAATTGGACTGATCCAGTGTTACTTGATCAATTCCCATTCCGCGAAGATCCAGTGCGCGCACTTACTCGCAGCATCGAAGTTATTACCTACCTTGAAGAAGTCTGTGATCGCGTAGATATAGCAGCCTTAAATCAGGCTCAGAACTCGCAAGATGCGCTGGCCGCACAGGCGGTTATCTGGGATGCCTTGATGCAAGAGAAGCGTTTCACGCGGTAGTCATCTACCTGTAAACTCACACCTGTACTTGGAGACGTCGCATAGCCCGGTCGAGTGCGCCTCACTGCTAACGAGGTAAGGGGTTAAACCCTTCAGGAGTTCAAATCTCCTCGTCTCCGCTCATTAAATTGGCTACAAGAGTTAGGTTCATTCCATGCGTTTTATAACTGAGCCACAATTCGACCTTACTTATGACGACGTCTTTATGGCTCCCTCTAATTCAGAGATATCCAGCCGCATGGAGGTCGACCTAGATACTCAGGACGGCACCGGAACAACCATTCCGTTAGTTGTTGCAAACATGACTGCAATCGCAGGTCGACGCATGGCCGAGACTGTCGCACGTCGTGGTGGAATTGTGGTTATTCCGCAAGATATTCCGCTGGCCGTTGTTGAAGATGTGATCGCCTCAGTTAAAGCTAGCCATTCATTCTTTGAAACTCCTATTACTTTGACCCCACAACAAACAGTTGCAGATGCAACAAGTTTGATTAATAAGCGCGCACATGGCGCCATTGTTATTGTTGAAGGCAAGAAGCCAGTTGGAATTATTACCGAAGATGATCTTCATAGCGTTGATCGATTTACACAACTTGGTCAAGTAATGACACAAGAGCTGACCACCATGCCAGACACGCTTGATCCCCGACAGGCATTCGATTTTCTAAACGAGAAGGTGCGAACTGTTGCACCGGTTGTATCTGCAAATGGCGAACTCGTTGGAATCGTAACTCGCACGGGAGCACTGCGCGCCACTTTATATAAGCCTGCTTTAGATTCAATGGCTCGATTACGAATTGCAGCCGCTGTTGGCATTAACGGGGATATCGCAGAAAAAGCTGCGAAGTTAGTTTCTTTTGGCGCAGATGTCCTTGTTGTAGACACTGCACATGGCCATCAGAAGAAGATGATCGAAGCGCTACAGATTATTAAGAAACTGAACTTAGGTGTACCAATCGTTGCGGGAAACGTTGTTACAGCAGAAGGCGTTCGTGACCTCATCGCCGCAGGCGCTGACATCATTAAAGTTGGCGTAGGACCAGGTGCAATGTGTACAACACGTATGCAGACAGGCGTTGGCCGCCCACAATTTTCCGCAGTACTTGAATGTGCAGCCGAAGCAAAGAAACTCGGCAAGCATGTTTGGGCAGATGGCGGCGTTCGCCACCCTCGTGACGTTGCGCTCGCACTTGCAGCTGGCGCATCACAAGTAATGATCGGTTCTTGGTTTGCCGGAACATATGAATCACCTGGTGATCTTCTTCGCGACAGCGCGGGACGTGCCTATAAAGAATCATTCGGTATGGCATCTAAGCGCGCAGTAGCCGCACGTACATCTAAAGAAGATGCCTTTGATCGTGCTCGAAAAGCCTTATTTGAAGAAGGAATATCCTCTTCAAAGATGTATCTAGATCCAACACGTCCTGGAGTTGAAGATTTAATTGATGAAATTATTTCTGGACTTCGCTCATCTTGCACATATGCAGGTGCCAGATCGCTAGAAGAGTTTGCCGAACGCGCGGTCGTTGGAATTCAATCTGCATCAGGTTATGCGGAAGGTCGTCCGTTAAATCAATCTTGGCGTGGTTAATTAGTTTATTTAACCCCGCTAGCTGCGCCACACTGCTAACGAGGTAAGGGGTAAAACCCTTCAGAAGTTAAAATTTCCTCGCCTGCTTTTCTGCGTGCATCTACTGGCTTCTTTAAGTGTTTTCACATATTCCCAGACTATCCTCCATCAAATGAGACGGAGATCAGCAGCACGTATTGCGATCGCAGGAATTGCACTAGTTCTAGGTGTTGGTGCGATAACTACGGAAAAAGTCATCTCTTCAAAAATTGAATCACGAGTAGAACAACAATTGCCAAGCGCTTCTGGCATTAGCGCGTCAATTCCTCTACTTGATATCCCAAGTGATTTGAGTTCAGATGAAATCAAGGCAGTCCAGATTGATATTGAAGAATATCTTTTAAAAGGAAGTGGCACAAAAACATCTCTTGCTATATCTGCCAAAAATATAAGTAAATCTAAATCTACGCAGATCGGGTCTTTGGATATCACAACCACGATTCCTATATTTAAGTTGTTAGAAGATTCTGGGTTTAACGATGCTGAGATTGTCGATAACGCTTTACAGATATCTGTAGGAGCTGGTGGACTTGGTAAAGCTTTGCTTGTACCAAAGTATGCAAATAACCAGATCTTCTTGCAGGTTAAAAGCATATCTTTCATGGGAAGTCCCATTCCAGCCTCATCACTACCCGCTGACATTCAGGACCAGATTAAGAACCGTAGCGTTAGATACCTCACCGTTCCACAAGGCCTAAAAGTAAAGTCAGTTTCCATGACATCTAAAGGACTTGCAGTGAATTTTCACGGTGAAAATATTCGGTTAGAGAACCTAGCTACTTCGCTGTAGGGGAAAACAGCGGATGAAGTTAATTTTTTTGCAATAGACTTAACTTATGTCCGCATACAAAGTAGCGATCGTTGGCGCAGGTCCGGCCGGCTACTTTGCAGCGCAAGCACTTCAGAATCTGCAGACAGATGAACTGCAATTTTCTATCGACATGATCGAACGCCTGCCAACTCCATGGGGCTTGGTGCGAAGCGGCGTTGCCCCCGATCACCCAAAGATTAAAACCGTGGCCAAGGTCTTCGAGAAGATCGCGACTGCAGGAAACTTCCGTTTATTTGGTGGAGTAGAGCTTGGTACAGATATCTCGATTGAGCAGTTGAAAGAGATGTATGACGCGGTTGTTATTGCTACAGGCTCGTCAATTGGTAAGAAGTTAGGCATCCCTGGTGAAGATCTACCGGGATCAATCTCTGCTGCCCAATTTGTGCCTTGGTATAACGCACACCCAGATTTTGCAAATTTCAAAATTGATTTAAATTGCACCACCGCGGTTGTAATCGGCGCCGGAAACGTGGCCATGGATGTAGCGCGTATGTTGGCGCTAGAACCAAGTGAGTTAGATCCAACAGATACCGCAGATCATGCGATCGATGCCCTTAAAGAATCAGCGATCCGTGAAGTTGTAATTAGCGCGCGCCGTGGACCAGAGCACGCGGCCTTTACATCACCCGAGCTTCGAGAATTACCAAAGCTCGAGCACACCAATGTCTTGATGGCTAAGCCAGATATTGAAGCTGCGATCGAGCGCGCTGGAATTGAGATTGAAAAAGACATTAAGAGCAATTTGGATGCGATGTTATTGATCTCTGAAAAAGAGGCAACCAACCACGATCGCACAATGAAGTTTCAATTCTTGGCAACACCAGTTGAGATCAAAGGTGGTGGAAAAGTAGAAGAAGTTGTATTCCAGAAGACTGGCAGCGATGAGAAGTTTTCAATCAAGTGCGGCTTAGTTATTACCGCGATTGGCTATGAAGCAGCGAGCATCCCAGGAATTCCATACGAGCGCGGAAAAGTCGTAAATAACGAAGGCCGAGTAAGCGAAAACACGTACGTTGTGGGCTGGGCAAAGCGCGGCCCATCAGGTGTTATCGGAACAAATAAATCTGATGCTGCAGATGTAATGAAGTTATTAGTTGAAGATTTAAAGGGCGCAAAGAGCGGTGGCGATATAGCTGAGATATTGCCAGCCAATAAAGTTATTTCGCAAGCAAATTGGGATGCGATAAACGCGGCAGAAATAGCGGCTGGTGAGCCTTTAGGTAAGCCTCGTCGTAAGGCGGTTACACGCGAGGAATTACTTAGTTTGGGCGGTATTTGAAAAGGTTGTAGTATTCACAGTCTGGCGTGCGTAGCTCAACGGATAGAGCATCTGACTACGGATCAGAAGGTTAGGGGTTCGAATCCCTTCGCGCGCACGAGATGAGCCTTTCGGTGCCTTTCACACCGGAAGGCTTTTCTTTTTATTTAAATCGATAAGAGATACCGTTGGGGATATGAGCAAAGTATTTTTATTCGTGGAAGTAAATGTAAAGCCCGGCCAATTTGATGAGTTTGTTTCCAAACTCAAAAGCCACATCGCTGTAATCCGCACTGAAGCGGGTTGCGAATTTATTGATATCTACCGCGATACCCAAAAGCCAGATGTTGTGAATGTCTGGGAGATCTGGAGCGATCGCCCATCTTGGGATGCCCACATGGTTAATGAGAACAGCAAGGCATGGCAGGCAATCGGCCCGAACTATGTCTTCGGCGAGACCATTACCGTTATGGATGCCCTCTAGAAATTAGTTGACGCCTGTCTTAGTATTCCTGCATGACTTATCAACTAAGAGATATCAAAGGTTCAGTAGTAGTAATCACTGGCGCAACAACCGGAATTGGTGCTGCAGCAGCTAAGCAACTTGTTGAATTGGGTTGCAAGGTAGTTCTAAATGCGCGCAATGAAGCAAAACTGCAGGAGATGGTTGCATCTCTAGGTGCCGATAACGCTGCATATTTAGCGGGAGATTCATCGATTCCAGATGTTGCTCGCGCCGTTGCGAAGAAGGCCTTAGATGCATTTGGCACAATTGATTGCGTAGTACCGAATGCCGGCATTGGTATGTATGGATCTGTTCTTGATTACAGCGATGATGAAGTTAATCGCATGATGCGCACCAACTACGAAGGCAGCGTGCATATTGTTCGTGCGACGCTTCCAACGATGCTTGCTAAAAAAGCTGGCGATATCATCATGGTTTCATCGGTTGCGGGCTTCCGTGGCGGCGGAGATGAATCAATCTATGCCGGAACTAAGCATGCCCAGGTTGGTTTCGCAGGCGGACTCGATCGCGAACTTCGCGAAAAAGGTGTGCGCGTAGCGTTGGTATGTCCTGCAGGAACAGATACTCAATTTGCGATTGAAGCTGGACGTACAGCAGGTGAACCAAAGCTTGCTAGTTACTTGCGCCCAGATGATGTTGCCTTCCAGATCGTACAAATCATGCGTCAACCGCTAACGGTGCGTACACATATTTGGACGCTCTGGTCTATGCAGCAGCAATCCTAGAGCGAGGCAATTCCTTTTTCGCACGCGATGCTTGCGGCGATGCCATCATCGACAGTTGCAAGGTTTGGATTTACAGCGCCATCTTTAATTGAGGCAACCCATGCACGTAATTCGCCGATGTAAGCATCTGTAAAGCGGCCAATCCAGTTATCGTGCAAACGTCCAGCTTTACGACCGGGAAGTTCGAAACCAAATGAGATAGTCAGATCTCCAAGATTGTTTAGCTCGAGAGAACCGTTCTGCATTAATACTTCAACACGGACGTCGTAGCCGTAGGTGCTATTTGCGCAGTTATCTACCGTCATAAGCACGCCGGATTCGGTGTGGGCCAAGATGCTGATCGCATCTTGAATATCAGGGTTAGCGTGAGAAGTCTTCTTTGCGTAGGCAACTGAAACGGTTGTGAACTCTTCTTCGAGCAACCAGCGCGCGATATCAAATTCGTGAACTGCAGAGTTTGAGATCATGCCGGCAGTTGTTGCGCCAGGCGAAGAAACGTTGCGGCTTACTGCGCGAATTTGAATAACTTCGCCGTACTTGCCTGACTGGATTTCCTTCTTCATTTGAACATAACCTGGATCAAAGCGGCGCATAAAGCCGAGCGCAACGGGAACGCCTGAAGACTTTACGATTTCAGCGATCTTCTTGGCATCTTCTAGACGAGGCGCAAGAGGCTTCTCACAGAGAGTTGGCTTCTTTGCTTTAACGCAGAGTTCTAGGTGTTCTGGGTGCAGACCATCGGGAGAACAGATGATTACTGCATCAACAGTTGGATCATTTACGAGCGCATCAACTGATGAGTGCATGTTGATCGTTGCGCCAGACTTGGCAGAGAGCTCTTTAGCGAGTGCATCCATACGTGCGGCATCAAGATCGAAGAAGGCTGTAACCACTGCGCCATCTACTGAATCAGTTATATAACGCGCATGTCCTGCGCCCATGATTCCAACACCGATTACTCCAACACGAATATCAGACACGAAAGACTCCCTAGTTGTAAAAGATAAATTATTGATGGTTAGTCTACTCAAAAGCCTTTCTAACGGATAGGGACTATTCTTATCAATTATGAATTCGACTAAGGCCACCCTCGCAATAGATGTCGGGGCCTCCAAAATTTCTGGTGCGCTAGTAAGTGAATCATTTGAAATCCTGCATAACGAGATTGTTCCGGCAAGAACCGCCCTTTACGGAGATGCCGATCCAGATTTGGCGATAACAAAGGGTTTGATTAAAGAGCTGTTGCAGGTAGCTAAAGAGAAGAATTTGGAAGTTACCAAAGGCGGCGCATGCTTTGCCGAATATGTAACCCCAGATCAACTGTTAAATAGTAAAGATCAGATCGCTTGGTCTGTGCAGCCGAAAGAAGATTTTGCTGCACTAACCGGCTTTGCTTGGACTATCGAATCTGATGTGCGCGCCATGGCTTTAGCTGAATCACGCGCGGCAGATGTTAAAGATTTCTTATTTGTAACAGTTAGTTCAGGAATCTCGCACGCGCTGGTCATCGGTGGAAAACCTTGGACTGGGGCGACCGGTGAGGCAATCGGTTTTGGAATTACACAGATTGATAACTCGCAAGAGAGCCCGATCCTTGAGCAATTCTCATCTGGGCTAGGAATTGCTCGTCGCTACCAAAAGGCGACGGGGGCGGATGTGACAAGTGCTGAAACTGTCTTTGCCCAATACGAAAAGGATCCAATTGCAAAAGAGATTGTTGACTCTGCAGCAAGCGTATTAGGGAAATCTTTAGCTGCAATGGTTGATTATCTAGATCCGGCAAAGATCGTTATTGGTGGAGGCTTGTGGCTTGGAAGCGATTTGTATCGCAGATTAGTTCTAGCTAGTTACGAAAAGAATGTGACCAAGCGTAGAAAAGCTCCCGAAGTCATTAACTCAGTTGCCGGAAGCAA
>Ga0208596_1000241_pt1 | contig 18209 bp, 20 predicted proteins | sample LakMenEpi12Jul11_FD_150686 | JGI IMG/M metagenome (GOLD analysis project Ga0208596, IMG submission 150686) | Freshwater microbial communities from Lake Mendota, WI - 12JUL2011 deep hole epilimnion (SPAdes) | ecosystem: Environmental > Aquatic > Freshwater > Lake > Epilimnion/Euphotic zone ...
GTTGTAATTGCAATGACAGGTGCACCAACGCCAGTTGATGTGAGTAAACGTGTGAGGTTCTTTGCAGCAGGCAGATCGCGACGCGCATCAACAAAGACGATATCCATTACTGGTGAATCGATTAGGACGCTGGCTTCAGCTGGCAAGATTTTTACTGTGTGCTGCAAGAGAGCAAGTGATGGAAGAACTTCCGCGCTCGCACCATTGGTGTTTGTCAGTAACAACACCTTGGCCATGGGGAGAGCCTTTCGCAGAAATTGAGTTCGTTATATCGCTTTAAGTGAGAGAGAATACTCCTGTGAAAACATTCGTTCCACTTCTTATTGTGCTGGCTGGCGCCACTGGATTTGGCATCTGGTTTCAGCGCACGCGTGGGGAGTTTCGCAAGAAGAAGACGGTAAATGGGCCGAAGTTAACGGCTGCGATCGTGGGAACCGAGCTTGGCTCAAGAGCCACGATGGTGCAGTTCTCATCGGCTTTCTGCACTCCATGCCGGGCAACTAAGGCGCTGCTTGAAGATATGGTCAAGACGATGCCTGATGTTCGCTATGCCCATATCGATGCTGAATCGCATCTTGAATTAGTTCGTGAGTTAAATATCTTGTCGACTCCAACCACACTGTTTTTAAATGGTGCGGGTGTTGAAGTTGGTCGCGCGATGGGCACGCCTAAACGCGCTCAGGTGCACGCCGCGCTCACTGCTATTCATTAAGGCTGGCAACTGCGAAATATTCGCAAGTGGCGTTTAACGCTATTGATCTTTATCCTTAACGAATTCAATTTAAGGAAGAGAAAATGTCAGCACAAATAGATGCAAGAGGTCCTCGTTTTTCCGCTGCGATTACAACTGCTGTTTTGGCAATTGCGCTAGTTACATCAAATATTTGGGTTGCTGCATTTCAGGCAGTTGTCTTTGCAATCGGTGCAATCCGTGGACCACAGTTCACCCCTTACGCAATTATCTTTAAGAAGTTAATCAAGCCGCGTTTGAAGTCAGAAGCAAAATTTGAAGATGTGCGTCCTCCGCAATTTGCACAGAGCATTGGTCTCGGCTTCGCACTTGTTGCAGTCATCGCATCTGTTACCGGAGCCGATGGCCTCTTTACAATCGCTGTCGGGCTTGCACTTGCCGCGGCATTCTTAAATGCAGCATTTAACTTCTGCTTGGGTTGCCAGGTGTATCTACTCCTTCTACGCGCACGCTTAGCCAAATAATTCACTTAGCGGGTAGGCTCTACCTATGGCAGAACAACACGAACTCCGCGATAAAGGCTTGCGTTTAACTCCTCAACGCGAATTGGTTCTCTCTGCGGTACGTGAACTCGGACATGCAACCCCAGAAGAAGTTGCTGAAAAAGTCCGCGCAACCCATCCTGGTATCAATCTTTCAACTGTCTATCGCAATCTCGAAACCCTCGAAAATGTTGGCCTTGTCCAACACACTCACTTGGGCCACGGTGGCGCTACCTATCACGCAGCAGAAGAGTTAACTCATCTTCACTTAGTCTGCGGTACTTGTGGTTCTGTTGGTGATGCACCGATTGATGTTGCCGCTAACTTTGTCCAGAATTTATCTGATGATTACGGCTTTAAGACAGATGTAACTCACTTTGCAATTTATGGCACCTGCGCTGCCTGCGTTAAATAATATGACTGCAGTAATTGTCGAAGATGGCGTCGATAAGGGAGCCATTTGGCATTTTGGCGAACCAAGTAAAGAACAGAAGGCTCTACTAGAAGGAAAAGCTTGGGCCGATCTTTCACACCTGCAGATTATTGCCGTCAGTGGCGTCGATCGCCTGAAGTGGCTACACGATTTAACAACTCAGCATTTAACTGAACTTCCGGTTGGTCAATGGACATCGGCGCTGATCTTGGATCCACAAGGCCATGTCGAGTATCAATTTAACTTAGTTGATGACGGTGAAACCTCTTGGCTAGTTCTAGATCCTGGCTATATTGAAACTTTGATCGCTTATCTGCAGAAGATGAAATTTATGTTGCGCGTAGATGTCCGTGATGCATCACCTGAATACGTTGTTTTACGCGCACCAGGTTTAGTTACTGAAATTGGCGGGCCATTTGCACTGGTTCCTCGTGCAGAGCTAACTCAGATGCAAGAAACCTTCGGCGCAACTGCGATGCAGGTCGGCACATGGGCACTTGATGCCGAACGTGTTGCTGCAGGCCGTCCACGCATTGCCTTTGAAACAGACCATAAATCAATTCCAAACGAGCTTGGTGTACTTAATAAATCAGTACATATGAATAAAGGTTGCTACCGCGGTCAGGAAACTGTTGCCAAGATTTTTAATCTTGGAAACCCACCACGGCGTTTAGTTCTGTTGCATTTAGATGGCAGCCAAGTCGTAATGCCGGCTCCAGGTACTCCCGTTATGAATGGTGAAGTCCAAGTCGGTTTCCTCGGCACGGTTGCGCGCCACTTTGAATTAGGGCCCATTGCATTGGCAATTGTTAAGCGCAACACCCCTGTAGATGCGCAGTTAACTGTTGAAGGTGTAGCCGCTTCCCAACAAGTGATTGTTCCCGCATAAATGGAGACTATTGCACAGGGTTTAGTTGTATTAGCGGCGATGCTCGTGATTATCTGGACTGTTAGCAGGCTTTAGAGGCCGTAGGATTACGACGTGGAAATCGTTAGCGCAATTTTATTGGGACTGATCTCGCTTGCAATCGGCGTTGCGCTTCTTGTCTATGGTTTCCGAGGTCGTCGCGAATCTCAAGCGCGTGATGCGCGCACATATCGAAGGGGCAGACTCTAAGTGGCTTTTACAATTCCAGAAGGTCTGCATTCTGATTTAAATCCACTTGCGTGGTTGGTTGGTACTTGGCGCGGCAAAGGCCGCGGTGAATATCCAAATGTTGAAGGCTTTGAATACGCCCACGAAGTTGTTTTTAACCACGATGGCCGCCCTTTTCTTAACTATTACTCACGTTCTTGGATCATCGATGCTGAAGGCGAAATCATTCGTCCAGCAGCATCAGAAACTGGATTCTGGCGCGTTAAGCCAAATAACGTTTTAGAAGTTTTGATTTCACATAACACCGGAATCACCGAAGGCTGGGTCGGACAGTTTGATGGTCCAAAGATTCAGCTAGTTCTTGATCAGGGTTATTCAGCGCCATCCGCGAAAATTGTTACTGCAGGAGTTCGCTTATATGGCCTTGTTGCCGGCGAGCTCTTCTTTGCTTACGACATGGCCGCTGAAGGACAAGAGCTACAGGCACATATCTGGTCATCTCTCGAACGTCAGTCTGAGTAATTGGTGGCTATAAATGTTTAACGACGCGGTTTTAGCAGAATATGTACGCGATGGTTTTGTAGAGTCCGAACACCGCGGATTTTTGGCGATGTTAAATTCTGATGGCTCGCTCTTTAAATCATTGGGCGATATTGATACTCAGATATTTCCACGTTCTACAGTTAAATGCGCGCAAGCATCTGCGATGGTGCGCCATGGTCTGCAGTTAGAGCCACGCCTGTTAGCACTTGCTGCATCTAGCCACTCGGGTGCTGCAATTCATATAGAAGGAGCACGCGAGATATTGGCGAGCGTTGGTCTTGGCGAAAACGCGCTGCAATGTGCGCTCGATCGTCCACTTGGTGATGCCGAACGTCGGGCTTGGGGGGATAACCCACCAACTCGCATTGCCATGAACTGCAGCGGAAAACACGCTGCAATGTTGGCAACTTGTGTGAAAAATGGTTGGCCGATTGAAAGCTATTTAGAGCAATCTCATCCCTTACAGGTTGCGATAAAAGAAGAACTTGAAAAGCTAGCCGGTGAAAGTATTTCATTTACTTCAACCGATGGCTGTGGCGCACCTCTATTTATGCTTTCGGTTATTGGTTTGGCGCGTGCAATTCGTGCAATCACTATTTCAACTGATCCAATCCATCAAGATGTAATGGATGCTGCTCGTAAATTTCCTGAAATGGTTGGTGGTGTAGGTCGCCATAACACCGAGATGATGCAGCAAGTACCTGGTCTATTTATGAAAGATGGAGCAGAAGCGGTGAATGTCTGCTCACTTCAAGATGGCCGAACCTTTGTCTTTAAAGTCAGCGATGGCTCACTTCGCGCCTTCCGCACAATCGTGCACGCCTGCTTAAATGAATTCGGAATCGATACACCGCTAACCCCAGAAAAAGTCATGGGCGGCCCGCGTGTAATCGGCACTATTCGTACTTCCAAGGCGATCGGTTAACGATGGCGGCAATTGATCCCCGGATCGTAATTGAAGAATTTCTAGATTCGCATGATCTCGAATTTGAGAAGAAAGATCCCAATACTTTTCTAATTACCTTGCCAGGTGAAAAAAAGTTACAGACCCACTGTGCGCTAATTGTTGGTGATCATTCGTTAAGCATTAACGCATTCGTAATTCGCAAACCTGATGAAAATGAGGCTGCAGTTCATGCTTGGTGCATGTTAAAGAATGCAGGAATGTATGGAATTGCATTTGCCACAAATGAACTTGGCGACATCTTTTTAGTGGGGCGTTTACCACTTGGCGCAGTCACCGATCGCGAGATCGATCGCTTAGTTGGCGCAGTTCTGCAATATTCAGATTCATCATTTAATCCACTACTAGAACTTGGGTTTGCCAACGCAATTCGCCGTGAATGGGCATGGCGAGTCAACCGTGGTGAATCGCTGGGAAATCTCGACGCCTTTAAGCATCTGATTTAAATATTCACGCGCAGCATGGCAAGATAAGCGCCATGTCGAACTTCGAATTAATCCTTCTGCGCCATGGCGAATCCGAATGGAATGCCAAGAATCTCTTCACTGGATGGGTAGATGTTCGTTTATCTGCCGCCGGCGAAACTGAAGCAGCGCGCGGCGGAAAGTTATTGGCAGAGCGCAACCTTCTGCCTGATGTAGTTCACACATCTCTTCTACGCCGTGCAATCCATACTTCACAACTGGCACTTGATGCATGTGATCGCCACTGGATTCCAGTTCGACGTTCGTGGCGATTAAATGAACGCCACTACGGCGCTCTGCAAGGCAAGGATAAGAAAGAGACGCTTGCTAAATATGGTGAGGAACAATTTAAATTATGGCGCCGTTCTTACGATACGCCGCCTCCAGCAATTGATGCCAACGATCCCTATAGCCAAGCAAAAGATGCACGTTATGCTGATTTAGGTTCAGATCTGCCTGCAACCGAGTGCCTAAAGGATGTAGTTACTCGAATGATGCCTTACTGGCAAGAGTCAATCGTTCCCGATCTAACGGCTGGAAAGCGCGTACTTGTTACAGCGCACGGTAATTCACTGCGCGCACTAGTGATGCACCTAGATGGAATTTCGCAATCTGATATTGCAGAGCTAAATATTCCTACCGGAATTCCACTTCTCTATAACTTGGATGCAGACTTTAAACCCGTAAAAAAGGGTGGAGAGTATCTGGATCCTGAAGCTGCGAAGGCTGCTATTGAAGCGGTTGCGAATCAGGGGAAGCGTTAATCTCAGCCGGATTCGAAACTACGTTTTTGTAATCATCGCGCTTGTCGCGAATGATTACTTCTGCTGTAACAAAACCAGCGCGAGCAAAGCCAAGTGAAATCTTCACATGACGACCTGCAACAGGTGAAACACCGTAGAAGACTGCCTTCGCGTTTGCGGTCTCGCCCTCAAAACGAATTGGTTGATTTTTCTTTAGCGCACGTTCACCAGTTAAAACCGCTTGATTTGAACCAACTGCAATTCCCAGCAATTCATCTTCGGTGTCGCCTTGGTTAACAATTGTTCCAACAAGAACTGCATCGCCTGTTTCAGTCGCAACTAAAAGCAAGTTCAAAACTTCAATATCAACGCCATTATCTTTCAGCGAGAGTTCAACACCATCTGTTACTTGCTTAATCATGCGAGTTGGCGCATCTTGTCCTGGCCCACATGCTGTAAGTGTTAGCGCAAGAGAAATAGCAATAAGTGATGTAAGTGCTTTTTTAGTGCGAGGCATAGGGCACATTCTCTCATGCGTTTTCACGTGATATACCCCTTACTTATTGGGGTTTTCTGACTTAGAAATGGCTGGTAGAATTGGTCGTCTAGCGAAGGGCAACACATGACATTTAAGGTCGGCGAAACCGTTGTTTACCCCCATCACGGAGCAGCTCTTATCGAAGCGATTGAAACTCGCATCATCAAGGGCGAAGAACGTACCTACCTAGTCTTGAAAGTTGCACAAGGAGATCTCACAGTTCGCGTTCCTGCAGACAATGTAGATCTAGTCGGAGTCCGCGATGTTGTCGACAGCGCCGGCCTTGATCGCGTATTTAATGTACTTCGCCAGCCTTACACCGAAGAGCCAACTAACTGGTCACGTCGTTACAAGGCAAACCTCGAAAAACTTGCATCAGGAGATGTCATTAAGGTCGCAGAAGTTGTGCGCGATCTCTACCGTCGCGATCTTGATCGTGGACTCTCTGCTGGTGAAAAGCGCATGCTCGCCAAGGCGAAGCAGATCCTTATCTCTGAGCTAGCTCTTGCTGAGCGCACAGATGAAGAAAAGGCTGCAGTTCTCCTTGACGAGGTTCTCGCTTCTTAAGTAACAAACACTTCTTATGATCGCCGCAATCATTGCTGCTGCAGGCAGTGGCGAAAGATTTGGCGCATCAATTCCCAAAGCCTTAATCCAACTCGGTGATCGCACCCTTATTGAGCATGCCGTTTCTGCTGTCTCATCAGTTGCTGATCAAATAATTGTTACTGCGCCTAGCGGTTATGAAAAAGAGATTCAAACCTTGGTTGGCGATGGCATAACAGTTGTTACTGGTGGCGCCACTCGCTCAGAAAGTGTGCGAATCGGTTTATCGAAAATTTCAGCAGGCGTTGAATACGTTTTGATCCACGATGCTGCTCGCGCACTTGCATCCCCAGATTTAGCTAAGCGCGTTGTTGCCTCTCTTAAGAGCGGTGACGTTGCAGTTATTCCGGGACTTGCCCAGACAGATACGGTAAAGATTGTTGGCGCCAGCGGAATTGTTACTTCTACCCCCGACCGTGCAGCGATGCGCCGCGTGCAAACTCCGCAAGGCTTTACCTACGAAGTAATTAAACAAGCGCATTCCAAATCTGGTGAAGCAACCGATGATGCCGCACTTGTTGAATCACTTGGCAAACCAGTCCGCGTAATCGATGGCGAAGAACGCGCAATTAAAATTACAACTCCTGCCGACATGGCAACAGCGCTGCAGTTCTTAGGAAAATCTACAAACTTTAAAACAGGCGTTGGCGTGGATGCTCATCACTTTGCAGCCGGCCGCGAACTTTGGCTGGCAGGTTTGTTATGGCCAGATCAAGATGGCGTGGAAGGCCATTCTGATGGCGATGTTGCAGCGCATGCAATTTGTGATGCTTTATTTGCGGCAAGCGGACTTGGAGATTTGGGATCAAACTTCGGTACGGATAAGCCCGAATACAAGGGTGCATCCGGAACAACACTGCTCAAGGAAACGCTGGCGCTTATTGAAAAGAGCGGTTACGAAATTTCGCATGTATCGGTGCAAGTAATTGGAAATCGTCCGAAGATCGGTTCGCGTCGCGCCGAAGCAATCGCAACGCTTTCAGCGGCTTTAGGTGGCGCGGATGTCGCGTTACTTGCAACAACTACCGATGGAATGGGCCTAACCGGTGAAGGCAAGGGCATTGCAGCCATTGCATCTGCGCTGATTTATTCTAAATAAGGCTTGCAAGATAGACTTAGCCAATGAGTTCGCTATCTTTATATGACACGCTAACGCGAACCACATCCCCATTTGTTCCGCTCAAAGCTGGCGAAGTAGGTATTTATCTCTGTGGTGCAACTGTTCAGGCACCGCCACATATTGGCCATGTGCGCTCTGGAGTTAATTTCGACATTTTGCGTCGCTGGTTAACCAAATCTGGATATAACGTAACTTTTATACGTAACGTCACCGATATTGATGACAAGATCTTGCATAAGGCTGTGCACGAAAAAGCGCCTTGGTGGGCAGTTGCGATGAAATACGAACGCGCATTTTCTGAAGCATATGCAGCGCTAAATGTTGCAGCACCAACTTACGAACCACGCGCTACAGGGCACGTCACACAGATGATCGAGTTAATGACAGTTCTCATCGAACGCGGTGCGGCGTATGCGCCCGGCAATGGCGATGTTTATCTCGAAGTTCGCAAACTTGAATCATATTTAACGCTTTCGCGACAGAACGTTAACGATCTACTGCCAGCAGCAGATGTTGATGCTGCTAGTTCAAAAAAGAAAGACCCTCGTGACTTTGCGCTTTGGAAGGCTGCTAAGCCGGGAGATCCATCTTGGCCAACTCCATGGGGTGCAGGTCGTCCAGGATGGCACCTCGAATGTTCAGCGATGGCACACGCTTACCTTGGTGAAGCATTTGATATTCATGGTGGCGGATTGGATTTGATTTTCCCGCACCACGAGAACGAGATCGCACAATCAGAAGCTGCAGGTTATGCATTTGCAAAGCGCTGGATGCACAACGCTTGGGTAACGGCCTCAGGTGAGAAGATGTCGAAATCTCTTGGCAACTCGCTACAAGTAGCTGAGTTGTTAAAGACGGTACGCGGTATTGAATTGCGTTGGTATTTGGGCAGTGCGCATTACCGTTCGATGCTCGAGTTTTCACATGAAGCACTTGCCGAATCGGCTACAGCTTTCTGTCGCATCGAAGGTTTCTTAACTCGCGCCACTGAAATTCTTGGTGCGCAGCCAACGCCTGTTATTTCACAAGGTTTTACCGATGCTATGAACGATGATTTAGCGGTGCCAACTGCTTTGGCTGGTATCTCTGAAGCGCTTCGCCTTGGAAATAGCGCAATTACGTCAGGGGATAAGGCGCAGATTTCGCAATCTGCAAATGAGATTCGTGGCGCACTAGAAATACTTGGTTGCGATCCTTTTGACCCAGTCTTTGCAACAAGTGGTGGCGCAGATTTAACAAGCGCACTCGATGGCGTTATTCAACTGGCACTATCGCAACGCACAGCAGCAAGGGAAAGAAAAGATTTTGCAGCATCAGACCAGATTCGCGATGGCCTTGCTGCACTTGGAATTACTATTGAAGACACAGCACAAGGGCCACGTTGGTCTATCTCACAGATAAGCGAGAAGTAAATGGCCGGCACTGCAAAACCTCGTGGCGCAGCTCGATCAAGTTCTAAAAAGGGACCAACTGGCGGAACTGGCGGAAAAAATAAACGCCGCTTAGAAGGTAAAGGTCCAACACCAAAGGCGGAAGATCGTCCGTACCACGCAGCGGCAAAGCGTAAGAAGGCTGCTGAAAAGAAAGCAGCACCACGCACTCGCACTGGCCGTAGCGAAAAGCCAAAGGGCGAAATTGTTTCTGGTCGTAACGCAGTTCTAGAAGCGCTACGTGCAAGTGTTCCGGCAACCGAGTTAATCGTTGCACGCAGTATCGATGTTGATGATCGCGTTGCAGAGTCGTTGCAACTTGCGCTGCATCACCAACTTCCGATTCGCGAAGTACACCGTGCAGAACTTGAAGGCATCAACGCCAATAGCCAAGGAATTATCTTGGCAATTAAGCCTTATCAATACTCTTCATTCCAGGAAATTACCGAACGCGCAAACCATCCGATCTTGATTGTGGCACTCGATGGCGTAACCGATCCTCGTAACCTCGGTGCCATTGTGAGAAGTGCCGCAGCATTTGGCGCAGCAGGTGTTGTTATGACCGAACGTCGCGCCGCAGCAATGACCGCGTCCGCTTGGAAATCATCCGCTGGTGCTGCAGCGCGTCTGCCAGTTGCCCAAGTAACCAATATGGCTCGCACGATTGATGATGCCAAGAAGCTGGGCTGCTTTGTTATCGGTCTAGATGGCGAAGCTGATGAGACTTTAAGCGGCATGAAGGTTGCAAAAGAGAATGTAATGATCGTTGTTGGCAGCGAAGGAAAAGGACTTTCACGCCTCGTGCGCGAGAAGTGCGATCTAGTTGTATCAATTCCGATGCGCGCAACTACCGAGTCGCTAAACGCTAGCGTTGCAACTTCAATTGCGCTCTTCTGGGTAGACGAGCAACGTCGCAAGTAAAGGTAACAAGTAAGGGTAAATAGGTCAGGGATAGATGAAGTACACACGATTAATTGTTTGCGGAGATTCGTACTCCGAAGGTATGTCCGATGAAATCGTCAACGGGCAATATCGCGGTTGGGCAGATCGCGTAGCTGATGTGATGACCCAAGACGTTGATGGATTTACATATGTAAATTTGGCTGTGCGTGGCAAGTTACTGAATCAAGTAATTGAAGACCAACTTCCACATGCAATCTCGCTAGTAACTGGTCCAGAAACACTGCTCTCCTTCCATGCTGGTGCAAACGATGCGCTTCGCCCGAGTTACAAACCAGAAGTTGCTATCGGTCTGTATGAAGCAGCGGTACGTCGCGCTGCAGCAACTGGTGCAACAGTTATGTTATTTACAGTCTTAGAGCGCACTGGGAACACTGGTCGTGGTTCTGAAGTCTGGGCGGCGCGCTTTAGCGAATTCAATAAGAGCGTTCGCAAAGTAGGAGCAGAAGTAGGTGCGATCGTTATCGATGCAAATGGAGAGTCATTCTTTAGCGATAGCCGTTTCTTGGCATTTGATCGTTTGCATTTAAATGCCGAAGGCCATCACCGAGTTGCTCAGGCTTTACTAGAAAAGTTGGGTTACCAATTCGATCCCGCTTGGCGAATCCCACTTCCACCTGCTCAACCAACTCCCTGGTTAAAGAAGCGCGCGATATCTACTATTTGGTTCTTCACCTTTGCACTTCCTTGGATTTGGCGCAGAGTTCGCGGAAAATCATCTGGAGATGGAAGAAGTGCGAAATACCCAACTCCGACCGCATGGCCGCTGCGGTAATCCTTACGATTTTTACATTACGGCGATAACTGCCATAATTACGCCCGTTGCCTTAATCGGTAGCAGGCCTCTCTAGCTCAGTGGTAGAGCAGCGCACTTGTAATGCGCAGGTCGTCAGTTCAATCCTGACGGGGGGCTCTGGAAAGTTTTAACCCGATAGAAGAAGGGGTAACGATGAAAGATTATTCGTTTCCTCATGAGCAATTTGATGATCTCCTTGCAGCAAATACTGAATACACAAAGTCTTTTCAGTACTCCGAATTAACCGGTTCTGCGGCAAAAGGTTTAGCGATCGTAACCTGCATGGACTCTCGTATTAATCCATTGTCAGTTGTGGGTATGCGTTCTGGCGATGCCAAGATCCTTCGCAACGCGGGGGCTCGCGTAACCGAGGACGTTATCCGCACATTGGTGCTGGCCACATATCTATTAAATGTAAAGCGCATCCTGGTTATGCCACATACTGATTGTGCAATGGCGCGTGGCGATGAAGCAGATATCCACGCACTGATCGATGAAAAATTTGGTGTGGATACACGCTCACTTGAATTTCGTACTACGCGCGATCAAAAGGCAACTCTATCTATCGACGTAAATCGTATTCGTGCATATCCGCTCTTACGTGATGGCGTCACCGTTGCCGGCGCAATCTATGATGTTAAGACCGGAACTATTCTTCCGGTTGATTGCTAACCCGCCGAATCGGCATCTTCGTTACGGGATAATTTAAATCCGTCAAAAACTGATGCACAATCGCACTAAATAAAGCCGGCTTCTCTTTTGGCGCACCGTGAGAGGTGCCAGGAATTATCGCCAACTGACCTAACTCAATTGCGCGATACATCTCAAGGGTATGTTCGTGGGAAATAACATCATCATCACCAGCGACAACAAGTGTTGGGCACTGAATCTTTGCTAAATCGGTCAGCGGAATATCTGGCTCCGTCTCCCAGATACGCAACATCTTTTTTATCTTCTCAGTCAGCGTATGAGGTGCATCAGGTGAGGTCGCCGCATATTCAGCTTTATCTTCATCACTTGGTTCAGAAAATGGAAGTTCAATGCTGGTGCCTGAGTGGTGGTAGTTAGCACCGATTAAAACTAGAGATTTAACTAGCTCTGGGCGAGCAATTGCAATCGACATCGCGATGATTCCACCATCAGACCAACCAATTAAATGTGCTGGCTCTTTAACGACGTCTTCAAGGTAAGCAATGGCTTCCTCGGTTTGATAGGAGAAGTGAAATGATCCTGCGCGATCTCCGGTGTAGCCATGGCCGGTGCGGTCATAGGCGAATAAATGAAAATCTGGTTCTAGATCTGGCGTTAAGACATAATCCCAGTGCGATGTCTGACTAAGTCCGCCATGCAGAAGAAGAACTGCCTCGCCATTATTTTCCCATTCGTATGAATAAGTTTGATGGCCACGCAGATCAATATAACGATCCATAAAAACTAGAGGCTATCCATGATGTGGCGATTGCCACGGTCGAAAGTTAAATAGTTCCAGGTCCAGTCAGCGATAGTGCCGATCTTGTTGCGCCCGCCAAGTAGGTAGAACAAATGCAGCCACAACCAGGCATACCAAGCAGGAATTCCGGTGATTTGAATACCTTTAAATTGCACAACCGCCTTGTGGCGCCCAATTGTTGCCATCGAACCCTTATCCAAATATTTAAAATCTTGTAGATCTTCTCCACGTGCTGCACGCATAATCTGTTTTGCAACCCAACGTCCTTGTTGCATCGCAACAGGTGCAACCATCGGCAAGAAACCACCATCTGCGCCCTTTGCGCTAGAAATATCACCGATCGCCCAAATATGTGGGTAGTGATTTACCTGCAAGTTCTGCGCAACGCTGATGCGAGTTCCTTCAAGTGGCAAGTTAAGTAGCCCACCAGTTGGCTCACCTTTAACGCCAGCTGCCCAAATTGTTACTTCAGATGGAATTGCTGCAGCGCCTTTGACCAGAATCTGACGTGGCTTTACCTCTTGCACCGCAGTATTAAGAAGAACTTGAACTCCAAGTTTTTCTAAATCTTTCTTGGCTCGCGCAGATAACTTTTCACTAAACATCGGCAATATTCTTGGCCCAGCTTCAATCAAGTAGATATCGATATGTTCTGCGGCATTTGCCTCATCATTTTTAAGGGGACCGCGTTTTAGTTCAGCAAGAGCCCCAGCCATTTCAACGCCAGTTGGTCCGCCACCGACAACGCTCAGTGAGAGTCGAGTCTGATCTTCAAAACGACAGAGATCTTCAAAGCGGCGCATTACTTCAGCGCGAATTCCAATTGCTTCATGGACGCTCTTCATGCCGAGTGCATGCTCGGTAACGCCCGCGACTCCGAAATCTGCAGTTGCAGAACCAAGGGCCACAATTAAATGATCAAATTCAAGAACTTCCGAAGAATCGAGTTTTACAGATTTGTTTTTATGATCAACTGAGATTGGGGAACCCATACGAAATTTCACACCGCTCTTGCGAAGTGCGCCGCGGACTGGGTGCGCCACGTGGTCTGCCGCAAGGCCGGCGGTTGCTACCTGATAGAGCAGTGGCAAGAAAGTTTGAAAGTTGTGGCGATCAACAACGGTTACATCGGCGTCCTTCGAGAGAGCCTTGGCAGCGGTTAGCCCGCCAAAGCCTGCGCCCAGAATTACAACGCGAGGTCGGGTAGAAGAAGCCATGTGCAGAGTCTAGGCTCTCCACCATGAACTCGCAGAACTCGGGGCGCTTGATACTTGTAACTGGCGCATCCGGCTATGTCGGCGGCCGTTTGGTACGCGACCTCGTAAGCGATAAATGTGATGTGCGAATTTTGGTTCGTGATGCGCAGAAAGTTGCCGATCAACCTTGGGCTAAAGATGTAGATATCGTTGAAGGAAACGCCACTGTCGTATCTGATTTAGATCGTGCACTTAAAGGCGTGCATACCGCTTTCTATCTTTTGCACTCAATCAATCTAGGTAAAAACTTTGACGATATTGAATCTGAAATGGCGCGCAACTTTGCACTGGCCGCAGAAAAGCAAGGCGTTAAGCAGATCGTTTACTTAGGTGGAATCGCTAACGATAAGAACCGCAGCCAGCATTTAGCATCTCGCATGAATACTGGTGCACAACTAGCTTCAACATCTGTGCCAGTTCTAGAACTTCGTGCCGGCATCATCATCGGTTCGGGATCAGCATCATTTGAGATGTTGCGCCACTTAACGCATCGCTTGCCGATTATGACCACACCAAAATGGGTCTCGAATTTAACGCAACCAATTTCGATCCGTGATGCTCTGTATTACCTACGTAAAGCTGCCTCACTTGAAAAGCCGGTTGGAAAGATTTGTGACATCGGCGGCAAAGAAGTTCTTTCATATGCCGACATGATGCAGAAATTTGCCAAGCTATCGGGCCTTCGCAAGCGCTGGATTGTTTCGGTTCCGGTTCTAACTCCAAAGCTTTCTTCGTTGTGGATCGGTTTTGTAACGCCGGTGCCAACATCACTTGCACGTCCACTTGTTGAATCTTTGATCAGCGAAGTTGTGGCAGATCCGGCGAAGAGTATTGATGCGATTATTGCGCCACCACCCGAAGGCTTCATCGATGTAGAAGGTGCGATCACCTTGGCGCTTTCACGTATTGCAGATCGCGATGTAATTACCCGTTGGTCAGATGCCGCATTTCCAACTGCGCCGTGGCAGAAAGCCCAAGGCGATCCCGATTGGGCTGGTGAGATGGTTCTGCGCGATCGTCGCGAATCTTCCACCGAAGCAAGCGCTGCATCTATCTGGCAAGCGATTGAAAGTATCGGTGGCGAAAATGGTTACTACGGTGCAGATTTTCTTTGGTTCTTACGTGGTTTGGTAGATCGCATATTCGGTGGCGTCGGACTTCGTCGCGGCCGTCGCGATCCGTTAACGCTACGCGTCGGTGACAGCTTAGATTTCTGGCGCGTTGAAGAGTTAGAACGTGGCAAGCGTTTAAAACTTTACGCTGAGATGGTTCTGCCCGGAAAAGCTTGGCTCGAATTTAGCGTCATTGATAACGGCACCGATCGCACCGTTGTTCAAGAAGCCAGCTTCTCGCCACGCGGTTTGGGTGGCCAGTTGTATTGGTATTTTGTACTTCCCTTCCATATCTTCGTCTTTCCAACGATGATGCGAAATCTGATTCGAAAGGCCAATCGCACCGACCATGCCAATTCACGCCTTTAATTCAGAGGTCGAATCACTGGCTAAAGAAATTTTGGCCTATAGCCTGCTGCGCCTAAAAGATGATCCACCGCTAGATGGCCCGCGTACCGCAGAAGATTTGTTTCAAGAAGTCGGCAACACAATCACTGCAAAAGGTTTAGGCGGACATGAAGCACTTGAAGTATTTACCAATGTTTTAGCAAAGGCCTGTATCTCAACAGATCATCCGCGCAACTTAGCCTTTATTCCATCTGCGCCAACTGAATATTCAAATCTCTTCGACTTAGTTGTTGGTGCAAGTTCACTTTACGGTGGATCTTGGCAAGAAGGCGCTGGCGCAGTCTTTGCCGAAAACCAAGCGCTGCGTTGGATCGCAGATTTAGCTGGGCTTCCTCAATCTGCCGGTGGTGTTTTTGTACAAGGTGGAACAATTGGAAATCTCTCCGCTCTCGTTGTGGCGCGCGCTGCAGCACGAAAGAAATATCCAAATACTGCGCGTTGGGCAATTGCTTGCAGCGCAGAGGCGCATTCCTCAATTGCTAGCGCTGCCCAAATCATGGATGTGGAACTTCTAAAGATTGTGCCAGGTGATGATCGCAAGATGCACGGTGATGCACTTGGTGCGGCAATTGATCATTTGCATTCGACAACGCAAACCCGCGTCTTTGCCGTTGTCGCAACTGGTGGCACCACAAACCTCGGAATCATTGATGATCTAGCAACGATCGCTGAAGCAACCCATGCTCGCGATATCTGGTTCCATGTTGATGGCGCTTATGGTTTAGCAGCTTTATGTGCGCCATCTGTGCGGGCCAAATTTAACGGTGTCGAAAAAGCCGATTCTTTAATCGTCGATCCACATAAGTGGCTCTTTGCGCCATTCGATGCCTGCGCACTTATCTATCGCAATCCAGATCTTGCAAAAGAAGTTCACACTCAGCACGCGTCATATTTGGAAACTCTTCATGATGACACTTGGTCACCAGCCGATTATGCAATTCACCTAACCCGTCGCGTCCGCGGATTACCTTTCTGGTTCTCACTTGCAGCACACGGCACTGATGCTTACACCGTTGCGATGGAGGAAACACTTACCGTGGCACGAGATGCCGCCGAACTTGTTCGCCAACATCCCAATTTAGATTTAATTCACGAACCCGAACTTTCCATCGTTGCCTTTACTCGCAAAGGTTGGGCAGCAAGTGATTATCAAAAGTGGAGCGATAAATTATTAGATGATCAGATCGGCTTTATTCCACCATCATCAGATAAGGGCAAATCGATCTTGCGCTTTGCGATCGTTAATCCTTGGACGAAGATCACAGATATATCTATGATCTTGGATACTCTTTAAAATTTAGTAAGGTGTAAATCCCACAATTTCTGCTGCTGCTGGTTTAAGATTTACTCTATGTCAGCGCTCGAAAATAATGATGTGCAGGGGTCTTCACTTTCGGACCTAGAAGTTCGCATCCTTGATTTCGAGAGCAATTGGTGGCGCTTTGCCGGTGCAAAAGAATCTGCGATTAAAGAGCTCTTCGACCTCACCGCGCCTCGTTACTACCAACTACTCAATGACCTAATCGACCGGGACGATGCCCTTGCGGCCTCTCCAATGCTCGTTAAGCGCCTGCGCCGCCTCCGTGAGGCCCGCATGACTGCCCGCTCCGCGCGGTAACTGCACCCGCTCCTCCCGATAACAGCCAATCCCACGCCCTCGTTTTGCGACAGGGAATAAGACCGTCTAGATTTGGCGTTAGCACTCTCGGGGTGTGAGTGATAAAACGCCCCCAATGGCAGAAACTAAATGAGTTACAAACAAGGAGTAATTACATGGCAAAGATGATTGCCTTTAATGAAGAAGCCCGTCGCGGACTAGAACGCGGAATGAACGTTCTCGCTGATGCAGTCAAGGTAACCCTTGGACCTCGCGGACGTAACGTTGTTCTAGAGAAGAAGTGGGGCGCCCCAACAATCACCAACGATGGCGTTTCAATCGCAAAAGATATTGAACTCGATGATCCATGGGAAAAGATCGGTGCAGAACTCGTTAAGGAAGTTGCCAAGAAGACAGATGATGTCGCAGGCGACGGAACAACAACTGCAACTGTTCTAGCTCAAGCACTTGTGCGCGAAGGTCTACGCAACGTTGCTGCCGGTTCAAACCCAATGGCGCTAAAGCGCGGCATCGAAAAGGCTGTTGCAGCGATCGTTGCAGAGCTTGCCTCAATGGCCAAGAGCGTTGATTCAAAAGAGCAGATCGCAGCTACTGCATCTATCTCAGCAGCCGATGCAACTATCGGTGACATGATCGCTGAAGCGATGGACAAGGTCGGTAAAGAAGGCGTTATCACCGTTGAAGAGTCAAATACATTTGGTCTCGAACTCGAGCTCACTGAAGGTATGCGCTTTGATAAGGGTTACATCTCTCCATATTTCGTAACCGACCAAGATCGCATGGAAGCAGTTCTTGAAGATGCTTATGTATTGATCGTTAACTCAAAGATTTCAAATATCAAGGATCTCGTACCAGTTCTGGAAAAGGTTATGCAATCAGGTAAGCCACTTGCAATCATCGCTGAAGATGTTGAAGGCGAAGCACTTGCTACTTTGGTTGTTAACAAGATCCGCGGAATCTTCCGCGCAGCAGCAGTTAAGGCGCCTGGCTTTGGAGATCGTCGTAAGGCGATGTTGCAAGATATTGCAATCCTTACCGGTGCAACTGTGATCTCTGAAGAAGTTGGCTTGAAGCTAGAAACAGCTGGCCTAGAACTTCTTGGTCGCGCTCGCAAGGTTGTTATCAGCAAGGAAGAGACAACCATTGTTGAAGGCGGCGGAGATGACGCACAGATCAAGGGCCGCGTTGCTCAGATCCGTTCCGAAATCGAGAAGTCTGATTCAGATTACGACCGCGAGAAGCTGCAAGAACGTCTTGCCAAGCTCGCAGGTGGCGTTGCTGTAATCAAGGCTGGCGCTGCAACTGAGGTAGAACTCAAAGAGCGCAAGCACCGCATCGAAGATGCAGTACGTAACGCAAAGGCTGCAGTTGAAGAAGGAATCGTCGCCGGTGGTGGCGTTGCACTTCTTCAGGCAGCAACAGCAGCATTTAAGAAGCTC
>Ga0208596_1000246_pt1 | contig 18077 bp, 15 predicted proteins | sample LakMenEpi12Jul11_FD_150686 | JGI IMG/M metagenome (GOLD analysis project Ga0208596, IMG submission 150686) | Freshwater microbial communities from Lake Mendota, WI - 12JUL2011 deep hole epilimnion (SPAdes) | ecosystem: Environmental > Aquatic > Freshwater > Lake > Epilimnion/Euphotic zone ...
ACCGAAGGAATCTCTGAACTTACCAAGGAAGCTCTGATTCTTTCCCTTGGTATTGGAATCACCCAGTGATTCACCACGTGATTTAGCGAATTCGTTGAGCATCTTCTCTTGTTCGCGAGAGAGCTTGGTTGGTGTCACAACCACAATGTGCACGATCAGGTCGCCACGGCTATTGCTACGTAGTCGAGTCATGCCATGACCCTTGAGTGCAATTGTCGAACCTGTCTGAGTCCCTGCCTTGATGGCAATCTCTGATTGTCCATCGAGAGTATCAACAGTGATCTTGGTTCCAAGGGACGCTGCAGCAAATGAAATCTCAACTTCCATATGCAAGGTGTCGCCATCGCGAACTAAGAATTCGTGTTCCTCCTCAATGATCTCAACGTAGAGATCTCCTGCTGGACCGCCTCCTGCACCCACTTCACCACGACCTGCGAGTTGCATGCGGTTTCCGGTTTCCACACCTGCTGGAATTTTTACTGGAATATTCTGTCGAGCACGCACGCGACCGTCGCCAGCACACTCACGACATGGTTCTTGAATCACTGATCCAAATCCTGAACATGTACCGCATGCACGTGATGTCATGACTTGACCTAAGAATGATTTCTGAATCTGTTGAGTTTCTCCGCGGCCCTTACAGACCTGACACATTGTCGGCGACGTACCCTTGGCACAACCCGATCCAGTACAAGTTGGGCAGACAACAGCATTTTCTATTGTGAGTTCGCGTTCAGTTCCAAAGCATGCTTCCGCAAGAGTTACTTGCACACGAATAAGCGCATCTTGACCTTGCCGCATACGCGCACGCGGACCACGATTTCCACCACCGCCAAAGAATGCGTCCATGATGTCGCTAAATCCACCAAAGCCCTGGCCGCCACCGAAACCACCAAAGCCCTGGCCACCCATGTCATATTGCTGACGCTTCTGAGGATCACTTAAAACTTCATAGGCAGCGGTTACTTCCTTGAACTGGTCCTGCACTGCAGGATCTGGATTCACATCAGGATGAAGCTCGCGCGCAATCTTTCGATATGCCTTCTTAATCTCATCGGCAGATGCATCGCGCGAAACGCCCAACACCTCGTACAAATCTGCCATTACTTATAGCTTCCCTCTGTAATAAATCGACCTACATAACGGGCAACTGCACCAACTGCTGCCATGGAGCCAGCATAATCCATGCGAGTGGGTCCAAGAATTCCAAGTGCGCCAAATGGAGCCGAGCTATCACCGTAACCAATCGTTACGAGGGAAGTGGTCTTTAAGTTCTTCTCATTCTGCTCAGAACCAATACGCACCTTGACCGTATCTGCTGCATCTCCGAGCAGACGCAAGAGAACAACTTGTTCTTCAAGAGCTTCTAAAACTGGGTGCATAGTCGTTTGAAAATCATCACTAAAGCGGGCTAGGTTTGCAGTTCCTGCTAATACAACTTTCTCTTCTGGCTTTTCAATTGCCATTTCAATTACTGCAGAGACAATCAGTGAAATATCTCTGCGATCTACTTGGCTATAGCCTTCAATAATTCCCGAAATTCGCTCCGCAACTTCTGGAAGAGAGTTGCCGGACATCGCATTATTGAGCTGGGTGCGAATACTTGCAATAAAGGGTTCCTGGACATCGCGAGTAAGTTCGATGACTCGTTGCTCTACACGACCAGAATCGGTAATCAAGATCATCATGATGCGAGAAGTAGTCAAAGGAACAAGTTCGACGTGTCTGACTTTAGATTTAACGATTGATGGATACTGCACCACGGCTACTTGTTTAGTTACATCTGCCAATAAACGAACGGTGCGCATGACTACATCGTCGAGATCCTGAGCGCCTTCAAGAAAAGATTCGATGGCACGACGCTCTGGTGCTGACAGCGGCTTAACCTCTGCCAACTTATCTACGAAGACTCGATATCCACGATCAGTTGGAATACGACCGGCACTTGTATGAGGGGCGGTGATCAAACCTTCTTCTTCAAGCAACGCCATTTCATTACGGATAGTTGCAGGAGAAACTCCTAGCTCGTGGCGATCTGCAATTGCTTTAGAGCCAACAGGTTCTTGCGTTGCCACATATTCATCAACGATTGCCCGCAGAATCTCCAGACGCCGAGTTGATGTAGTCATAGCAGGGTAGGTCTCTTTTAAAGGTTACTTATTAAGTACAAGTGCAATTGAAATCAAAGTCAGCAAGAAGAACGCTGGTATCGAGGTGCGCAATTTATTTGCCTTGAAGTGCGTATAAACAGCACCTGCCATAAAGACCCAGAGTCCAACGAGTGGGAAAAAGAGCATCCAGTTCCACTTCATGCTGATAATCAAGCCAAGAGCAAGGAGAGTTTCAAAGAAACCAATCGCGCGAGCGAGCTTGTCTGGAACGTTGACCTCGCGAGTACCTGAAAGCCCTTTCTCATTGCCGCTGGCTTTTGAAAGACCAGAGATAACGAAGATGACGGCCAAGAATGCGACGATAACTGTTAGTGGTGTGCTCATAAGGCTAAAGGTACTACAGCGAACCTAGGCAAGCAGTTCGGCCACGATGCGATCAGCGATAAGGCGACCTGTTGCGGTAAGAATCAAAGTATCCGGGGCATCGATGATCTGGTCGGCCTTGATGTACTCGGCCATGCGCTCGTACTGTGCCACGGTCAGTGCGCGCTTTGAAATTCCAGTGCGAAGTCGACTTGCCAGCATGATGTACTCACTTTTGCGTTGTTCATCGGTGAGCTCTTCTGAATCTGCAATCGGTGAGAGACCATCAAAGAGTCTCTGCTTATATACCGTGGGATGTTTAACATTCCAAAATCTTTTGCGATCAACATGTGAGTGTGCGCCAGGACCAAGTCCCCACCAGTTTGCAGATTTCCAGTACGCGATATTGTGGCGACATTCATGTCCAGGTTTTGCCCAATTTGAAAGTTCGTACCATTTCAAACCTTTGAATCCGCATGCTTGATCGATGTAGAGATACATATCCGCCATCAAATCATCATCGGGAGATGCAACATCTCCACGTTTAATTTGTGCGGCAAGCTTTGTTCCTTCTTCAATAATGAGTGCGTATGCGCTGATGTGATCAACACCGAGATTAAGGGCCTGCGTTACCGTTGACTGCCAATCTTTGAGGCTCTCCCCCGGAGTTCCGTAGATTAAGTCAACGCTGACGGATCCAAATCCAGCAGCACGCGCCATATCTACTGCACGCTTCACATTCTCTGGATCGTGGGTGCGATCAAGCACTTTGAGAACATGGGTAGAGGTGGATTGCATTCCAAAAGAGATGCGATTAAATCCTGCTGCTATGTAGCCTTCAAGCTTTTCTGCAGTAACTGAATCTGGGTTTGCCTCAAGGGTGATCTCACAATCATCAGTGAGCCCATTGCGTGCCTTAATCGCGGAGATGACCCGACCTAAATCCTTAGGTGGAATCAGTGACGGAGTTCCTCCGCCAAAGAAGATTGTCGGGACCGTTTCCGTTGGTGCGAATTCAAGTTCTTTGAGTACTGCATCAATGTAATCACCCGAGACGATCTCTAAAGTGGCACCGTCTTGGAGTTCAGATGGGGTGTAAGTATTGAAGTCGCAGTAACCACAGCGCTTTATGCAGTACGGGATATGCACGTAGAAGGAGAGCGCCACGCATTAATTGTATGTGACTTTCTCTATAGAAATTCACGAGAGCGAGTCAGGATTGTGTATTGGCCCGATAATATCTGCCTGAGAAGGTAAAAATAGATGTTTAAAGTTCTAGATTGATTGGAAAGTAGATTTAACGTGATCATCAAAGAAATGGTTGAACTCGACCCACATCTTGAGTCTTCAATACAAGAGATGTTGAAGTTGGCCTATGAAGGTGAGTTCAGTTCAGAGGATTGGGAACATACTTCAGGGGGCCTCTATTTTGTTGGTTATCTTGATGAGACGATTGTTGCTCATGGTTCGGTAGTCCCTAGAGAAATGTTGATTGATGGCCAGCAAGTAACCGTTGGTTATGTTGAGGCGATTGCCGTTTCACCCGCATATTCGGGGCAAGGTTTTGGCTCTATGCTCATGCGCAGGATTACAGAATTTTGCCGCGATAGTTATGAGCTTTCGATGCTCTCCACGGATGAAAAGAATTTCTACAAAAAGTGTGGGTGGCTTCAATTCACAGGTGAAAGTTTTATCGCTCTTAAGAATGCAGAGTTTCGCTCAGCTGATGAGGATGAGGGGTTGATGTTCCTGCCTTCAGATAAGAATGAGAGTCGGGATATTCGCCGTGCTGTTTGCCAAGCACGTAGTGGAGACTCTTGGTAGATAAAGAAGAAAGTTAACCGTCTGCTTTTCTAGCAGCTTTAATCTTCTCTATATCTGCATCAGTTGCAAGGGCGGCGACAAATGCTTCCTGTGGAACTTCTACGCGTCCCACCATCTTCATGCGCTTCTTTCCTTCTTTCTGCTTCTCAAGAAGTTTGCGCTTACGTGAGATATCTCCACCGTAACACTTTGCAAGAACATCCTTACGCATCGCACGAATCGATTCACGAGCAATGATGCGAGAACCGATTGCAGCCTGAATAGGAACTTCGAATTGTTGACGTGGGATGAGCTCGCGCAATTTGCCCGTCATCATGACGCCGTAGGCATAAGCCTTATCGCGGTGAACGATTGCGCTAAAGGCATCAACCGCCTCGCCCTGCAACAAGATATCGACCTTAACGAGATTGCCTGGCTCATCGCCGATCTCTTCATAATCAAGAGACGCGTAACCCTTGGTGCGGCTCTTAAGTTGATCAAAGAAGTCAAAAACGATCTCAGCCAACGGCAGTGTGTATCGAATTTCAACGCGATCTTCTGAGATGTAATCCATGCCGAGCATGGTTCCGCGACGATCTTGGCAGAGTTCCATGATGGTTCCGATGAAATCAGATGGGGCAAGAATTGTTGCCTTAACAATTGGTTCTTCAACAACGTTGATCTTTCCATCCGGAAATTCTGAAGGGTTGGTAACGACAAATTTCTTTCCATCTTCAAGAGTTACTTGGTAGACCACGTTTGGCGCAGTCGAGATCAGTGAGATCTTTGATTCGCGCTCAAGTCGCTCGCGCACGATCTCCATGTGCAATAGGCCAAGGAAGCCACAGCGGAATCCGAAACCAAGGGCAGCAGAGCTCTCTGGTTCGTAAACAAGTGCGGCATCGTTGAGCTGTAACTTATCGAGTGCATCGCGCAACAATGGGAAATCTGCACCATCTAGTGGGAAGAGACCAGCGAAGACCATTGGCTTTGGATCTTTATATCCAGCCAAAGCGGTCTTGGTTGGATTTGAAAATGTTGTGATTGTGTCGCCTACTCGTGACTGGCGAACATCCTTTACGCCGGTGATTAAGTAGCCCACTTCACCCACACCAAGACCCTTGCTTGGTAGTGGCTCTGGTGAGATTACGCCGACTTCGAGCGCTTCGTGACGGACGCCAGTTGAAAACATTTGAATTTGTTCACGAGGAGTTAAGTGGCCATCGATGACGCGAACGTAAGTAACAACACCTCGATAGGCATCGTAGACAGAGTCAAAGATAAGTGCACGTGCTGGTGCTTCTGGATCTCCTACTGGCGCAGGAATCTGCGCGATGATCTGATCAAGAAGTTCTGCAACTCCATCACCAGTCTTACCCGAAACGCGTAAACAATCTTCTGGCTTACATCCGATGAGGTTGGCAAGCTCTGCTGCAAATTTATCTGGCTGAGCATTTGGTAGATCGATCTTATTGAGGACCGGAATAATTGTGAGGTTGTTCTCCATCGCAAGGTAAAGATTTGCCAGCGTCTGAGCTTCGATTCCTTGTGCACAATCAACGAGCAAAACTGCGCCTTCACATGCAGCAAGCGAGCGCGACACCTCGTAGGTAAAGTCAACGTGGCCAGGTGTATCGATCATATTCAGGATGTATTCCTGACCATCGATTCCGCTGCGCCATGGAAGGCGAACTGCTTGAGACTTAATTGTGATTCCACGTTCGCGTTCGATATCCATACGATCCAGATATTGCGCGCGCATGTTGCGGGCTTCGACTACTTCGGTAATTCCAAGCATGCGATCGGCAAGAGTTGATTTACCGTGATCAATGTGGGCGATGATGCAGAAATTACGAATCTGCGCAGGATTCGTTGCCGCAGGTTGGGGCGCCTTACTTATTTGAATTGCAGGCACGATTGTGGCCCCTTGTTAGGCGTTACTGGTTAAATTAACGAGCGCCGGCTTTTGCCGCAGCCTTAGCCATTGAAGACTTCTTATTTGCAGCGTTGTTCTTGTGGACAACACCCTTTGCAACAGCAACATCGAGAGCCTGTGAAGCTGTACGTAGCTCAGTTGTGATCACAGCAGCATCACCAGACTTGAGTGCATCGCGGAAGCGACGGACAGCTGTCTTGATTGATGAAGAGACAGACTTATTACGAAGGCGTGCCTTCTCGTTTGTCTTTACTCGCTTGATCTGAGACTTGATATTTGCCACGTGATGAACTCCGACTGTTATTAGGGTGTGACCTAGCCGGTGGGCTAAGTGCAGACGCGTAGGTTATCAGCGAAGGCTCGCTTGCCTCAAATCGAGGTCAATCCCCGCTTATCTTCCCTACCCTGCAGCTCGAACCTGGGTAATCGTGGCAAGGGCCTTTTCAAGGGCAAATATCGGGTCTGAGGATGCGCCTTTGACCTGAGCATCGGCAAGAGCGATCGCCTGCACCGCTTTTGCAATAGATCGAGGACTCCATCCCGCTAACTGTCTCCGTGCTTTATCTATCTGCCATGGAGCCATTCCAAGTTCGCCAGCGACCTCAAATGAACGTGCGCCGCGATTTACTCCGCTGACCTTTGCAAGAGATCGAAGATTCGAGGCGATCGCACTTGTGATCATGACGGGATCGGTACCTGTTTCAAGTGCGCTGCGAAGTGCCACAAGTGCACCAGGTAAATTGCCATCGAGTGTGGCATCTGCGACATCAAAGCCAGTAGTTTCAATCCGTCCCTGATGAAATTTATCGATGATCGCTTCATCAATTGTTTTTCCAGCTTGCGCATCAAGACAGATTTGTGAGACTGCAGCTTGTAGTTCGCGCATATCGCTACCGAGTGCACCGACAAGTGCTGCAATTGCACCAGCTGTTGCTTTACGTCCTGAATCCAGGAATAACGATTTAACAAACTCTTCCTTCTCAGCCTCTTTCTTCATCGGCTCACAGGAGATGATTTCAGGCTTTGCCTTCTTAATTGCATCAAGGAGGGCTTTACCTTTGACTCCACCTTTATGAACAAAGATCAGCGTTGTCAGATCATCTGGTGCATCAAGATAGCGCGTTATCTCATCGCGTGATTCTTCAGGCAGATCCTGTAAATCTTTAATAATCAATGCACGACGTTCGGAAAACAGTGATGGTGCTAGGGCATCTGAGATGTCGCCAAGAATCGCATCGGGGGCTGCGATGGTGGTGATCTCGCATTTCTCTTCTTTGAGTTCGGCGTTTAATTTTGCTAGTGCACGATCTGCAAGTGCACCTTCGGAGCCAAGCAAGAGATAGAGAGATTTCATTGCTACCCCTTTCTTATCTAGCTCCATCGCAAGAGTGCGAAGCTGCCTTTACTAGTGCGAATTCTAAATCGTTGTCGGTGCGCCCTGATCGCGATGGCTCCATCAAGATCTGTGCGCAGCACCCGTGAGCCGAGTCTAGTCAGCGACTGGATTGTTTCAGGGGCTGGATGGCCGTACGAATTACCAGCCCCCACGCTGATCACCGAGATGGCGGGTGAGAGAGCGCGGGTAAAACTCTCATCCTGAAATCGAGATCCGTGGTGACAGACTTTATAGATATCAACTCTGCCAACTAACGGTGCAATCTGGGCTTGGGTTAACGGTTCCATATCCCCTCCTGCAAAGAGTGAAAAATCTGGTGCACGTAAAACAATGGCGATACTTGAATTGTTTGGGTCGCTATTTTGTTCATCGGCCCATTGACCTTGCGGCCACAAAACTTCGATCGTGACAGGACCGCGATCACTGGCAAAGGTTGCCCGCGTACCTGCGCGAACATTTCCAAACCACTGAGCCACAACAGTGCGATCTCGGATTGCGCCATTTAATCCCCCAATATGATCTGCATGAACATGGGTAAGAATAAGAAGTTCAATCTTCTTAACTCCTAGCTGGTGTAAGCAGCGATCTTCTGCAATTGGATCAGGACCAGTATCAATAACAATTGCGCGATGGTCACCGAGGTTGACCACCATTGAGTCCCCTTGCCCCACATCACAATTTGCGATCTGCCAATCTCCGCCAGGAAACCTCAATAGCCACGAGATCGCGATAAGGATAAGAAGTGCGGCAATTATGATTTTGCGATTAAAGAAGTAACCCAACGCCAAAGCACCTGCGATGATAAAAAATCCTTTAGCACCTGTAGTAAAAGCAATCACTGAATAATCTGAAATCACAGATGCAATCCATGCCACAAACGCGGCAAGAGGTTTAACGCACCAGAGCAATAGATGCGAAAGAGATGGCAGCACTGGTGATATCAGCGCTGCAACAAAGCCCACAATGGTGATCGGAGCTACGGCAGGTGCTGCTAAAACATTGGCCACGATGCTCATCAACGATAACTGACCTGAGATTGCAACGATAACTGGTGAACAGAAGAGCGTTGCAGCAAGCGGTGTAGCAATTACAACCGCCACGGGTTTAGGCATTACGGCCGAGAACTTCTCAACAAGACGTGGTGCTGCAATAAGTAACCCAGCTGTTGCAAGAACAGAGAGTGCAAAGCCAGGATCGCGCACCTGCCATGGATCTGCCACTACAACTGCAGCGATTGCAAAACCTAGCGCCGGCAGCGAATCTCGTCCGCGATGTGTTCCTTGTGCAATCAACAGGACTGCAGCCATGGCAGCTGCTCGCAAGACTGATGGTGACGGCCGCACGAGCGCGATAAATGAGATGAGAAAGATCGCTGTCGCAGCAAGTCTCAGAGGAATCTTTCGAAAAACAAATTGCATCAGATAGAGAATGAAGGTTGAGACGATCGCAAAGTTGGCACCACTGACGGCAACTAAATGTGTCAGCCCCGATCTGCGCATCTCGTTTTTGAAGGTAGCGCTCTGCAGTGATGTATCCCCCAACACCATCCCAGGAATTAGCGCCCCGCTATCGCCAGTTCCGCTTGCAGCACGTAGACCATCTCGAATTCGATCTAGAGATTTAGCCCATCGTGAAGGCTGACTTACAACCGTAAAACTTCCCTTATTAATCAGTAACGCTGCAACACGACCTTCTTTACTGGGTTGGACTAAGACTTGAACGCGAATCTTTTGCCCAGGCAGTATCTCTTTAAATTGACCTTCACTCGAGATCAGCCGTGCTGGAGATCGCAGGCGATATTGACGATCTCCATCTTTAATCTCAGTTACACGCACCAGTGCGCTGTAGCTCTGCTCGGCAAATTGCGTGCCCATCACTCGAGGTGCAAGCGCGTGAGCATCGGTACTTACTACTGCGGTGACTTCAACGCTATTACCGTAAAGATCCCTGAGAATTGATTGCTCAAGGGATGCAATCCGAAACGACATGACCGTAGAGCCAAGAAGCAGTGCTGCAATAAGTAAGAGCGCTCGAAGTGAGCGTGATACAAAAGCTAGGAGAAGAAGTAAGAGCAGACCGAAGGCGATTACCCACGGCCTGCTCCAACTTTGAAAGAGCCCTCCGATCCAGATCGCAACACCAATAGTGAGCGTCCGATAATCGGACAAGCGAACTCTCAGAGACGAATCTTCTCTTTAAATTGTGCGAACTTCGCTGGACCTATTCCTGAAACTTCAAGGAGTGCCTCGAGTGTGACAAAGGGACCATTCGCATTGCGATAAGCAACAATGCGCGTGGCAAGCACTGGCCCGATTCCATCGAGTGCTTCTAATTCTTTTGCACTGGCGCGATTGAGAACAATTGGTCCCGTGCTTCGCGCTGGTGCATTGCGTACCGATGAACGAGCAGATCCTCCGTTACGTGAAGGTGGATAGACATATACCTGTTCGCCATCTTTGAGAATTCGCGCGAGATTGATATCGGATACATCTGCACCCTTAAGCACGTTGCCAGCGGCAGTGATTGCATCGATGACTCGAGCATTCATCGGCAAGGCATAGACGCCAGGCTTTAACACTGCTCCTGCAACATCAACCATGAGATGTGTAGTCACTGTTGGCATCTCGATTTGAGGTGGTGCAACTTGAACAATCTCTGCAGATGTTCCGCGCAGCACGAGGAAGCCAGATGAAGCGACAATGACGAGTGCCAGGACAAGTAGTGATTTACGTTGGGGAGAAGAGAAGTTGAGATCTTCCCACCAGTTGCGAGCGTTATCTAAGGTATTTCGAATCTGATTCATCCGCGCATTTTCTGCGGTGAATCCAGTTTCTCTTTACCTTCTTATGTGCGCTGGGGATAAACAGGGGCTAAGAGATGTACATCCGGTCGAGCTCTGTTGTTCCCTTGAGTAACACCACCGTGTAGCCGCGGAGATTGAGTCCAGATTTGAACTTACGTTCCCCATCAGCGTTGGTCGTGATTCTGTAGGTGTACTTCTTTTTCGAGCCCTTCTTCGTTGCGACAACAGTCAATGCGGTGAGGTTATATCCAGTGCTGACTTGGATTCGCGTTGTTCCATTGGACTGAACCACTGCTTCAATCGAATCAATAACTTCTTCCTCAGGCAAAATCTCATCAAGAGTGCTGAGGTCATCATCAGCTGGTGGAATCGCAACAGGAACAATTGCCGTTGATGTTTCCAGTGGCATAGTCACGGTTCGAGTATCTGTGGTCGAACCAGAATTCGAAGATCCTGAAGATGGCGCAGTTGTAACTGTCGCTGTGTCTCCTTGCGATGGCTGCGATGGAGTGACAACAGTTGCTGCACGTAGCGTTGCGCCAGATCCTGTATCCCACATGCGCCCGGTGGAATCTGTCGCAATTCCATCTGAGATAGTCATCGCGACAAGGCCATTGTTCTTAATTGTAAAGATGCCATTTGCATAAGTGACATTTGCTCCATGCCATCCAGCAACATTTCCAGTCGGAGATGGCTTCGTTTGGAAAATGATTGGACTGCCGACAGGGCACCCCATGTATTCAGAAGTCATGGTTCGATCGTTATTTCCAAAGTAAGAGTTACCAACGATGACACCGCAGACATATCCCTGTGGGTGAATCACCGCATATCCACCTAAACCACGTGGCTCAGGTGATGGAGTTGGTGACGGTGTTGGTGTTGGTGTTGGTGTTGGTGTTGGTGTTGGTGTTGAAATCGGAGTTGATGTCTCCGGTGCTGACGATGATGTAGATGTCTCTGATGTAACAGTTGCACTGTCTACTCGTGGAGCTGGAGTCTGCACTGGCCAAATGATTGTTCGAGATCCTGGTTGCAAGATTCCGCCACCATTTACTTCATAAACACCATTTGTAAAGTAGCGACCCCAGTAAGCGCTATCAAATGGAGTTTGAATATACGTAGCGCCCTCTGGATATCCAGTTGGCCATAAACGATCATTAAGTTTGCGATCTGCGGGCCATTGACGCCATTCACCGTTTCGACCACACACACCTTCGCTACAAACTGCGCCATTGATTACAACTCCGGAATTATTATCAACTAAATTCCATGCGCTTCCACCTAAACCCTCAGGCATTAAACATTGTGGAAGTCCAGGTGTGCGATCTGTTCCACCTGCACAAGGCTGGGTGAACGGAATGCGTGAGGGTGCTGGTTCAGCCGATGGTGTTGGAGTTGCATTGGCCATCGGAATTGTTGTGAAGCTTACAGATTCTCCGTAATGAGTTACCCAGAGTGGACCTTCACTGGTGAAATAAGAAATTACAGCTGTATGAGCTTTTCCATATGCAAGTCCAGTGACAACGACCCCCTGCTGTCCATTGGAAATCGAAGCACCAGTGGTGCCAACCTTTAAATAAAGGGCACTCATGTACATGGGATCAAAATTTGGAATTGTCGGAGTATTAATAACTACTGAAACTCCATCGCACCGCTTGTCAGGTTCTGAACAAAACGGATCTGACTGAGAGACGATTGTTGGTGCAGCTGGAACTGGGTAATTCCATCCAGCTGGTGGATCGATTGCCACCGCAGGAGCAACGCCAACTACGAGAAGTGAGAAAACCAAGGCGGAGATTATTTTCTTCATGCTTCTAACTTACTCTCGACCGGCGACATCAACGGCCACGTGACCGGTCAACCCAATTAAAGAACGATGTTGACGAGCTTTGGAGCACGGGCGATTACCTTTTTAGGGGTAGCACCGGCTAATTCCTGAGCGATCGTTGGATGAGCAAGAGCCTGTGCTTCAAGCTCGCTATCTGTAATAGTTGGTGAGACCAATATGCGCTCTTTAATCTTGCCATTGATTTGAACGACCGCTTCAACTTCATCTGCAACCAATAGCGCTGGATCAATTGCTGGCCATCCAGCAAGAGCTACAGCTGGCTTATGGCCAAGTCGCTCCCACATTTCTTCTGAAGTAAATGGTGCAACGAGTGAGAGCATGATTGCAATCGCCTCAGTTGCTTCACGAACTGCAGGGTCTGCAGCTCCACACCCTGAATCAATTGCTTTACGTGTTGCGTTTACAAGTTCCATTACACGTGCAACAGCTACGTTAAATCTAAATGATTCAACTGCGAAAGATGCATCGTGAAGTGCTTTATGAGTTGCTTTGCGAAGTGAAAGCTCGCCCTTAGCGAAATCAACACCCGGTGCGCTCGTGACATCGCCAGAAAGTCTCCATGCGCGAGTTAAGAATTTCACTGAACCAGATGGCGAAACATCTGACCAATCCACATCATCTTCAGGTGGACCAGCAAAGACCATTGAAAGGCGGATCGCATCTACGCCATGGTTTTCTAGTTCATCAGAGAGACGGACAAGATTGCCACGAGATTTCGACATCGCAGATCCATCCATCACAACCATTCCTTGGTTGAGAAGACGGGTAAACGGTTCGTTGAAGCCGAGCATTCCAATGTCATGCAAGACCTTAGTGAAGAAGCGTGAATATAGAAGATGCAAGATCGCGTGCGTGACTCCACCGACATATTGATCTACAGGTAACCAGGTATCTACATCTTTACGACTAAATGGTTCGTCGTGGTTAGTCGATGATGGATAGCGCAAGAAATACCATGATGAATCTACGAATGTATCCATCGTGTCAGTATCGCGAAGGGCTGGGCCATTACATGTTGGACATTGTGTATTTACCCAATCAGTTGCAGCAGCAAGTGGAGATTGACCCTTAGGTTTGAGATCTAAACCCTTTGCATCTGGAAGCGTTAATGGCAATTGATCTGCAGGGACCGCTACTTCGCCGCACTTATCGCAATGAACAATAGGGATCGGTGTGCCCCAGTAGCGCTGACGCGATACAAGCCAGTCGCGCAGGCGGTAGTTTCGTGAAGATTTGCCAAGGCCTTTAGCTTCAAGTTCTTTAGTAATCGCAGCAATTGCTTCAACCTTCTTCAAACCATTGAGAGATCCAGAGTTAATCATCACACCATCGCCATGCGTTGCAACACCTGATGAGGCAGGATCTTCTTCACCTGTCTCAACAACTGTGCGCACAGGTAACTTCATTGCGCGAGCGAAATCTAAATCGCGTTGATCGTGAGCAGGAACGGCCATGATGGCACCGGTTCCGTAATCAGCTAATACATAATCCGATGCCCAGATTGGAAGTTTCTCGCCATTTACTGGGTTGATAGCAAAGCGCTTGAGATCAACACCTGACTTTGGACGATCAGTTGCAAGACGATCAATATCTGATGCCGCCTTAATCTTTTCTAGGTACTCAGTAAATTCTTTTTCGACTGAACCGCCTGCAGCAAGCTCTGCAGCAAGTGGTGAATCGGCTGCAACAACCATAAATGTCGCACCGTATAAAGTATCTGGACGAGTCGTGTAGATGGTTACAGGTTCAGTGCGGCCCTCGATTTCAAAGACAACATTTGCACCTTGTGAACGTCCGATCCAGTTGCGCTGCATCGTTAAGACTTTATCTGGCCACTGACCTTCAAGTTGAGCCATGTCATCAAGTAAGCGATCTGCGTAATCAGTGATCTTGAAATACCACTGGTTGAGCTTCTTCTTTGTAACGGCTGAATCGCAACGCTCGCAGAGCCCTGCAACAACTTGTTCATTAGCTAAAACTGTTTGGCATCCTGGACACCAGTTGACTGCAGAATCTTTACGGTAGGCCAACCCGCGCTTATGTAGTTCGATAAAGAGCCATTGGTTCCACTTGTAGTACTCAGGATCGCACGTATTAAATACGCGATCCCAGTCGAAGGAACATGCATAACGGCGCATCGAAGCTTTCTGCGTTGCAATGTTTTCATAGGTCCAAATGCGTGGATCTTCGTTGCGCTTAATCGCAGCATTCTCTGCAGGTAAACCAAATGCATCCCAACCAATCGGGTGCATCACGTTAAAGCCGCGTTGAATCCAGTAACGAGCGATTACATCTCCGAGTGCGTACGCCTCAGCGTGGCCCATATGAAGATCACCAGATGGGTAAGGGAACATGTCCAAGACGTACTTCTTTGGACGCGCATCATCAGTACGACCAGATTTAAATGGTTCTAGCTTGTCCCAGATCGGAAGCCACTTCTCTTGAACATACGCGAAATCATAAGCAGCGTGCTCGCGAGGTTCTGTGGTCATTGTTCAATCGTACCGTGTGGAGCTAAGGGGATTTGAACCCCTGACCCCCTGCATGCCATGCAGGTGCGCTACCAGCTGCGCCATAGCCCCTTGAAGTTGCACACTCTATCGCAGTAGATGCGCAGTCGAGAAATTAATTCTCGCTTGATCCAGATTCAACGCCTAGAAGTTCTTCTGGAATGCTGCCCGCGTTATGTTCTTCGAGGTACCAGCCCTTAGCCGGACTCTGCGCCAATATCGACCATGATGCATTTGATAATCCGCCAACTTTAGCCCAGTGAGATAAAGGAAGTTGTAAATAATCGCCGATGACACATCGTGCGGTTCCGCCATGAGTAGTGACAACCAAAAGTTGATCACTCTTTCCAGAAAGTGCATCTGTAATTGCAGCGCGTGCACGTGATGCCACCTCACTGCGTCGCTCACCGATTACTCCTGCTGGATTATCTTCACCATCAATCCACTTCACAAAGTTTTCAAAGTCTGCTTCGCGATTCTCTGTACCTGTCTTGCCTTCCCAATTACCACCATTGGTTTCGCGAAGACGTACATCAATGGAAACTTCGAGGTTAACGATTTCAGCCAAAGATTGCGCCGTCTTCTGTGCGCGGGTCAAATCACTTGAAATAATTGCAGTGGGTTCCATCCCTGCCAAAATTTCCGCGGCGTGACGAGCCTGGTATTCGCCGAGGCTATTCAACGGAATATCAGAGTGGCCCTGGAAACGATTGGCAACGTTCCAATCAGTTTGTCCATGGCGCCACAAAAGTATTCTGTTACCTGCCATCTGCAACCATCTCTTTAACGATATCGAGTTCGATCTTTGGGCAGTCATTCCATAGGCGATCAAGCATGTAGTACTTACGTAACTCGCTACTTTGGATGTGCACAACTAAATCTGAGTAATCAAGGAGAACCCACTCTTCGCTGCCTTCGCGGCGGGCAGGTTTTTCTCCGACAAGGCGGAGCTTCTCTTCAATTTCATCTGCAATCGAATCTACTTGACGCACATTTGAACCGGTGACAATGAGGAATATTTCACTCAAAACCATTTGATCTGAAAGATCAAGTGCGACCATCTCAGTTGCCAACTTGTCGGCGGCTGCGCGAGCTGCGATCTGAGTGATATTGATTGCGCTCAGGCTAGCTGCCATATAGGTGGTGCTCCTTAATAAAGTGGGCTACTGAAGGTGAGTACTCTCTCGAAGATCCTTCACGAATGCCAGTTGAGGCAACGTTGAGCGCTCCAATATCAATTCCAAGATCACTTTCTGACCCTGGTCGCTCAATAATGATGAAGGTGACTAACTTCTTTAGATCATCGATGCGGTGCCACTGATCTAATTTCGCATAAGCATCACTTCCGATAATGAGGTGGAGTGAATCATCGGGATAGCTCTGTGCGACTGCCTCAACAGTGTCTATGGTGTAACTAGGTCCTTCACGCAAGATTTCTATTGGATTTACCTCAACACGAGCAGAGATATCTATCGGAAGGTCGGTGACTGCGAGTTCACACATCTGTCGACGCTGGGCACCTGTTGCAACTGGATCATGTTCGCGAAGTCGTGGTTGCCCTGCAGGAAATAACAAAATCTGGTCGACAACATCTCGACGGAGTAATTGAGTGATTACATGCATGTGGCCTATGTGAATGGGATCGAATGTCCCGCCATAGAGACCAAGCCGTGCCAAAAGAATTACTTATCTAGGCGAAGTACAAGATAGAGAAGTACAACAAATACTCCGAATGCGAATCCACCAAAAACTGCAGGAGATGCTGGGAGTTCGCGGACGACTTCACTAGCTACTGTGATCATGTGCCGATCCTACTACTTGTCGCCCCGAAGTAACGCTTCGAAGGCGGCCTCATCAATGATGGCAACCCCAAGCTCCTGTGCCTTAGCCAACTTTGAGCCGGGATCTGATCCCACCAATACATAATTTGTCTTCTTTGACACAGAGCTCGAAGGCTTTCCGCCGTGGGCAGTAATAGTTTCTGCAATCGAATCTCTTGTGTAATTGTTTAATCCGCCGGTAACCACAAAAGTAAGGCCAGTCAGCGTTTGAGGTTTTGCAACACCTGCGACGATCTTCATTGCAACACCGGCCTTGCTCCACTTGCGAACAATCTCTTTATGCCAATCAATCGCGAACCACTCGACAACAGATTCAGCAATCGTTGCGCCAACGCCTTCGACTTCAGCTAACGCCTCTGCTGACGCATCGGCAATTTTCTCAATAGATCCAAATGTTGTGGCCAAGGCTTGAGCAGCTGTTGGTCCCACGTGGCGAATTGAGAGCGCCACAAGCACGCGCCAGAAAGGTCGCGACTTCGCCTCTTCTAGTGCAGCTAATAACTTCTCCACATTCTTGCCGGCCTCACCATCTTTCTTGGTAAAGAAAGTGGATTTAACAAGTTTCTCTTCAGTAAGGGAAAAGAGATCTGACTCATCTTCAATAACACCATCTGCAAGGAGTGCCACCGCTGCTTCGTATCCGAGAACATCAATATCAAGTGCTGCACGTGAACCAATGTAATAAATGCGCTCCCGGAGCTGGGCGGGACACGTATGTGCATTTGGACAACGAATATCGACATCGCCATCGCTCAGTGCACGAAGCGCGCTCCCACATTCAGGACACTCGGTCGGCATAACAAATGCGCGTTCTGAACCATCTCGCTTTCCAACAACAGCTCCCAAGACTTCAGGAATTACATCTCCGGCTTTACGGATTACAACTGTGTCGCCAATCAACACACCTTTGCGTTCAATCTCTTCTTGGTTGTGTAAGGTTGCATTTGTCACTGTAGAACCTGCAACTTTGACTGGCTCCATAAATGCAAATGGAGTAACGCGACCTGTACGTCCAACGCTCACTTTGATGTCAAGAAGTTTAGTTGTTACTTCCTCCGGTGGGTACTTAAATGCGATAGCCCACTTCGGTGCACGTGATGTGAATCCAAGTGCTTGCTGGGATGCAATTTCATCAACTTTGATCACAATTCCATCGATCTCGTGTTCGACATCATGGCGATGCTCGTTGTAGTGAGCGATGAACTTTTCAACATCTTCACGCGTTGTAACAACACGGAATCGATTACTCGTTGGAAGTCCAAGACCCTTAAGGAATTCATATGCTTGCGATTGACTTGCAAAGTCTGCTCCGTTATGGGCACCCACTCCGTGTACGACAATACTTAAAGGGCGAGAAGCGGTAACACGTGGATCTTTTTGGCGTAGAGATCCAGCGGCAGCATTGCGTGGATTAGCGAAAAGTTGCTTGCCCGCTTCTTCAAGTGATTCATTAAGTTCATTGAAG
>Ga0208596_1000249_pt1 | contig 17949 bp, 13 predicted proteins | sample LakMenEpi12Jul11_FD_150686 | JGI IMG/M metagenome (GOLD analysis project Ga0208596, IMG submission 150686) | Freshwater microbial communities from Lake Mendota, WI - 12JUL2011 deep hole epilimnion (SPAdes) | ecosystem: Environmental > Aquatic > Freshwater > Lake > Epilimnion/Euphotic zone ...
CCGGCGCCGTCGATGATGGTGCTGTTCTCCTTCTCGACGACGATCTTCTTGGCCTCGCCGAGGTCGTTCAGCGTCGCCTTCTCGAGCTGCAGGCCGACTATCTACTCTGGGGTGCTGTTGTGCGATCTGTGTGGGCAGGCGGATGCGCGCTCAGGTGCCGAGAACGGTGAAGCGCCATCGGTTCCCTCGTGAGTAGGAAAGGCGCGCCGACTTATTGGCAGACGGAGCGAACTCGGGTTGGTGTCCCTCGTAAGGACGCGTTCGGACAGGGAAGCCTGTCCGCATGGACCCCGAGATCCGATTCAAGGTCGCGAAGAAGAGTCATTCGCGTTCACCGCGCCGTGAGATCGCTGGTGCGGTACCGAACAGCCTTGGTTCGCGCCATGATCAGTGGCAAGCCGATCGCGGACGAAGGCCTCGGGGCCACGCTCCGTGCCCCAGCGCCCGCATGCCGCTGCCCAACGGGCCGCCTGCGAACACTGTCAGCCGGGCGAAATCGGCCGTAACCTGTACAAGGACGCCGTGGGATGGGGCGTTGAGGATTGCCGCGGTGGGTCGGCCACGCGGCCTAAGGACGGAGGTGAACGAGCCGGGAGCGCGACCTCCCGGTCGGTCGGGCCGAGGCGCGGGCAGCGCGGCAAACTCCGGAAACGATCGGTGCGGGAGGGGTATTCTCCCGCCTCCAGTACCCGAAAATTCGCCTGGAGCCCTCTTAGGGAAGGCCGAAGCCAAGGAGTGATCGCGGTGACGACGGCGCCGGACCCGGATGACTTTGTAGCCCGCGTGTTCTCTTCGCACAGCGCGGACCTGCTGCGCTTTCTGTCGCGACGCGGTCTCTCGCGCGCCGACGCCCACGATGTCGCGCAGGAGGCGTACGTCCGCCTTTTGCGAGTCCATCGGAAGGATCTGATCGAGAATCCGCAGGCGTACGTCTACCGCATCGCCGCCAACTTACTCTACGAGCAGCAATTGAAGCAGCGGCACGACCGGGAGGGGCTCCGTCAGCTAGCGCTGGACGTCGACAACTCACCGGCAGCCGCATCGGCTGAGCGCGCGGCGGAGACGCTGGAGCTCGGGAAGCAACTGGAGGCCGCACTCCGTGGCCTGACGCCGAAATGCCGCGCGGTGCTCGTGCTGCACCGTCGTGACGGCCTGACCTACGATGAGATCGCCGAGCGCCTCAACATCTCCGCGAGCATGGTCAAGAAGTATCTCAGCGCGGGTATCCGCCACTGCCGTGAGCACCTCCGCTCGATGGGGCACGCGTGATGAGTCGCTCCGAACGCATCCGTAGCCAGATCGCGGCAGACGCCAGCAACTGGCTGATACGGTTGGAAGATTCCAACGTGACGCGGGCAGACCGATGCGCCTTCGCTGACTGGATCCGCGAGTCGCCGGTACACGTAGAGGAGTTCCTGGCCGCTGCCGAGGTCTGGAGCGCTCTGGGCAGCGTTGACGCAGACCATGCAGCAGCGCTTGTAGCGGCTGCGGTCGCGTCCGACGTGACTCCGAACGTCACTACGCTGCGTCGGCCGGTTGAAGCCCCGGCGACAACCGAGCGCTCACCATCGCATCGATGGCGCCGAATCGCCGCAGCGGCGTTCGTCAGTGCCGTGCTGATCTCCGCGACCGCATGGTGGTCTCGAGAGCGTGACTCGACGATGCATGTTTCGACGGCGATTGGCGAACAGCGCAGCGTGGCGCTACCGGATGGGTCGCTGGTGTACGTCAATACCGATTCGCGGCTCGTGATCGCCCTCACCCCGTCGCGCCGAGACGTGCTGCTGGAGCAGGGCGAAGCGAGGTTCGAGGTCGCGAAGGATCCGTCGCGCCCGTTCATCGTCGCGACGCCGGAAGCACGAGTGCGCGCGGTTGGAACGGTGTTCAACATCCGAGCGTTCCGAGACAGAACCACGGTCACCGTCGTAGAAGGCCGCGTGGCCGTAGAGGCCGGGCCGTCACCTGGCACCCGAGGCGACGCGAGCGTGCCTCCCCACGGGAGTGGCACGCTCCGCAAAGTCGATCTCTCCGCGGGTGCCCGTGCCGCTGTAACCGCGCAGGGCACGATCGTCCCTGGCGACGGGCCGAGTGTCGGTCACGTACTTGCGTGGAGCGATCGACGCCTGCTGTTCCGTGACGAAGCGCTTTCCCAAGTGATTGCGGAATTCAACCGCTATCGGGACGTGCCAATCGTGATCGGCTCAGACGACATTGCGACGGTCCGGATCAGCGGTTCCTTCCTGGCGAATGACCCGAGCGGCTTGATCGACTACCTGACGCGCTACGAAGGGATACGCTCCGAGCGACGCGAAGATGGCGCCTGGATCCTGACGCGCTGAGGTACCCGATTTTTCTGCGTCACCGCTCTATAGCAGTGCAGGTCGTCCCGTCACGACCGGTGCAACTGGAGGAACGATGACTTCGAACGTTACGCTTCGCTGGGTACGTGCTGCGGCTTTGGCAGCATCCATTCACCTGATGATGGCACCCGCGGTGACGTACGCACAAACTCTGTCGCAATCGCTCCCCGCCCAGTCGCTCGTGCAGGCGCTGGAATCCTTCGCTCAGGCCTCAGGCCTTCAGCTTGTCTACAAGCCGGAGCTCACGGCGGGTATGGTAACTCGCGGGGCGCCAGCCGGTCTGACGTACGAGGTCGCCCTGCACGAGCTGCTGCGCGGCACCGGCCTGACGTTCGAGTTCGTCAACGATCGTACCGTGGCGCTTCGTCCAATCCGCTCGAAGGACGCCACGACGCCGATGCGCACCGCCGCGGTCGCCGGGCCCCTCGCGATGAACGGCGTCGAAGGCTTCGCGAAGCTGGACCAGGAGTCACGGCCGTCCAGCGCCTCGCGCCCTGACGCGCCGGCGCCTGCACCAGCTGTCTCCGGCAATCAGCCCGAAGTTACGGTGACCGCGTCGCGCATAGAGCGTGCCGGTTTCAGCGCGCCGACGCCAACGGTGGTGTTGAGCGCGTCCGAGCTGGCCGCGACGGCGCCGGCGAACGTCGCCGATGTCGTCAACTATCTGCCCGCACTCTCGGGGTCCTCGACCAACCGCAGTTCGAACGCGGGCGGCGGCGCCGCCGCTGGGATGAACCTGCTGAATCTCCGTGCCCTCGGGCCCAACCGGACGCTCGTGCTGCTCGACGGTCGCCGTCTCGTTCCGTCCACGATCGCCGGGAACGTCGACGCGAACTTGTTTCCGCAGGCGCTGATAAAGCGCGTCGAGGTGGTCACCGGCGGCGCGTCCGCCGCGTGGGGATCCGACGCCGTCGCCGGCGTCGTGAACTTCGTGCTGGATACGGAGTTTCAGGGGCTCAGCGGGACTGTGCAAGCCGGGATGACTGATCAGGGCCAAGGCACGGAGCGTGCCGCGAGCCTTGCAGCCGGCACCTCGTTCGCTGACGGCCGCGCGCACATGCTATTCGCCGTCGACTGGGCCGACGTCGATGCCGTGTCGCGCGCGGCTTCGCGTACCTGGTTCCGAGGCTCCAAGGTGATCGCGAATCCTGCGTTCGCCGCCGGCAACGGGCAGCCGGCGCGGATAATCCGCGACGGCGTGGGACTGTCGCAGTCGTCGAACGGAGGCCTGATCACCGCAGGCCCGCTGCGAGGAACGGCGTTCGCGCCTGACGGCGCGCCCGTCCCGTTCGATTTCGGCACAGTATCCGGTCTTTCCTCGTTCGGCGGCTCCGCCGACGATCTCGGCGGCGAGGTTCAGATCCAGGACGCCGTGCAGCGGGCAAGCGGCTATGCACGAATCAGCTACGAGATTGCGCCCACCCTCGAAGTCTTCGCGGACGTGCTCGCCGCACGCTCGGAGGCGAACCCTACATCGGTGCCCTATCTCAGGCAGGCAAACATTACCGTCCGCAACGACAACCCCTACCTCCACCCCTCCGTCGTTGCACAGATGGCTGCGCGCGGTCTTACGACGTTCACGATGGGCCGCACGAACCAGGATCTCGGCCGCGTTTCCTACGACAACATCAGTCGGACGATCGATGCTCGAGTCGGCATGACTCATCGATTCGGCGAAGACTGGAAATGGAACCTCAGCGCGGCGGCCGGCAGGAACCGATTCGGGATTGACGCCGGCAATAACGTGATCGTCCCGCGGTACAACCTTGCGATCGATGCGGTGCGAAATCCTGCGACGGGACAGATCATCTGCCGCTCGTCCTTGACGGTGCCTGGAAACGGGTGCGTTCCATTAAACCTTTTCGGGGAGGGAGCGCCTTCCGCCGACGCACGCAATCACGTCATTGGCGTCGCCTCGCAGCGCGTCGAGCTCAAGCAGCGTGTGTTCTCGACCGACGTGCAGGGCACGCTCGCCACGCTGCCCGCCGGGCCGGTGTCGCTCGCCGCAGGTGCCGAGTACCGCTATCAGTCGTACGACGCCGTCGGCGATGCGCTGTCCGCGACGAACGCGTTTTGGCTCGGCAACTACAAGAGCTCGTCGGGCGACTTCAACGTCAAGGAGGCCTTCGTAGAATCTGCGGTCCCGGTGCTCGCCGGCGTCCAGGGTGTCCAGCGGCTCGAGCTGAACGCAGCCGTACGACTGACCGACTACAGCGAGAGCGGCAGTGTGACGACGTGGAAGGGCGGGCTCGTGTGGGACGTCACTGACTGGCTGCGTGTTCGCGGAACGCGCTCGCGTGACATCCGCGCGCCGAACCTGGGCGACCTTTACCAAGCCAATGCGACCGCCGTCGCGAACATCGTGGATCCGGTACTCGGAGCCGGTTACCAGACCTCGCGGGTGACGAGCGGTAATCCCGGACTGACGCCGGAGCGTGCCGACACCCAGGCATTGGGCATCGTCCTGCAGCCGACGTTCGCGCCAGGCCTGTCCCTGTCGCTCGACTACTTCGACATCGACGTTGCCGACGCGATCATCACCCCAGACGCGACCACCCTGATCAACCGGTGCTTTGCTGGCGAGCAGAGGTTGTGCGACAACATCACGCGCAGCGCCACGGATCAGCGGATCACCGAAGTGCGCGTGCAGCCGGTGAATGCGCAGGTCGAGAAGACGTCCGGAGTGGACGTCGAGCTCGGCTACAGGAGTACGGTTGACTGGTTCCCGGCGCTCGGCCGGAACTCTCTCGTCGCACGCGTACTCGCGACTCGCGTCAACGATCGCGTGGTGGATGCGATCGGCGCCCGCTTCGATTATGCAGGCTCGTTGGCCGACGCAACCGCGGTTCCCGACTGGCGCGCCTTCGGCTTCATCGCCCTGCAGACCGAGGCGGTCGAGGCTCAACTCTCCGTTCGATACATCGGCAACGGTGTGCTCCGCAACGAGTGGACGGCGGCGGACATCGACGACAACCGCGTCGCGTCGGTCACATATTTCGATGTCGGCTTCACGCTGCGTCCAACCGTCTTCGGGCCAGCCGAGCTGTTCGGATCGGTGACCAACATCATGGACCGTGCGCCGCCGCGCGCGCCGGTCACGCAGGGGACCTCGTTCCTTAACACTGGCACCAACATGCTGCTGTACGACCTCGTTGGCCGGAAGTACGTGCTTGGCGTACGGGCCCGCTTCTGACGAGGTCGAAGCTCGGCGTCGGACATCTCGCGTGCGCCGGCGCCGCACTGTGCTGGACCGGCCTCAGTGCCGTCGCCGGGGGAGTTCCTTCGCCGGACCGTCCAGTCACGGATCCCGCCTCGGTGACTGCGGGGGCGGGCGCGTCTCCATCACCTCCGGATGTCGCGCAGTTTTTCAGCGGAGTCGAGGTGGCGGATGCCGTTTGGGTCGAGCAGGGACGCGCGGTGGTCGTCTCGAGCAACGCTTCCGGGCGATTCAACTTGTGGCGCGTGCCGGCTCGCGGCGGACGGCCGACGCCGCTGACGCATTCGGAGCAGCGACAGCAAGGATTATCGGTCTCCCGCGACGGCCGCGACATCGCCTTCGAGTCCGATTTCGAAGGTGACGAGCGATGGGACGTGTGGGTGATGCGAGCCTCCGGGGGCGAGCCGCACAACGTCACGAACACGCCCGACATCGCGGAAACCCAGGCTCGATTCTCTCCGGTTGGCTCGCGGCTGGCCATCATGCACAAGCGGCTCGGGGAGGCCGCAGCAAACATTGCCGTCATCGAGCTCCGGACCGGCGAAGTACGCGTCCTCACCCACGAGCGCGAGGCCTATTTGTGGTCGCCGGTCGCGTGGTCACCCGATGGCGACTGGCTCGTAGTCAACCGGGCGTCGATCGGTCGCGCCCGTGGCGAGATATGGCGGATCGACGTGTTCTCCGGCCAACGTACGTTGCTCACGCCGAGTGATGACGGCGGAGCCTATGCCGCCGCCGCGCTCTCGAAGGACGGCCGGCGGCTCGCCTTGACGCGGACGCCCGCGACAGGCGTATCGACCGCCGAGATTCTCGATCTCGTTACCGGACGGCGTGCTGCGCTGCGTGACGATGTCTGGGACCAGGAGGCACTGGAGTTCACGCCGGACGGGCGACACTTATTGGTCTCGACAAATGGGGACGGCCGCACGTCACTCGACCTGCTCGAAATTGGCGGCGCGTCGTCGGTCACGGTCCATCTTCCCCGCGGGGTGACGCGTGCGGCCACGCGCTACGCCACGCCGTTCGCGCGTGATGGACGCGTGCTGGTGCTGCACGAGTCGGCGTCCGCCCGCGGGCGACTGCTGGTCGCGTCGCCGGGCGGTCGGTCCTCGCAGGTGCTGATGGGCGAGGAGCCAGCCTCGTCGCTCGCCTTACCCGCGTCGCAGATCGTCACCTATCGAAGCGATGACGGCACCCTGATCAGCGCGCTCATGCTGATTCCTAACGGCGTCAGCGCGCAGCGTCCTGCGCCTGCGATCGTCTTCGCGCATGGCGGGCCGGCCGCGCAGACCATGGATCGCTTCGACCCGATTCTTGCCGGGCTGGCCAGCCGCGGCTACGTGGTGATCGCCCCGAATCCGCGCGGTTCCACGGGCTATGGCACCGCGTTTCGGGTCGCGAATCGTGGCGACCTCGGCGGTCGCGATCTCGACGACTACGTAGCCGGTTTGCGCTTTCTAGTGGCCACCGGCCTCGCGGATCCCGAGCGCGTCGGCATCACGGGCCAGTCGTACGGAGGGTACATGACCCTGATGGCCATCGGTCGCTACCCGCAGCTCTGGCGTGCCGCCGTAGCGCGCTACGGGATCGTCGACTGGAAGTCGATGTATGGCACGCAGGACCCGCGACTTCGTGAGTTGCAACGCTTCCTGCTCGGCGATCCCGACGCGAATGCCGACGTCTACCGCCGCGCTTCGCCGCTCACGTATCTGAGCGGGGTGCGCGCTCCCCTGCTGGTGCTGCAGGGCGCACGGGACGTTCGCGTGCCGCTGAGTCAGGCCGAGGCAATCGGTGCGGTGATGCGCGATCGTGGCACCGAGTTCGATCTCCACGTGTACCCGGACGAGGGTCACGGTTTCGTGCGGACGGAGAACCGCATCGACGCTCTCCGACGAACGCTCGACTGGTTCGAGTCTCATTTTCGACGCCAGGCCGTTGCAGCGTCGGATGAGCGATAGGGTTCGACGCTTGTCCCACCGAGCACTGTCGCGCGCGCCGCGTCCCTCGGGTGCCAGCTTTTCGACGCTGACGCGTGCTCGGCGTAACGGGCCCGCGAGCGCGAGCGTGCTCGACGGAGCAAGTGCCCCGCGACACTGCCAGTGGCGACGCCGCCTATGGTCGTCATGGACGTCACGAGAGGAATGTTCTCGGTGTACGCGAGCCTACAGAGATCGTCCGGTCAGCGTGCTGCGTCGTTCCTCGGGCCGCGGGGTCGCCGTTTCGATCGAAGAGCTGTTGGACCACGATGACGCGACCGCCACGCGAAGCAGATCAGCGCGGCCAGTCTGCTATCCGGAGTGGCCGTATGCGTCGCAGTGACCTCGCTGCTGAACGTGAGCGCCCTGCGGTCTCGGTCAACAGTTCACGGCGTCAAGACGCCGCACATGATCCGGCGTGAGCGCGGTGAGAGTGGTCGCGCCGAGCAGCGCCATGGCGCGCCGCACTTCGACTGCGAGTGTCCGCAGCACGTGTCCGACGCCGGCTTCGCCCGCGACGGCGAGGCCGTAGAGGTACGGCCGCCCGATCATGCAGGCCCGTGCGCCGAGGGCGAGCGCCTTCACGACGTCGGTACCCCGCCGCGCGCCGCCGTCGACGATGATCTTGACGGACTCGAGAAACCGGCGTTCAAGCGACGGGAGCACCTGAAGCGGCGCGAGCGTGCCGTCGAGTTGTCGACCCCGTGATTCGATAGCACGACTGCGGTGGCCCCGAGCGCCGCGGCCTGCCTGATGTCGACCGGGTGCAGCAGTCCCTTCACCGCGAACGGACCGGACCACTGGTCGATCATCCATTCTATGTCCGACCACCTCACGGCGGGGAAGAACTGTGCGTTGACGTAGTCGGCGAGCGTCGCAAGGCCACCGTGACCGGCCGGCGCCACGTGCCGAACGTTCGCAAGTTCCAGCGGAGCGCTCCTCACGTACCGCCACGTCCACCCGGGCCGTGCGAGCGCCTCCCGCAAGCGACGGACCGTGACTCGCGGCGGGAGCGTCAGACCCGCCCGGCGGTCGCGCTCGCGATTGCCGAACACTGGCACGTCGACGGTCACGCACAACGACGTGTAGCCGGCCGCCCGCGCGCGTCCGATGAACTCGCGGACCAGGCCACGGTCCTTGAACGGGTACACCTGGAAGCAGCGCTCACGGCCGCCGGTCTCGTCGAAACGCTGAAGGGCAAGGGCCCGTTCACCGTGTTCGCGCCGACGGATGCCGCCTTCGCCAAGCTTCCTGCCGGCACGGTCGAGAACCTGCTTAAGCCTGAGAACAAGGCCCAGCTCACGAACATCCTGACCTATCACGTGGTAGCGGGTTCGGTGAAGGCGGCCGATGTCGTCAAGCTCACAGAGGCCAAGACCGTTCAGGGTCAGTCCGTGAAGATCACGGTCAAGGACGGCAAGGTCAGCGTCGATGGCGCCACTGTCACGGCCACCGACATCGCCGCCTCCAACGGCGTGATCCATGTCATCGACTCGGTGATGATGCCGAAGTAACAGGCTCATCGCATCGACCATGGTGCCGCGGCCTTGCAGTCGCGGCGCAGTGAGCGAACGGGACCTCCGGTGCGGCGGATCGCTGCACCGGAGGTCATCTCGCAGGTCTTATCCTCGAGGATCCCCGCCGGTCTGATTTAACCGTACTGCACTGTCTCGGTGTATATTTCGGGCGAGTGTACGAAAGGCGGTCAGCATGCCCCGTGAACGACATCGGCAAGGGATGGCGGATCGCGGACCGGATGATTTCGTCGCCTTCCCGAAGGGTCACGCGACGCGGCCCGCCGGCGCACTGATTAGTTGCGCGAATGCTGTTTCTGATACGCGGGCAGCACCCAAGACGAAGGGACGGAAGGATTGATGGAAGCGATCGTCCAGTCGCCATTTGCGGAGATCGCTGCGCTTCTCGTGCTGGCGGCGGTGGTCGGCTTTCTCGGAATCATCTTGCGCCAGCCGCTGATCGTGAGCTTCATCGCGGTCGGCTTGATCGCAGGACCCTCGGCGCTGGACCTGGTCCGGTCGGACGAGCAGATCAGCCTGCTGTCGGAACTCGGCATTGCGGTGCTCCTGTTCCTCGTCGGCATCAAACTCGACGTGAAGCTCATACGCTCTCTCGGAGCCGTTTCACTTCTGACCGGTCTGGGCCAGGTCGCGTTCACGTCGATCTTCGGTTACCTGATCGGCCTCGCGCTCGGGCTCGACCCGATCACCAGCCTCTACGTCGCCGTAGCGCTGACCTTCTCCTCCACCATCATCATCGTGAAGCTGCTGTCGGACAAGCGGGAGATCGACAGCCTGCACGGCCAGATCGCGCTCGGATTCCTGATCGTGCAGGACCTCGTCGTCGTGCTGGCGATGATCGTCCTCTCCGCCATCGGCATCGGCGCGGCGGGTGACGGCGGCCACGACGGCAGCGGATCGGTGCCGATGGTGCTGGCCGCAGGTGTGGCGATGGTCGGAGCCGTCATCCTCTTCGTCCGCTATGTCGCCGATCCGCTGCCGGAGCGGCTGGCCCATGCTCCAGAGCTTCTGGTCATCTTCGCCATCGCGATGGCCGCGATGTTCGCGGCGGCCGGCGACATCGTGGGCCTCGGCAAGGAAGTGGGCGGCCTGCTCGCCGGGGTAGCACTCGCCTCGACGCCCTATCGAGAGACCATCGCGGCGCGGCTCGCCCCGCTGCGCGATTTCCTTCTCCTGTTCTTCTTCATCGCGCTCGGCTCCGCGCTCGACCTTTCGCTTCTCGGCGCGCACGTCAGCGGCACCATCGTGTTCTCGCTCTTCGTGCTGATCGGCAACCCGCTCATCGTGCTCGCGATCATGGGGGCGATGGGCTACCGCAAACGCACTGGCTTCCTGGCCGGTCTGACGGTCGCTCAGATCAGCGAGTTTTCCTTAATCTTCGTGGCCATGGGCGTGTCGCTCGGGCATGTGCAAGAAGACGCTCTCGGCCTCGTCACCATGGTCGGCCTCGTGACCATCGCGGCCTCGACCTACATGATCACCTACTCCCATCAGATCTATGCCGTGTTCGAGCGGTTCTTGGGCGTGTTCGAGCGCGAGGGTACGCCGCGCGAGCCGTCCGAGGCGGGAACGCATCGCGAGGAGGGCTACACAGTGATCCTCTTCGGGCTGGGACGGTTCGGCACCGCCATCGGTATGCGCCTGAGGAAACGGGGCGTCCGGGTCCTCGGAGTCGACTTCAACCCGCACGCAGTGCGGCGGTGGCGAGAGCTCGGGCTCGAGACCGAGTTCGGCGACGCGACCGATCCGGAGTTCGTGGCCGAGCTTCCGCTGTCGGGGGCGGAATGGATCGTCTCGACCGTGCCGATCCACCCGACCGGCCTCAGCCATGAGGACACGCGCACGACGCTGATCCAGCTGACGCGTACTTCGGGTTTCACGGGGCGAATCGCCGTCGCCTCGCATCACGCGCGAGACACCGAGGAGTTGCTCGCCTCGGGCGCGGACATCGTATTGGAGCCGTTCTAGGACGCGGCTGATCGCGCCGTTGATATCCTCTGCGGTGGCAGAGAAGAGGAACGGACCGCGATTCCGTCCATAGAGACGGAAGAGAAAGAGGCGACCTGAAAAGCGGCTTGTGCGGATCTGTCTCCATCCCGGCCTGCCGGGCCACGGCGGCGCCCGCGCACTGTTCGACGCAAGCGGGCCGACCATTCCGCCGATCTTGACGACCGTCAAAACCCCGGATCAATGCGCTGAAGCGGGGTAGCATCGGTTCGCCTCTGACCAATATCTCGTGTCGCTCGAAACGGCACGGGAGCTTCGAAGTCTATCTCCGACCAGTATAAAAAACGGATCAACGCCAGAAGGCAACTTACTCCAGTTCTGGACCGATACGGTATTCCGGGATGACGTCAATACCCGCCCTCTCTGGTATTGCTGGAAGCATGACCTCAGCGTACCAATTCGATGCTTGGCAGAGGCCAACTCTTGTCGAAGTAGGCTTCGGTCGGCGCGTAGAGCCGGAACAGAGTGAACCAGCCGCGGCCCGGCACCGTCGGGATCCAGTTGCTCTCGAACCCCTTTGGGGCCGTCGGTCCCATGTAGATGTCTACGGAGCCATCCGCATTCTTGCGCAAGTCCATTCGTGAGGAGCGGTCGGGAATACTGTCTTTGGTGACGATGAAACTGCGGGTGTCCACGTCGTAGAGCGTGACCGACCAGAACTGTTTGGCAGGCGCATTCGGTGGCACGCGCAGACGATAGTTCTTTGCGCCGTCAAAGCGGCTGCCGTCGGCCGCCAGTTCATAGGAACCCAGATACGCCTGACCGACGCCCGGCGTTCTGCTGACCATTCCCATGGTCGTCGTCACCGCTTCATAGAAGTAATCGGTGCGCTCATCAAATTGGCTGTAGAACTCCGCCTCCTGGCTCGGGTCAAACATGATGACGTATTGCCAGTTCGAATCCGGGCGGTAGCGCGAGCCTTCGATGCGCTTGTCGAAGCTGATCGCCATCGCCATGGACTCGCCGACGAAGGTCGCTTCCTCCAGCAACTTCCTCTGGCGCGCATCAGGCTTGAAAGGCTTGCCCTTTTCGATGCCGAGTGGGGCCAGCATGGCCATGAAAAAACGATCGCGTTCGATGACCGGTTCGCGATTGATTATGTCGGCAAGGCGTTCCCAGTAGGCGATCCCGCGCGGCGGCACCTGGCTCCACTCACGGCCCTCGGGGCTCGGGATGCGCGTCGCCGGCGGATTGTCCCGCTTCGCATACGGATAGAGTCGCAGTTGTTTGATCCATGCCGCCGCCTTGGCCGGATCGGGGTCAAGGGCGCGGGTGCCGACAAAGATGTTGACGGTCGGAGAACGGAAGACGCGGTAACCCTCTGCCTGAATGTCGGGCGAATCGGGCGGCAAGATCAGATACTTGGCACCTTCGCCCTTATCCGGACCGGCGAAACCCGTGTCGGTGATCGGGCGTTGCCAAAAGTCGAGCACACCGCCACCGCTCGGGCCGGCGGGCACCTCGACGACAAGCGGGCCGGTCTCAGCGAGGTTGGGAAAACTGATGATGTAGGGTGTACTGCCGTTGGGCGTCATGACACCGAGCTTGTCACGGAAGTTGTTGTACAGCACGTAATCCAGGCTTCTCGCGCCGAGACGCTCGGCAGCGGAAGCCTGCCATTCAGCAAAGCCGACGATGGGCAGTGCCCAGATGTACGCTTGGCAAGCTCGTTGGAAGTCGAGCTCATCATAGAGTTTCGTGACGGAATCTTTGGAAGGAAATCCCTTTTCCAACTCGATCTTGCCGATTCGTGTGTCTCGCGACTCTTGCAAGGTGGGGGTTGCCTGTCCCCACGCCGTAGTCGTGAAAACGATGAAAGAGGTGATCAAAGCGGTTGTGACGACGTCTTGAGTTTTCATGATGACCTTCTGTCGCGTGGGTCTGTCGTGTGGGTCCGATCTGTTCATTGCATCAATTCGATTTCACCGGGCTTCCATGTCTTGTCGAACCACGGCTCCAGCGGGCCGTAGAGACGCAGGATGACATTCCAGCCTTTTCCGGGAACCGTCTGCACCCAATTGCTCTCCTTGCCGGGCGGTGGCTTGGGGCCGAAGTAAACGTCCACCGACGTATCGGGATTCACGACCACCCCGCGTTTCTGGCTGCCGATGCTGGGAAATTGCGCATCGGTTTGCAGCATCGAGCGCGTCTGGTTGTCGTACACGACGAACGACCAGAAATCCTTGGCTGGAATATTCGGCGGCAGACGCAGTTTGTAGGTCTTGGAACCGTCGAGCGGCTGGCCGTTCGCGTCCTTGAACGCGCCGGCATACTGCGAGCCGACGCCGACACGCTTGACGGCCATCGCCGGCGTATTGATGGTGGCGTAGTAGTAGAAGAAGGTGCGCGGGTCGAGCAGTCGCGCGCCATTTTGCTGAAACTCGGCACTGCCGCCGATGAATGGCGTGCACCAAGCGCTGTCCGGATAGAAATAGGCCTCCGGAATGCGGCTGTCGAAAGTGATGGCACGCGCGGTCGCGTTGCCCACAGCCACCGCCTCAGTGAGGATCTTGGTCATGCGTGCGTCAGGTTCGAAGGGCTTGCCCTTCTGTATGCCTATCGACGCAAGGAGTCCCAACGTCTCCATGTCCATGGCACTGCTCGGTTCCTCCTGCACCAACTGATTGATCTCCTCGTAGAACTCGAAATTGTTCGCGTGGATGGTGTTGGCTTCCTTGCCAGAGCCGTTGACGAAGTTCATCTTGGGCGCAGTGGATTGCTTCCCGAGCGGGTAAACGCGGAAGTGTTTTTTGATGCTGTCTGCGGCGGGTTTCGGGTCGCCGTTGACCAGAAAGCCGCGCCAGAAGAGAAGGTTGTTGATGGTGGGGGAACGCGCCACGAAGTAGCCGGGAGGAACCTCGCCGTCGTAGCCTGGGGGCAGGATGAGGAACTTGCCCCCCTTGCCCATGTCCGGCCCGGCGTTGCCGAAATCAATCACGTTGCGAAACCAGAAATCATCGATGACGCCCAGAACGTTTGGCGGGGTCTCGATGACCATCGGGCCGTCCTTGAGGTTGAGCCAGCCCCAGGCATATACGCTCTCGGTGTTTGCGGTCAGATAAAGGGACTTGGAGTCCATCAGCGATTCGAATAGGACCACCGTCTGGTTATCGGGCCCGAATTCGCGCAGTCCGTTACGGATGGCGACCATGGACGCGCCGGGTACCGTGTTCAGGAATGCCTGCACGCCGCGCATGAAGTCCAGGTTGTCGTAGACCTTCTCGACAGTGCCCTTGTCCGGGAATCCGTCGAAGAACTGCAAGGTGCCAAGGCGCGTCTCGACCTTGTCCGGTGTCGTGATCTCAGCAGGGATGGGCGTCGTCATCTTCATCTTCGGTGCGGACTCAGCGTGGCTGGTTGCAGCTGCGAGCACACACACCAGTGCGGCACTGATCAGGTATTCATGTCGCGTGTTAATCATCGTCGCCTCCGTTTGCTTATCGTCATCGCCGACTGCCCGAAATCCGGTTCGGCGATCTCAATTCAGTGATGACCGGGCTGCGGTCGAGTTTTCCGAATCGACTGGTCGCGCATCGGGCAGGTCGTGCCCTGCGGGGTCGGATTGCAGGGCTCGGCCATCCAGGGGCGCCGAGTAGCGAACCGTGAGATTCAGAGAACAACACACTTGGTACCCTACCTTTCTTATTTGTCGCTCGTCAAATTTTCATTACTTGATCATCAAACACGCTACCTGCATTACTATGCGCAAAGAGGATAACGATGCGCCCACCAGCCCCCAAGCGCCTGTCGCCGGAACTCCGCCGCAGGGCGATTCTCCGAGCTGCCACCGAGCTGTTTGGTCGCAGCGGGTACTCGAACATCTCTGCCGCCGATATCGCCCGGCATGCGGGCGTGACTCCCGCTCTTGTGCATCATTACTTCGGGCCAAAGCGGAAGATATTCCTGGCCATCATGGGCGACTGGAAACATCTCGCCGTGCAAAGCCTCAACGTCGACCGGGCACTGCCCTTCCGCGCGCGGGTGGTAGCCAGTTCGACCTCGTGGTTCGAGCTGATCGCACAGCACCCCGCACTCTGGATGGCAACGGACGTCGAGGGCGGGGCGCCGAGCGATCAGGATGTTGCTGCCATACGCGACGAGGTGCGCTTGGGCGCTGTCCAACTGATGTTGGAAAAGTTCGACGACGTGGTCGATGACACGCCAGCGGCCCGATGGGCGTTGCTGGGTTTTACTGCATATCACGACATCGTGATGCGTGGTTACATGCGAGGCGAGATGGACGCCTCCGCGATCATCGCGCTGCTCACCGAAGGCCTGAGTGCGACGTTGAAGACCACCATTCCGGCGTTGAATCGCGAGCGACGGCATCCTCGCGCGGAGCGCAAGAAGTCAGCCCGAAGGCGTTGACGCAGGTTGGACTCGGAGCGGGCATGCGGAGGATCTGCGCGCTTGAATCGCGTGGTTTTTTTATACTCACCCAAGGCTGAGATCGGTCTTCGGACGGCTGTCTTATCGAGACGCCTGGTAAACGTACGAAGGACTCCGCAGGGTCCCCGGCAAGGCGGGTAACACTTTCAAAAGCCCTATTACGACAACGAACCGCGCTCGCCCACTGCGCAACGGCTCGACGGTTGTTGATGCCCACCTTCGCAAAGGGCCCGATCAGCCCTGCCCTGGCGCAAAGCCTTACCTCGGGCGCACACGTGGCGGGGCGGGCCTATTGAAAGTACTATTTGGTCGAGCCTTTGACCACGCGCCTGCCCCACTGCTGGCGGGTCCTGACCGAGGAGATCTCCGATGAACAGTGATGCCGGCAAGCTGAGCGGCAAGGTCGCGATCGTCACCGGTGCGGCCAGCGGCATTGGCGAGGCGATCGCCGAGCTCTACCTGAACGAGGGCGCCCGCGTGGTCGTCAGCGACCTGCCCGGGCATGGGCTGGCGCAGCGCTACCAGAACCCCGCGCAGGTCCATGCCGTCGAGATCGACGTCACCGCCGACGAGGCACCGCAGCGCATCGTCGAGGCGGCCACGCGCGAATTCGGCGGCCTCGACATCCTGGTCAACAACGCCGGAATCGCGATCGGCAAGCAGTTCGAGGAAACCACCGACGAGGAGTTCGATCGGATCATGAACGTCAACGTCCGGTCGGTGTTCCGCGTCACCCGTGCCGCCGTGCCGCACCTGAGAACGCGTGGCGGCGGCAGCGTGATCAATCTCGCGTCGATCATGTCGTCCACCGGCGGACCGCAGCTGTCGGCCTACGCGGCCTCCAAGCACGCGGTGCTCGGCCTGTCGCGCGGCATGGCGGTCGATCTTGGCAAGTACGGGATCCGCGTCAACGCGCTGCAGCCGGGCTCGATCTGGACCGGCATGTCGCGGCCCTTCTTCGATGACCCGAATTTCCGAAAGTACTGGGAAACGAAGGCGCCGATGGGCCGCATAGGCGACCCGATCGACGTCGCGGTCGTCGCGCTGTTCCTGGCGACGGATGCGGCCAAGTTCCTGTCGGGTGCCGGAATCGCCATCGACGGGGCAGCGGGCGTCAACTTCTGAAGATTGCCTCGGTCAATCATTCCCGACTGCAGTCGCCGCGGCGCATCGGTTCGTTGACGACACCGCGCGTGACGGGCGAGGTCTCGACCTTCACCTCACCGCAGCCGGTGCAGGTCTCGATGTCGATGCCGGACACGTGCTTCAGACGCTGCGCCCAGCTCATGGCCACATGGCGCGGGGCGTCGTGTCGATCGGCGGCGGATCCGCAGCGCCGCGCACCTCCGGCGTGAGACCGCTGGATGTGCCGTAGATCGGCGCACCCACCGTGAACGCGACCGGCTGAGGCCACGCGCCCAAAACCGCGCGATGCAGCAAGACCGCGCTGAGCAACGTCAAGGCCGGACCCGGGTGCATGCCGTCAGGTGCAATCCACCCGATGTCGGGCGACTCCGCTCGATATCTTTGTAGCGACTCGGACACCTCGACATAGCCGATCCCGACATCGGACGCAGCTGCCGACTCCGCGGCCACGATCTCTTTCGAGAAGTACGGGTGTGCTTGGTAGGTTCCGAGCAGATAGATCGCGGCACCAGCCTGTCGGGCGAGACCGACGAGGACCGTGATGGCCTCGCGGGAGCGATGGCACGCCGACTTCGCGACCGAACAGTCGAGATCTCCGCCCCGTTCCTGCAACACGAGCACGGCGTACCGCTTGCGCGCGAACGCGCGCTCCACCGAACCATCAGCGACGCGATCGGCAAGCGTCGCGCCGCCCTGCACGACCATGTCGCTCGACGACGGACGGCCGCTCGCCCTCGTCAGTGCATCGAACACAGCCGGCGTATTGCCCACGTAGGTGAGGCTGTTGCCGACGAAGAGGACTTCGAGCGGTGCCGTAGGCATCCGTGGCCGTTCATCGACGCCGGAGGCTGCAGCGGAAACGCCACCGACGAGCAGCGCTGCCAGAAGAAGCCGCGCAGCGGCATGCATCTTGTTGCGATCAGTGCGGCGATAGCCGACCACGAGCAGAAATGCGCCGACCGCGAGCAGGATGATGTCGACGGTCATCATGATGGGACTCCTCCCCGAACGTCGCGACTCGCCACTGACTCTAAGACTCGACGGGACGCGGCGCCACCTCGGGACAGAGGCGCTCGATAAGACGACCGAAAAAAAGCCCCGGGAGTCTCCTCCCGGGGCCTTTGAGCCCGACTTGCGTCGGACGGACGTGCGGAGGCTTGCGCCTCTTACATGCCCATGTCGCCCATGCCGCCCGGGGCCGGATGCGCATGGTCGTGCTCATCCTTCGGGGCCTCGGCGATCATCACCTCGGTGGTCAGCAGCAGGCCCGCGACCGACGCCGCGTTCTGCAGCGCGAGGCGCGTGACCTTGGCCGGGTC
>Ga0208596_1000250_pt1 | contig 17944 bp, 17 predicted proteins | sample LakMenEpi12Jul11_FD_150686 | JGI IMG/M metagenome (GOLD analysis project Ga0208596, IMG submission 150686) | Freshwater microbial communities from Lake Mendota, WI - 12JUL2011 deep hole epilimnion (SPAdes) | ecosystem: Environmental > Aquatic > Freshwater > Lake > Epilimnion/Euphotic zone ...
AGCCACGGTATTGCCCGTTTAACTGGTGCAACTGGTGGTTATCTAATCGGAATGCTCGTAGCCACATTTGTTCTTGGCGCGCTCGCCGATCGCAGAGCAGATCAGAAATTTAAAACTTCATTCCCAGCGTTAACTTTGGGAAGCGCCATTGTCTTTGCATTTGGATTGATCTGGTTAAAAACTTCACTAGATCTCTCTTGGGCAGCAACAATCAGTGCAGGCCTAACACCTTTTATCTTCGGCGAACTTTTAAAGATCGCAATCACTGCAACTTCTCTGCCTCTGATTTGGCGCAAGATTTCACAAAAGTTAAATCGATAAACTAAATTTTTATGCCGCAACTTATCCCCGTTACTACTGCGCGCCTGGGCGAGCACTTACCGCTACTTGAACTGCTTCCAGATAGCGCACCTGTTACTTGGGTCCGCGGCGGCGATGGCTTAGTTGGTTGGGGCTCTTACGCAACCACAAAGGTAAGTGGCCCAAATAGATTTAACGATGCTCGCAAATGGTGGCATCAGCAGCTAGAAAAACTGGCGATCTCTGATTCAGTTCACGTTAGCGGAACTGGCCCAATACTTTTTACCTCTTTCTCTTTTGATCAGAACGAAGAGTCAGTTCTTATAATTCCAGAAGTAATTGTCGGAATGCGCAATGGCAGTTCCTGGATCACATGGATTGGTGATCAAGCCCAGCCGAAGCTCGCTGAAAGCGCACAGATACTTGAAGATGCCGAATACAACTGGGGAGATGGATCGCTAAGCCCAGGTGAATGGCAGATTCGCGTTGCGCAAGCTATTAAAGAGATTGAAAGCACCAAACTTGAAAAAGTTGTTCTCGCACGCGATTTAAAAGTTAACTCACATCGCGCCATTGATCCACGAAAGATTCTTCGCAACCTAAGCGCTGAATATCCATCTACATGGATCTTTGCAGTCGATGGGCTAATTGGGGCGACGCCAGAGCTATTGCTCCGTTTATCTCGTGGCATGGTTACATCGCGCGTTTTAGCCGGAACCATTAGTAAAACCGGCGATGATGAGAGAGATCTGGCGCTTGCCGCATCACTTGCGCGATCATCGAAAGATCTTGAAGAACACGAATACGCAGTCAGATCAGTAGCAGATGCGCTCGATCCATTCTGTACATCCACAAACGTTCCTGAATCCCCTTTTGTACTTCACTTAGCAAATGTTATGCACCTAGCGACAGATGTAACCGGTGCGCTGATTGAAAGCAAGAAGAGCGTTGATGCTTTTACAATTCTTGAGAAATTACATCCCTCTGCCGCTGTCTGCGGCACACCAACTGAGATTGCTGCAAAATTGATTAAAGATATTGAAGGTATGCCACGCGGCCGTTACGCAGGCCCAGTAGGTTGGCTCGATGCGCGCGGTGACGGTGAACTAGGTATTGCCCTTCGCTGCGGACAAATCACTGAAAATGAACTGCGCATCTTTGCTGGTTGCGGAATTGTGGCCGGTTCTAGTCCAGAGAAAGAGTTAAGTGAAAGTAATGCAAAATTTGCCCCAATGCGAAGTGCGCTTTCTTAAGCTTTAAAGCGATTTCATCTTCTCTGCCAGATCTTTAATTTGATCGGCATTTGCTTCGCGGTTAGGAACATCCAGGACTACAACGCTTAGCCCCTTAATTGGTGCAGTTATCTCTTTACTTAAATCTGCGGCGTTATCGATAGTTTTTGCGTTGATCCCCATGGATTTGGCAATCGCTGCGGGATCTAGACCGTGAGGTGTTCCAAAAACTTCTTCAAATCCTTCAACACCTCGCTGTGGCAGAGTTGAGAAAATTCCACCACCGTCGTTATTTACAACGAAGATCTTGAGGTTTATCTGGTCGTGATGAATTAACCCAGTTAAGTCATGTAAGAAAGCTAAATCTCCAAGTACTGCAATAGCCGAACCGTGATGTGTCGCAATCCCAGTTGCGGTGGAGATATTTCCATCAATACCTGCAAGTCCGCGATTGGCGTAGGTAATGACGCCGGTTCGCGCTGCTGCAAAGGCTTCGAGATCTCTTATTGGACGCGATGATGCGATAAACAGCGCGGTATCTGAAGGAAGGTTGGCTGCGATCTCACGAGCGATAAGTGGTTCAGACCAGCTTGAAATATCTTTTACAACTTTTGCAGTACGTTCAGAATACTTCTGCCATTTAGCGATCCATTCAGGATCGGCGGGCGCAACATAAAGTTCGGGAAGATCGGTAAAGCGCTTATCTGCCGCGCGATCTGAATCCACTGTTGCAATGCGCGGATCGATAACAAATGTTGAACGTGCAGATTTAATAAGTGCGTTAACTGATCTAGACAGAGTTGTGCGGCCAATAACGATCACGGTATCTGGGGTTAAATCTTTAGCAATTGGCGTTGCCGTTAGAAATAAACTGGCATGGGCGTTGGCTTGCGAGAAAGTCAACGGATCTTCGCTTATTACCGGCCAACCGAGAGACTCAATAAATGCGCTAACTGCAGCGACTTCCAGTCCGCCGCGATCATGTCCGATTACCAATAAACCGCGAGTTGATTTCGTAGCAAGAGTTCCTGCTTTTTTGCGATCGAAGACCTTTGGTGGGTTTACCTTTAAACCATCGAGCCAAGAATCGCCTCCGTCACCAAGAAGTGGTTCTTCAAATTGCACATTGATATGTACTGGGCCAGTTTGTAGTGCGTTAAGTGGAAGTTCTAGCGGATACGCCCCACCAGATACATCGGAGAAGTAACGAACCGCTTTGCCAAAGATGCGTGCTTGCTCTGTAGTTTGGTTGGCACCAGTGCGACGTAGTTCGGCGGGACGATCTGCAGTAATTACAAAGAGTGGAACATTTGAGTGTGAGGCTTCAAGAACGGCAGGATGGTAATTCGCCACGGCTGTACCGCTGGTGCAGATAACTGGCACTGGACGATTGCTGGCTTTTGCTAAACCAAGTGCGTAGAAAGCGGCAGTGCGTTCGTCGATGCGGATATGTAACTTAATCAAGCCGCGCTTTTCTGCCGCAACGAGTGCAAGAGATAAAGGTGCGTTACGAGATCCCGGCGAAATAACTGCATCGGTTATTCCCGCCTCAAGAATTTGGCGAATGATTACGCGAGCAAGTTGAGTGGCTTGGTTCATGCGATTAGCTCCCAAGTCTTCATGAGGCGATCTTGCCACCATTTATATCTCTCTGGTGAAACTTCAAGACCTTCGAAGTTTGGGTCAATCCGCTTTACTTCAATTTCGCCGTTAACAATTGGATGATCGCCAATATTTGCTGAAAGTAGTGAGCCTGTGGCAAGTCCGCAATCAAAATTCATCTCACTAAATGAGGAAGCCAGAGCTAATCCGTGGGAAATTCCCACAGCACTTTCTAGGGCGCTAGAAACGACGATCGGTAAATTGTGGTGCTGTGCTAATTTCTGCGCGCGAGCAATTCCACCGAGTGGTTGAACTTTAAGCGCCAAGATATCAACGGCTCCGTTTAAATCAACTTTAAAAGGATCGGCAGATTTTCTCAGTACTTCGTCGCCAGCGATTGGAATATTCACCTTTAACTTTGTCTTTAACTCGCGTAGCTCTTCAACGCTCTGGCAAGGTTGTTCAACGTATTCAATTGCACCAATGTTTTCGTAGATTGCTAGCAAGTTAGTGGCTGCAGTTGCAACGCTCCAACTTCCATTTACATCGATACGCAATTTAGCGCTTGGTCGAAGCGCGCGAACTTTGGCTAGGCGAGCGATATCTTCACTTAAGTTATCGCCCACCTTTACTTTAAATGTATTCACGCCAGGAAAAGTTTCGACGATTTGTTCGATTTCTTTTGGCGCATTCAGCGCAGGAATAGTTCCATTTACCTTTACTTTGCTTCGCTTCAGTTCTGGCCATGGCTTGCTTGCAGCTTCAATTGCAGATTGCAGCCAGGGGACACACTCACTTGGTTGGTACTCCAGAAATGGTGAAAACTCTCCCCAACCCGCTTCACCTAGAAAAAGCGCAACTTCGCGGATATTTATCCCGCGGAAGTTGGTCTTGGTAGGTAGCGCGACCACGCGCATCGTGGAGAAGAGTTCTTGCGACATATTTAATTTGCCAAAGTTAAGGACGCTTCGGGAACTTTCCGAAATCAGGTGCGCGCTTTTCTTGGTAAGCATCGCGGCCTTCTTGGCCTTCTTCGCTTAAGTAGAAGAGCAGGGTGGCATCACCAGCAAGTTGTTGAATTCCAGCAAGTCCGTCATCGGCTGCGTTCATCGAAGATTTCAGCAAGCGAAGTGCAAGTGGAGAATTGCGCAACATCTCACGGCACCATGAAACTGTTTCGGCTTCAAGTTCTTTAAGTGGAACAACGGTATTAACAAGTCCCATGGCGAGCGCCTCTTGCGCATCGTATTGACGAGTCATAAACCATATTTCGCGCGCCTTCTTCTGACCAACACTTGCTGCAAGTAAACCTGAACCATAACCACCGTCGAATGAACCAACCTTTGGTCCAGTCTGACCAAACTTGGCGTTATCTGCCGCGATTGTTAAATCACAGACGACGTGCAGAACATGTCCACCGCCAATGGCCCAGCCAGCAACCATTGCAACAACTGGCTTAGGGGTGCGACGAATTTGAATTTGTAGATCTAAAACATTTAAGCGGCCGATACCTTTTTGCGCCAATGGATCTTCGCCAAGATATCCATCATCTCCGCGCACGCTGATATCTCCGCCAGAACAGAAGGCTTCATCGCCGGTACCGGTAAAGATAATTACGCCGACTTCAGAGTTATCGCGCGCCAATGAGAATGCTTCCTGTAATTCAATTATTGTTTGAGGGCGAAATGCGTTGCGCACCTCTGGTCGATTGATCGCGATCTTGGCCATGCCGTCCGCTACTTGATAGGTGATATCTGTAAATTTCTCTCCACCCGCGCCAGTTGCCCAGGCAGGGATAGAACGGTTACCAAATTCACGCTTGATCGGCTTGCTCACGATTCCTCCATCTTCGACTTCGAGCGATAGCCTACGCGTGCAATGGAGCAGACGTCACAACGAGAGATTCGTGCGATAGATCCCACGTGGGACCTCGCCGAGTTAATGGCGCGCCTTGCCAAAGCCCTTATTGGAGATGGTCCGGCTCTGGCCCTTGGCCCAGTTTCCGTAGCTGGCACCCCAGATCGCGTGGCGCTAGTGGTCAACACCAGCGGATCAACCGGGATAGCAAAAGAAGTTGGTTTATCGGCCAGCGCACTTTTGGAAAGCGCTAAGAGCGCAAATAAATTTGTTGGTGCAAAGCCAGGGCAGGTCTGGTCGTTGTTGTTGCCTTTATCTCATATCGCTGGCATAAACGTTTTGGTTCGAAGTTTAGAGCTCGGAACTTTGCCAATTGATGCGCGAGAAATTACTGGCAAATACCCGTTCGCTGATTTCACAGCGGTTGTGCCAACTCAACTATTTCGCGCACTAAATGGTGATAGCGATCTGCTGGAACATTTGATTTCCGCGCAAGCAGTTCTAGTGGGAGGCGCCGCACTTTCGTCAGAATTGCGAGAAGCCTCACATAACGCAGGAATCAAGGTCATCGAGACTTACGGAATGACTGAAACATCAGGTGGATGTATCTATAACGGAACGCCATTGGACGGAACCGAATTCGAAATTGATAATCTTGGAGTTATTTCAATAACAAGCAAATCTTTAGCTACAACTTATCTAAATGATCCAAAATCATGGGATGAGAAAATCCGTAACGGATACTTTGTCACAACTGATCTTGGATATATAGAAGATGGAAAACTTGTCGTAACCGGCAGAAGCGATGATCTAATTATTTCTGGTGGAGAAAATATCTCTCTGGCTGAAGTCGAAAGAATCGTTTCAACAACTTTCTCTGGAATTGATTGTGCAGCGTTTGCAATACCTGATTCACAATGGGGGCAATCACTTCAATTGGCAATAGCTGGTGATGTTAAGCCAGAGCAATCTGCGATTAACGAATATCTCTCTTCGCAAATCTCAAAAGCTGCAAAGGTAAAGAACTTCTTGTATTTAAACCAACTCCCCCGCACTGTGCTTGGAAAAATTGATCGCCACAAACTTGCCGAGTTAGCAGCGGAGGCAAACCATGGCTAATAAATGGGTCCTTGGTGCCCGCCCACGCACCCTTGCTGCAGCGATCGCACCAGTAGTTGTAGCAACTGCATATGCGGGAAATCTCTGGCAACCTCTGCCTGCTGCACTCGCGCTCTTAGTTAGTTTGTCGCTGCAAATCGGCGTTAATTTCGCAAATGATTATTCAGATGGAATTCGCGGTACCGATGATTCTCGTATCGGTCCGATCCGTTTAACCGCAAGCGGTCTAGCAAGTGCTAAATCTGTGAAGAACGCTGCGTTTATCTCTTTCTTCTTTGCTGCCATCGCTGGTTTGGCTCTAGCGCTGCAGACTTCTTGGTGGCTAATCGCTGTCGGTGCGTTAGCAATCGCAGCGGCATGGGGATACACAGGTGGTTCTAGCCCTTACGGATATAAAGGTTTAGGTGAAATTTCTGTATTCCTATTCTTCGGCATTGTTGCAACTGTCGGAAGTTATTACGTGCAGACCGAAGAGTTGAATTTGCAGATATTTGTTGTGTCAATTCCGATGGGTTCTCTGGCATGTGCGATTCTGGCGATTAACAACTTGAGAGATCGCGCACAAGATGAATTAGTTGGAAAGCGCACGATGGCGGTGCGGCTGGGAGATAAAGGTGCTCGCGCCCTCTACATTTCACTTCTTATTTCGGCCCACCTCTTTGCGCTCCTTACCTTCGAGCCTTTTGCGTTATTTACTTTGTTAGCGCTGCCCCTCAGCACATCTCTGGCACGTTCGGTCTGGGCGGGGACAAGTGGCGCAGCGCTGATTCCACTTCTGGCAAAGACCGGCAAGTTGCAGATGCTCTTTGCCGCCCTATTTGCACTCGGCCTAGTCCTCTAACTTTCGCTAGACTCTACCCATGCTCAGATTTCAAGCGCTCTTTGTTATCGCATCTCTTGCCTTAACTCTTTACTCGTTTATTGATTGCGCAAAACGAGATGAGTCGCTAATTCAGAAACTTCCTAAATGGGGTTGGCTGCTAATTATTTTGTTCTTCTCAGCTTTTGGATCAATTGCTTACCTGTTTATTGGTCGCACTCGCAGAGATAAAGGTCCTCGTCCACCCAAGCGCAGAATCTTGCCTCCGGATGATGACCCAGATTTCTTGCGTCGCCTTTAATTTTAAACGCTTAAAGACCGCTGTAGGTGTGCTTTCCGGTTCCCCAAACATTTACATAAACATAGTTAAATAAAAATGTTGAGCCTGCAAATAGGCAGAGCCAAGCTGCACGACGCCCGCGCCAGCCAACCGTCACGCGCGCGTGAAGATATGCAGCGTAGGCAACCCAAGTAATAAAGGCCCAAGTCTCTTTTGGATCCCAACCCCAATAGCGACCCCACGCGCTCTCTGCCCAAATTGCACCCGCGATTACCGAGAAGGTCCAAAGTGGAAAGACAAATGCAACAAGTCGATAAGAGAGTTGATCTAAAGTCTCTAATTCAGGAAGACGTTTCGCCCAAGGTTTACGTTCGCCGCGACGTTCCATCGCATCGAGATAGAGGAACGCTCCAGCAATTACATTTGATAGTAAGAAAACGCCGCCAGAAATAATTGCTGCGATTACGTGGATAACTAGCCAAGTAGATTTCAGCGCTGGTACTAACGGTGCGCTGTCGCGATAAAGCAAGGTCACTGCCGTTCCTAAAGTTAACAACGCTGCGATTGATACAAATAGCCCAAGCCAACGTAGATCGTGTTTGCGCAGGGCAATTAGATATGCGCCCGTGAATGCCAAGGCGCCAGTAATTGAGAATTCATACATATTCCCCCACGGAACATGGCCATTTGAAATTCCGCGCGCGATTACACCTGCGAGCAAAAGGAGAAAACCCAGAACCATCATTGCAGTTGCAATTCTCGCGGCACGTTCGGTGCGTGTGTAATCTAAAGTTTTATTCAAGGTAGTTCCCGTTGCGCTACCTGCGAGCTCTGGTGCGCGAACCGCCCATGCGGTTTCAAAGGCGTGGGCCAGTAATGAGAGAGCGAAAACTGCCATCGCAGAGTAGATAGAGTAATTTGAAATATATGCCCAAGTCGTTTGCATTACTTCTCATCTCTCATATGCGCAGTTAATAAAGCGATTTCTTCTTCAAGTCCTGGTGCACCATTCTTGGCTAGCCCTGCTACTTCCACAACTCCAGAAGGTGTGATCCTTATCCAAATCCGGCGGCGTCTTCCAAAGAGCGATGCAAGGAGTCCGAGAATGGCAGCAATCGCACCGTAGAGCGCATACCCCTTCCCAGGATCGCTAACTACCTGGAGATTTATCCAAGGTACGAATGACTCAAAGGTGATTGAGCCAGCGCTGAAGTTAAAGGTCTCTCCCACTTTTAATGAATCAAGTGCAATTCGAGACATCTCTGAAGTATCGATCCGATAGACAGATTGTGGAATTCCTGAATCTAGGCCGAGATCACCTTCCCAAATTGAAAATAGAAGTCTGGGATCTAGCGCCTCCGGAAAGAGTGAAATTCCGCCATCGACTGCAGAGCGCGAATAAGTTGGTAAGAAGCTAGCAACAAATCCGAGTTGAGGGCGGGCGTCTGGAACTTTAATTGATCCAATTGATTTTAGATTTCCGTCTTGGGGCAAGAAAGTAACTGGTCCCTGGAAAACAGCGAAACCTGCAGTGTCCCGAACTGTAACAATTGGTGAATAACCATTGGCTTGCAGATAAACGCGAGTATTTCCAAAAGTAAGCGGGCTATTAACTTTGAGCGTCTTTACTTCAGAACTTTCTTCCCCCGGATTAGTCACACGGACCATTGCTGTGTAATCCCTCGGAGCTGCGGTAATTGGATCGTAGATTGCTTGGAAATCTTCAACTTCAATAATAAATGGTTCGATTACATCTTCATCTACTAGTTTTCCAAAAGATAGAGTGTCATATGAAGTTGGCAGACTGATAAATCTTTCACCTTTATTAACTATCGCTTCCCCACGCATTCCAAAGAGCGATCCAACGCTAACGCCAATTAGAATTAATATAAGTGAGAGATGAAATAAAAGGTTTCCAGTTTCGCGCAAGTAACCCTTCTCTGCCGAAATTGCGCCATCTTCGTGGCGAATTCGAAAACGTCTGCGCTTTAACCAGGCAGCGCCTTTATCGAAGATAGATTCATCTCCTGCAAAGGAAGAGAAATGCTCCATTCGAGAGAGATTTCGTGGAGTTGCAGGAGGAAAGGCGCGCATCGCTTTAAAGTGCTCAACAGATCTTGGAAGTACGCAACCAATTAGCGAGATGAAGAGAAGTATGTAAATCGCGCTAAACCAAGGTGATGAATAAACCTCAAAGCCCGAGAAGCGATCTATCCACCGCGCTGATTGGGGGTTATCAATGAAGTATTGCCGCACCGCCATGGGGTTTTGGCTGCGCTGCGGGACCAGCGAACCAGGAATTGCGGCAACACCTAACAACATCAGGAGAATTAGCGCAGTGCGCATACTTGTTAACTGGCGCCAAGCAAAGCGGGCTAATCCACCTGCACCAAGTTCGGGAACTTCTACTTCATTACTCATTAGATCACCGGTGCAAAATCTGAAATTACTGTGCGAAGCGATGCCATGAGATCTGACCAGAGACCAAGTAGCTGTGCAATTCCAATCAGAATCAATATGACTCCGCCGATCTTCGAAATCAAATCACCACGTCTAACTAAGAACTTACGTAACTTCTCTGATTTATCTAGAAATAGTCCGGTTGCGATAAATGGCGCACCTAAGCCAATGCAATAGCCAAGAGATAAAATTGCACCGCGAGCAGCGCTTGACTCTTGAAAGGCGAGAGTTTGTACCGTTGCTAGCGCAGGTCCGATACATGGAGTCCAGCCGATTCCAAAGAGAAATCCCAGAAGTGGCGCGCCAATTAGCCCACCAGTTGTCGAAATACGTGGATGAAAAGTTGGAGCCATCGGAAAGATACCCATGAAGAGCAGGCCTAAGAGAATTGTTATGCCACCAAGGATTCGCGTTATTAACTCTTCTCTGGCAAAGACTTCTGAACCGATTCCACCAAAGAGCGCGCCGTAAGAGATAAAGAGCGCGCTAAATCCTGCTACAAAGAGAATTGATCCTAAGAAAACTCGGCCACGAGATTTAGAGAAACCGGCGGCATAGGCGAGATAGCCCGGAACTAGCGGCAATACGCAAGGAGATAGAAAAGAGATGATGCCCGCGAAGATTGCAAAGGGAAGAGCGGCGAGTAGATAGCCGCCAAATAACTGTTCAACAACAAAGTCAATCATTCTGCTTCCAACTTTCTAATTATCTTGCTCAACGAAGTGAGAGTTACTTCACCAGAGATTCGCGCCGCAACATTTCCGTTCTTATCGATCAGAACTGTAGATGGAATTGCGTTGGCCGGAAGCGTTGATTTGAAGCCGATTAATAGCGCATCATCAATAAAGGTGGGGTAAGGGATATTCAATCTGCGCGCCAGCGCTTCAGCATTTACTGGATTATCTCTAGTTAAAATTCCCATAAATTGCACGTTGGGATATTGCTTTGCAAGTTCAATCAACGTTGGAATTTCGGCGCGACATGGCGAGCACCAAGACGCCCAGACATTTACTACCGCTACTTGGCCAGGATTAAAGATAAAGGTTTTACCCGTTAGCGTCATTCCAGAGAGCGCTGGCGCAGCTTTGCGATCTTCCAAATTTATATTAGTGACTGCCCCGCTGCCTTCAATAAAACTCTCTTCTGCAATGGAACTTCCTCCACCGCACGCTGTTAAAGTCAAAGCGATAAGCAGAATTGATACGAGCATAGAAAGTCTTTTGCGCATTACTTATTTCTTCTCGGGCAGTAAATGTCCAGCTGGTTCAGAATAAGATAACCCTGAAATAACACCTTCGTCATCAAAATGAACGCTGGTAACTGAAGCGAGCGTGCAGATCCGCTTTCTTGGATCGTGTAAAAGTGAACGGCCTTCTATCGCACTTCGAAGTATCCAAATTGGTAGTTGATGAGAAACAACAATCGCATCTTTACCGTTGGCAGCTTTGTTAGCAGCAAAGATTGCAGCAAGCATCCGGTTGATCTGCTCTTCATATGGTTCTCCCCATGATGGTTTCCATGGGTTATATAGATGGCGCCAAGAGGAGGGATGTTTTAAAACTCCGCTACCTAGTTCAAAGCTTTTTCCTTCAAAGACATTTGCGGCTTCAATCAACCGCTCATCAGTTGTTATCTCAATTCCGTGTGCACGTGCAATTGGTGCTGCGGTTTCTTGTGCGCGTTGCAGTGGTGAGACATGGAGCGCTCCAAGGTTTATTGATTTAGACCACTCGCCAAGCGTCTCGGCCATTTGCTGACCACGATTTGAAAGTCTCCAACCAGGTTGGCGTCCATAGAGAATTTTCTGAGGATTCTCTACTTCACCATGGCGCGCGACGTGAACCGTTGTACTCATAGCGCTAAGCATAAAGCGTCTGATGGCTAAGGATTAATCGAGAAATAACGCTGAAAATCGCTAGGGTAGTGGCATGTCACTCACCGTCAGACGCGCTGCGTTCTTTGACGTCGATAACACATTGGTTCGTGGCTCAACAATTTACTTCCTGGGCCGAGGCATGTACCAACGCGGTTTCTTTACCAAATCAGATATCTCGCGTTTTGTTTTGGCCAATCTGAGATTTAGATTAACGGGGACTGAAAAGAGCGAAGAAATTAACCGCTTTCAGAAGGCAGCGCAAGATTTTATTGGTGGCCATAACGTTTCTGAAATTAGAACAGTTGCACAAGAAATTTATGACGAGTATGTCTCCCCCTCACTTTGGGAAGGCACGATTGAAATTGCCCAAGCCCATCTAAATGATGGTGATGAAGTTTGGTTAGTTACAGCAGCGCCAGAAGATATGGCCACGCTTATTGCAGAAAGACTCGGTTTCACCGGCGCGCTCGGTAGCAAGGCGGCGATAGTTGATGGCCACTACACCGGAGCAATGAATGGGCCACTGCTGCACGGAAAAGAGAAGGCAGAGGCGATAGAAGAAATTGCTAAAGAGCGCGGATTTGTTTTAGCAGATTGCTTTGGCTACTCCGATAGCCATAATGATCTTCCCTTGCTGCAATCAGTTGGCCATCCATCTGCAATTAATCCTGATGCTAAGTTAAGAATTCGTGCTCTTAAGGAGAATTGGCCAATTCACGATTTCCGCCGAATGCGCTCTTTAAATAGATTTCTTGGGCCGCTCGTCTCGCGCGCTGCCTGGCTTGGAACTCGCTTAACCCCGCGCAGAAAATCCAAATAACTCTTACAGTTCGCGCCAAGCCACCACTTGCCAGTAATGTAGGCAAGTTATGGAAACGCGCTCCTTTGCAGATTACTTACGTACCTTGGATGACGCTGCCCTTATTTCCTTGTTTTCACATCGCCCAGATTTAATTACACCAGTTCCACCTGATGTGGCATCTCTTGCAGTCCGCGCATCTTCTGCGCCAAGCCTGGCGCGAGCCATCGATGCTTTAAACGCTTGGCAGTATCAAGTTTTAGAAGCATGTGCGATCACATCCGAACCATTTACTGAAAAAACCATCGCTGCGCTAACCGATAAAGCAGCGCTCTTTGTTATCCCCGGCTTGCTCGAGCGCGGCCTTATTTATCAAGGTAAAGATGGTTTCTATCTTCCGACCACAGTTCGCGAAGTACTCGGTAACGAAATACAGGGCTTAGGTCCACATACGGTCGTGAAGTTAAATCTAAAGAAGTTAGATGAAGCGCCACCTGCTGCTAAGAAAGCGTTGGAGGCGATGGTTTGGGGTCCACCGCGCGGAACAGTTGCAGATGTTAAGAAGCCTGGTGCGGGAGTTGCTTGGCTACTTGAGAACAACTTTGTGGTGGCGGCAAATACCAAGACTGTTTTATTAGTTCGCGAAGTTGCTCTAGCACAACGTGGTGGCAAGTTACATAAAGTGCTACAGATCCAGCAACCAGCTTTATCTACCGAAAAGCGTGATCTAAAGAGCGTGCAGCTAGCTGCAATCGCAAATATAACTACCTTCCTTCGGTGGACAGAGGAGATTTTAAATTTCTGGGCGCAAGAGCCAGCTGAAGCCCTTCGCTCTGGTGGTCTTGGAGTCCGTGACTTAAAAGTTCTTTCGGCGCATCTCGGTGTTGACGCATCTTGCGCCGCATTTATAGCTGAGGTTTCATACCTCGCGGGTCTTGTAACAATTGACGCTGACGATCGAATACTTCCGACAACCCAATTTGATATCTGGTTGATGCAAACGCCATCAGCTAGATGGCAGTCATTAGTTGCACCTTGGCTAATTACTTCTCGAGTAAGTGGTTTAGTTGGTAAAGATGAGAGTAAGAACGTAGCACCGCTTGGTCCAGAGCTTGATCGCGTTTTTGCAGCGCCAATTCGTAGGTTAACTCTTCGTTTATTGGCTGAAAATACGACAACTGCACCTAACGTTGACTCTCTTATCGCACTAGCGAAATGGCATATGCCGGCTAAGCGCAGTAACGGAATTCCATCTGATTATCTGCAATGGACTTTGCGTGAAGCAGAATGGCTTGGGATAACTGGTCAAGGTGTAATTTCAAAGTACGGCATCGAGTTCTTAGCTGGCGGTGATTTAGAAAGCATCAATGAAGATCTTCCTAAACCTGTTGATCACATACTTATTCAGAGCGATCACACCGCTATTGCTCCAGGACCGTTGGTACATGAAATCGCGCAAGAGCTTGCGATCTTGGCGGAGATTGAAAGTCGTGGTGGCGCAACCGTCTATCGCTTTAGTGAAGCAACTATTCGCCGTGGATTAGATCATGGCCGCAGTGGCGATGAAATCAAAGCGTTCTTAAAGAAGACATCCAAGACTCCAATGCCACAGCCACTTGAATACTTGATTGCAGATGTCGCAAAGAAGCACGGCAAGTTACGCGTTGGAAATACCTCAGCATTTATTCGTTGTGAAGATGCTTCACTGATCGCGCAGATTATGAGCGATAAGCGTTTAGATCTCTTATCCCTTCGCCAGATTGCGCCAGAAGTTTTAATCTGCCAACACGATGCCGGAGATGCCATGAATATCTTGCGCAGTTTTGGTTATCTTCCAGCAGGAGAAGATTCGCAAGGCGCCTTGCTTAGTGGTCCCCGAATTCAGCGCGCAAAAACAAAGGCCCGTCCGCCTCGAATTATTGGTGAATTCGAGCGACCAGATGAGATTCAACTTGAAGGCGCGTTGCGTGCACTGCGCACTGGCGAAAAATCTAGCCATCGCCAGAGCACGATGCGAAATATCGCCTCCAATGCGCTGGGGTCGCTTCCTCGCACAACCGCCAATGAGACTCTAGATATTCTGGCTAACTATCTACAGAACCAGCCAGCGACATCTCTTTCAATTGGCTATGCCGATAACAATGGCCTTGTTTCGCACCGAATCATTGATCCGCTAAAACTCTCCGCTGGCTCACTTCTGGCCCGAGATCATGCAACTGGAGAAGTCCAAAGCTTCCGAATCGCTCGCATTACAGGTGTGGCTTCGATATGACGAGCACCAATAGCGATAAGTACGGCAGACTTGACCCTATGTTGGCAGCGATAGAAGCGTTGGTTCGTTGTGAATCACCTAGCGAAGATCTTGAAGCCTGTCGCAACGTTGTTCGTTTAGCTAGTGATATCTCAACGCGCGTTCTCGGAACACCTGCGCAAATAAAGGAGATCGAAGGCCGACCGGTTTTCTGGTGGGGTTCAGATGCTCCTGAGATTTTAATTTTGGCCCACCTCGATACCGTTTGGCCACATGGTTCATACGCACCGCTCTGGGAAGTAAATGGCGATGTGGTTCGCGGTCCCGGAGTCTTTGATATGAAAGCGGGATTTGTTCAGGCTCTCTTTGCACTTAAGGGAATCGCTGAAGCTGGTGATCGCGTTGCACTTATTGCTACAACTGATGAAGAGACCGGAAGCTTTGCATCACGCAAATTAATTATGGATTTATCTGCCACGGCTAAGTCAGTGTTAGTTCTAGAGTCATCACTAAATGGAAAAGTAAAAACCGGGCGCAAAGGCACAGCGATGTATCAGGTAAGCGCGCACGGTCTGGCATCGCATGCTGGTCTTGAACCAGAAAAGGGCGTTAACGCCACTTTAGAGATCGCACATTTAATTCTGAAATTATCTGCTCTAGAAGATCATGCACATGGAACTACAGTTGTTCCGACGCTCTTGCGTTCTGGCAATAGCGCAAACACGGTCCCTGATTTAGCGGTACTAGAAATTGATGCCCGCTCTTTCTCACAGGCCGATCTAGAACGAGTCGATCAGGCGATTAGATCTCTACCTGCAACTGTTAAAGGCGCACGGATTGAAGTAACGGGTGGTTTAAATCGCCCACCGCTAGAACCTTCATCAACTAAAGAACTTTATGAGCGCGCTGAACGTGTAGCGAAAGAGATTGGCATGGCACCTCTTGGTTGTGCCGAAGTCGGTGGCGCAAGCGATGGCAACTTTGCTGCAGCAGCCGGTGCACAAGTACTCGATGGATTAGGCGCGGTGGGCGGCGGTGCGCATGCCCCTAATGAATGGGTCAGCCTGAAGTCGATCGAAGAACGAAGTTCATTTATGCATGCTCTAATAAAGGATCTGCTGAAATGAGCGAAGGCCCGTTAATTGTTCAGAGCGATAAGACGTTATTGCTCGATATTGACCATCCGATGTCGACTGAATGTCGTCGCGCAATCGCACCTTTTGCTGAACTAGAACGCTCTCCTGAGCATATTCACACCTATCGTTTAACAAACCTTGGTTTATGGAATGCACGTGCTGCCGGCCACGATGCTGAGCTAGTTATCGATACATTAATCAAGTATTCGCGTTACGCCGTTCCACATTCACTTCTTGTAGATGTTGCCGAAACTATGTCGCGCTATGGTCGTCTGAGACTAGAAGCCGATCCTGTGCATGGTTTGATTCTCATAACAACTGATGTCGGAGTTCTTGAAGAAGTTATTCGGGCAAAGAAGATTGCCCCACTTCTCGGAGTTCGCATAGATCCAGAAACCATTGCAGTTCATCCCAGCCAACGCGGTGCGATCAAGCAATCACTTCTGCGTTTAGGTTGGCCGGCCGAAGATTTCGCAGGATACGTTGACGGCCAAGCACATGAAATCGCCTTGAAGCAGAACGATTGGAAGATCCGTCCCTACCAAGAGTTGGCAGCTGAAGGGTTCTGGCACGGTGGTTCTGGCGTTGTCGTGCTTCCTTGTGGAGCTGGAAAGACAATTGTTGGCGCAGCGGCGATGGCACATGCCAAAGCAACAACTTTAATTTTGGTAACAAATACAGTTGCAGCGCGCCAATGGCGTGAAGAGCTGCTTCGCCGAACAACGCTTAATGAAGATGAGATCGGCGAATACTCAGGTGCAAAGAAAGAGATTCGCCCCGTAACAATTGCGACTTATCAAGTTATGACTAAGAAGAAAAATGGTGCTTACGCACACCTTGATCTCTTCGATACCCACGACTGGGGTTTAATTATTTACGACGAAGTGCACTTACTGCCGGCGCCAATCTTTCGCTTTACCGCTGATATTCAATCGCGTCGTCGTTTAGGGCTAACCGCAACTTTAGTTCGTGAGGATGGCATGGAGGGCGAGGTCTTTTCGCTAATTGGCCCAAAGCGATTTGATGTTCCATGGAAAGAGATTGAAGCCCAGGGATATATCGCACCTGCAGAATGTATTGAAGTGCGCGTAAATCTCACCGAAGCAGAACGACTTTCTTATGCCACCGCCGAACCAGAAGAGCGTTATCGCTACTGCGCAACAACTCGGACCAAACGTGATGTCGTTGAAGAACTTGTTGCCCTACATGCAGGCGAGCAAATTCTTGTGATCGGTCAGTACATCGATCAGCTAGATGATCTTTCTGAGACTCTTGGCGTGCCAGTAATCAAAGGTGAGACTCCAATTAAAGAACGCGAAAAGCTCTTCGCAGCATTTCGCTCCGGTGAAATTACTTGTTTAGTCGTGTCGAAAGTCGCCAACTTTTCAATTGACCTACCAGAGGCAACTATTGCGATCCAGGTTTCGGGCGCCTTTGGTTCACGTCAGGAAGAAGCACAGCGCTTAGGGCGCATCTTGCGACCAAAAGCTGATGGCCGCGGTGCGAAGTTCTACTCAGTTGTATCGCGCGACACTATCGATCAAGACTTTGCTCAGAACCGGCAACGCTTCCTTGCTGAACAGGGTTATTCATACCAAATCATTGACGCAGACGATGTTTATAAAGGCAAGATTTAAAACGCTCTACATCCACTCTGAAAAAGTCATGATGCTCGCCATCGATCTGGATAACCGGAACTTCGTGTCCATATAACTTTTCTAACTCTGGGCTACCGTCAATGAGCTTGATCTCTAAATCAAAATCTAACTCTTCTTTAAGACCATCAAGGGTTACTTCTGCGTTCTCACATAAATGACAACCGCTACGCGAATAAACTGTAACTAACGGCTTCACTTTTTCTTTTTCTTGGGAGATGTAAATGCCCGATCAACTATCTCTTGAATTATTAGGGTCGCATCTCCTTTGGCACGATAAAGGTTATCTTCGGCGTTCTTCAATAACGTCTCGGCAGTTGTCTTTGTGACCGTTCCAACAAGCGGACCATACTTCTTTGAGAAAACCTTGTGAGCGATCTCGCCAATCGAATTTGCTAACTCGGCACGCGCTTCATCCAAGGTTGGTTCTGGCTGCGGTGCAGAAGTATTGAAATCCAAGGTAATTGCTCGCTCAGATTTCATCCTTGAGATTACTTCTGTGAAATCTACTTCCGCCATATCGGCTTGAGACTTGGGGATCATGGCGACATTCTCGC